>JAABUO010000209.1_pt1 | contig 150908 bp, 131 predicted proteins | sample 5559291 | NCBI WGS metagenome assembly JAABUO01 (sample SAMN10711878, study PRJNA513372) | rock metagenome | isolation source: Antarctica rocks | place: Antarctica: Victoria Land, Finger Mt sud
CGCTTGGACACGGGACAGCATGAACTCCGAGGTGTTCATGCTATGTGCCCCTGCGCACCCGCGACTGCGACGACCTGCACCGAGCCTGCGGATGAGCCATATTGAACGCCGATTGACAGCGGGCAGCAGCGTGCGGCCCTCGCAGGGCCCCTCCTCGCGACGGCGGCGCCTCGCGGCGTGGCGACGGGCGGGAGCGCCGCGCCTACGCCCGGTCCGTGGCGTCCGCCATGGCGTCCCGACAGGCCTGGCGAGCGCCCCGGCCCGGCCTCACGGCGCCAGCAGCCCGAGATCGATGCTGTCCGCCATGGCACGGTACCCGGCCCGGTTGGGGTGCAGCTTGTCGCCGGGCCCGCCGACCGTGTTGTCCGGCACGAACTCCGCCCTCATCTCCCCGCTGGCGGCGTCGAGCGCGACGCTGTTGAAATCCACCACCGCGTCGAACAGCATCGTCGTCCGCACGAAGTCGTTGTAGGCGAGGATCTTCACGGCTTCCTCGCTCGACCCGTGCTCCGGATTGCTGCTGTGCAGGTCCGGCGTGAGCGTCGCCCCGATGACCCTCACCCCCGGCAGCCGCGCGCGCACCCGCCCCACGACCTCCGCCACCCCCGCCTCGACCTGCTCGGGCGTCGCGCCCTCGCCACCCCTGCCGAAATCGTTGGTGCCCTCCATCCAGATCACCGACGACACCCCCGACAGCTGCAGCACATCCCGCTCCACCCGCTGCTCCGCCGCCGGTCCTCCCGCGAACGGCCGCTCGGGCGTGTAGACGGCCGGCCCGACGACCCGGTTGCCCCCGATCCCCTGGTTCACCACGACGACCCGCCCGCCATAGCGCGCCATCAGCCGCCGCCCCAGAACGTCGGGCCACCGGTCGTCCCCGTTCAGCGTGGAGTCGGTCCCGTCCGTGATCGAATCCCCGAACGCGACCACGAGCCTCGTGCCCGCCGGCGCCGCCATGTCCACCGCATCGAGGAAGTACCACGACGTCGTGGCGAACCGGAACGCATCGTCCCCCTCGTCCGCCGCCGCATCCGCGCCCATCGCCGTCACGCCCGCTGCCGTCACGCCCTCTGCCGTCACGTCCGGCGCCGTCACGTACGACGTGGTGAGTGCCTTGGCGTGCCAGGTCATCGGCCCGCTCTCCCCCACGACGTGCAGGCTGACCGCCAGCCTGCGCCCCGCCATCGACGGCTCCGCCGGGTCATGCACGAACGCCAGGTCGACGGCGTCGCTCCACACGCTCTCCCCCGCCGGCACCGTCACGCTGCCTCGCCCCCCGAACGCCACCGCCGCGTTGCTCCCCGCCACCAGCGTGCCCGCGATCGCCTGCTCGCCCGCGAACACACGGTCGAACGTGACCGGGCGGGTGCCGTGGACGTTCGACAGCCGCAGCCGCGCGCTGCGCCCCCACAGCCCCGGGTGCACCATCAGCCGGAACGTCTGGTCGCGCGCCCCCGCCGCGGGGTCCGGGAACGCGAGCCCGAGATTCGGCTGCGCACTGGCGTAGCCCACCGGATACGGCCCCTGCGCGGACCCGGTCCAGCTCGTCACCCAGTTCGGTGCCTGGGCCCGTGCGCCTGGCACGCAGGCGACCATCGCAGCCGCCAGGCTCGCAATCCACATGGAGCGCATCGACGTCGTTCCCCAGCGGCCGCCCGGTGCGGCCTGGAGTCCCTGTGCCACCTGGCGCCCGTCCAGGCAAAGCCGCGAGGCCGGCGACACGAGGCAGGCAAGGTTGAGGCTCTGCCTCAGACTCTGCCAAAGGCCAAGCCTTTGGAAACCTGGACTTCAGGGATGGGGTTCCAAAGGCCTCGGGCCTTTGGTGGGTCTGGGCGAAGCCCGGCCTTGCTCACCGCCTGTGCGGCACCCCCTGCGAGCCGACCCACCCTCGGGGCGCTACTTGAGCTGGCTGTCCTTGCTGCCCCTGCGGTTGAACCCGATGCTGGCCGGACGGCGATCGCGCGCCGACTGGCAGCCGACGCAGGTCCTGACCCCCGCGAGCACCCGGCGGCGCGCCTCCGGGATCTCGTCGCCGCACTCCACGCAATGGGTCTCCCCTTCGCCGCTCGGCATGCGCGCCCGCGCCCTCAGGACCCCGTCGGACACGGTGTCGTCGATCTGGTCCTGCACCGCCCCGTCCGGAGCCCACCCGCTCGCCATTCTCTCTGCCCGGCCTTCCCGATCCTCGGGCGGCACAGGTGGCGATCGGCCATGCCCGTTCCAAGGAGACGGGACGCTGCGCCAGGTCCGGTCTGCCCACCCACGCAACCCCCGGCCTGCCCGAACGTCCGGTGACGCACGGGGCAGGGCAGGGGAGACCACGATGACCGCACCACCACCCACCGACTGGAGGCACCACGGCGTCAAGGTCGTGCCCGCCGACACCCTCGACCCCAACACCCCGAGCGGCCCCGGCATGGACCGCGCCGCCGCCATCAACCTCGCCCGCGTCGGCGCGCAGACGCTGTGGGCCGGCACCGTCCGCATCCACCCCGACGCCAAGACCGGCGCCCACCACCACGGCGCCCTGGAAAGCGTGATCTACGTCCTGCGCGGCCGCGCCCGCATGCGCTGGGGCGGATCCCTGGAGTTCGTCGCCGAGGCCGGACCGGGAGACTTCATCTTCATCCCGCCCTACGTCCCCCACCAGGAGATCAACGCCTCGACCACCGAAACCCTGGAATGCGTCCTGGTCCGCAGCGACAACGAGGCCGTCGTCGTCAACCTCGACATCGAACCCGCCGAGAAACCTGAATCCGTCCACTGGATCGACCCGACCCACAAGCACCCCTGAGGCAGCAAGGCTGGGCTTTGCCCAGACCCACCAAAGGCCAAGGGCCTTTGGAAACCATTCCCCTAAGTAATGGATTCCAAAGGCAAGCCTTTGGCGGAGTCCAGAGGCAGAGCCTCTGGCCTTGGTTCCCGCAACGCAAAGGACCCCCGCCATGGACCACGTCAGCCTCGGCCGCAGCGGCCTCAAGGTCTCCCGCCTCTGTCTCGGCTGCATGACCTACGGCGAGCCTTCCCGCGGCACCCACGAGTGGACGCTCTACGAGGAGTCCAGCCGTCCCTTCCTCCGCGAGGCCATCGAGGCCGGCATCACCTTCTTCGACACCGCCAACGTCTACTCCGCCGGCTCCAGCGAGGAGATTCTCGGCCGCGCGATCCGCGACTTCGCCCGCCGCGACGAACTGGTGATCGCCACCAAGGTCCACGGCGCGATGGGGGACGGCCCGAACGACCGCGGCCTTTCCCGCAAGGCCATCCTGCAGGAGATCGACAACTCGCTGCGTCGCCTGAACATGGACTACGTCGACCTCTACCAGATCCACCGCTTCGACCCGCACACCCCGATCGAGGAAACCCTGGAGGCCCTGCACGACGTGGTGAAGTCCGGCAAGGCCCGCTACATCGGCGCCTCCTCGATGCACGCCTGGCAGTTCTGCACCGCGCTCCACGTCGCCGACCGCCACGGCTGGACCCGCTTCGTCTCGATGCAGAACCACCTGAACCTGCTCTACCGCGAGGAGGAGCGCGAGATGATGGCGCTCTGCCTGGCCGAGGGCGTCGGCGTTATCCCCTGGAGCCCGCTCGCCCGCGGCCGCCTCGCCCGCGCCGCCGAGGCCGGCAACACCGACCGCGCCCGCACCGACGCCTTCCAGCGCACGCTCTACGACGCCACCGAAGCCGCCGACACCCGCGTCATCGACGCCGTGGGCGAGGTCGCCGCCAACCACGGCGTCCCCCGCGCCCAGGTCGCCCTCGCCTGGCTGCTCGCCCGCCCGGGCGTGACCGCCCCGATCGTCGGCGCCTCCAAGCCCCACCACCTCGCCGACGCGATCGCCGCCCTGTCCCTGACCCTCGCCGACGACGAGACCCGCCAGCTGGAAGAACACTATGTCCCCCACGCCGTCGCAGGCTTCTGAAAGACAGCAAGCAAGGTTGAGGTTCTGCCTCAAACTCCGCCAAAGGCAAGCCTTTGGAAACCACTACTTAGAAGTTAATTGCAAGGCACGCCAGCAGCATTGCTTCTGACGCGATCAATACTCCTGGTCGCTTCGCTCCGCCTTCCCTACCCTGAAGGGTCCGCCGCGTCCTATGAGGCGTTTTACGAGAAACTCCACCGCACACAGCGCAAGGAAGTATAGAAAGGCGACCGTGAACCCGAAGCCCCACAGAACCAGCAGGTATGAACCCGCGCCCAGTATCACAGCGGCGACATTCAACCCGGTTGCCTGACGCACACGGCCAATGTCGAGCATTACCGCGAATACTCCAGAGAATGGGTTTCCAAAGGCCCCAGGCCTTTGGCGGGTCCGGGCAGAGCCCACCCTTTACTTCCCTTCCACCTTCTCCTGCGCCACCGCGACCTTCATCCCCTCGCTCGCCAGGATCGGCGGGTTGAGGATCAGCTGCTCCCCCGCCTTGAGCCCCGCCTGCACCTCGACCTGCGCCCCGTCATCGGCCAGCACGTCCAGCCGGTGCAGCCGCAGCACCCCGTTGTCGAACACGGCGGCGCTGAGCCCGTCCTTGTTGAAGATCACCGCCTCCGACGGCACCAGCGCCACCGGCGATGTCCGCGGCACGTCGAGGTGCACGATCCCGTACAGCCCCGCCGCCAGCGACCCGTCCCGGTTGTCCACGTCCACCTCGGTGAGCAGCGTGCGCGTGCCGGCCTGCAGCGCGCTGGCGTTGCGCGCCACCTTGCCGTGGAACTCGCGCCCCGGCAGCTCCGGCACGCTGACCACGGCGTCCTCGCCGTCGTGCAGCGCGAAGTAGTCCTCCTGCGGCACATAGACCTGCACGCGCAGCACGTCCGACCGCGCGATCGAGAACAGCTGCGTGCCGGACTGCGAGTTCGCCACCACCAGGCTGCCGACGTCGACGTCGCGCGCGGTGATCACCCCGTCGAACGGCGCGACGATGCGCTCGAACTCCACGAGCTGCTTCAGCCTGCGCACCTCGGCTGCCTGCGCCTCGATGTTCGCCTTCGCCACCCCCACGCCCGCGTTGCTGGCCTCGAGGCTCGACCTGTCGGTGTCGCCCTGCTGCCGGCTGCTCCAGCCGTGCTGCACGAGGTCGGCCGTGCGCTGCTGGGTGATCCCGGCGATCTTCTGGTTCGCCGTGGCCTGCGCGTACGCCGCCGCCGTCTGCGCGAGCTGCGCCTGCGCCTGGGCGTATTGCTGATCGACGTCCGGCGAGGCGATCACCGCCAGCACGTCGCCCGCGCGCACCTTGCTGCCGATGTCCACGTTGCGCTTGGCCACGTACCCGGTCGAACGCGCATACAGCGTGGCCGCGTCGAACGCCTGCATGTTGCCCGGCAGCTCGATGCGGTGCGGCCCGTCGAGCACCTTCACCGCGGCGACGCGCACCTGCGGCACGGCATCGTTCTGGACCTGCAATGCCTGCGCCGCGCTGGCGCTGGTCCGCGAATGGCTCCACGCCCCCAGCGCCACCAGCGCGCCCAGCACGGCCATCGTGCCGGCGCCCAGCAGCAGCGCCAGCCTGCCGCGCCGCCGGTCGAGCGCCGGATCGGCGGGCGCGCGGTCGGTCGCCGGCCCTGCTGGCGGCGTGGCCGGAGCGGCGGGCTCCGGCGCCGGCGCGTGCCTTGCCCGCGCCGCATCGCTCCCCCCGTGCCCGGCGCCTGCTGCGGCCGCCGCGTCCGCGGCGGCGCTCTGCTTCGGCTCCGGGACGCCGGGGGCGGGCGGCGTGGTGATCTGGTTCATGCAGGGCTGCCCTCATGCGCGACACGCGGCGAAGGCCCGGCCGCCCTGACGCGCTCGAACCGTCCGATGACGGAGTACAAGTATGGCACGAACAGCAGCGTCGTCACCGTGCCGACCAGCACGCCGCCGATCACCGCCCGCGCCAGCACCGCGTTCTGCTCCTCGCCGGCGCCGCCGATCGCCATCGGCACCATGCCGACCATCATCGCCGCCGCCGTCATCAGCACCGGCCGCAGCCGCGTGGTCCCTGCCAACAGCGCCGCGTCCACCGCCGACATCCCCGCCTCCCGCTGCTCGCGCGCGAAGGTCACCAGCAGGATCGAGTTCGCCGACGCGACGCCCACCGCCATGATCGCCCCCATCAGCGACGGCACGCTGAACGTCGTCCCCGTCACGTACAGCAGCAGCACGATGCCGCTCCCCGCCCCCGGCAGCGCCAGGATCACCGCCAGAGGATCGAGGAAGCTCTGGTAGTTCACCACCATCAGCATGTAGACGAACACCGCCGCGAACAGCAGCCCGAGCGTGAGATTCGCGAAAGCCTCGTTCATGCTGCCGATCTGCCCGGTGACCAGGATCTTGTTGCCCGGCGGCATGTGCGCCTGCATCCCGTCCACCACCTTCTTCACGTCCGCCGCCACGCTGCCCAGGTCGCGGTCCTGCACGCTGCCGTAGACGTCGTACACCGCCTGGATGTTGGTCTGGTTGAACACCGACTGCACCGGCACCCGCTTGAAGCTCGCGACGTTGCCGAACAGCCCCGGCACGATGGTGCCCTGGGTAGCGGCGCTGGTGATCGGCGTGTTGTTCAGGTCGTTGATGTCGCGGATGCGGTACTCCGGCGTCTGCACCGCGAGGAAGTACGGGATCCCGTTCGCCGGATCGGTCCAGAAATTGGGGGACACCTGCTCGGACGAGCTGAGGCTGATGTTGAGGTCGTTCGCCACCTGGTTGACCGTGAGCCCAAGCTCCTGCGCCCGCGTCCGGTCCACCGTGTAGTAGAGCTGCGGCGCGTCCAGCTCCTGCTGCACGTGCGCGTCCACCAGCCCCGCGACCCCGGACAGCCGGTGGCGCAGTTCCGCCGCCACCTTCTGGTTGCCCGCCCGGTCCTTGCCGGTCACCCGCACGTCGATCTGCGACGGCACCCCGAAGTTCAGGATCTGCGTCACCAGGTCCGCCGGCTGGAAGTAGAACATCGCGTCCGGGAACGCGCTCGGCAGCGCGGCCCGCAGCGCCCGCACGTACTCCGCCGTCGCCCTGTGCCCCTCGTTGAGCTGCAGCAGGATCTGCCCGTCATTGACCCCGATCGTGGTCCCGTCGGTGAACGCCAGGTTGTACGTCCGCTGCGGCAGCCCGATGTTGTCGAGCACCAGCCCGAGGTCCTTCGCCGGGATCACCGAGCGGATCTTCTCCTCGACGGCGGCGAAGTACTGGCTGGTGCGCTCGATCCGCGTCCGCGCCGGCGCGCGCACGTGAAGCTGGATCAGCCCCGCATCCACCGGCGGGAAGAAGTCGCTGCCCACGAACAGGCTCAGCGCCCCCGCGCACCCCACCACGCCCATCGCCACCAGCGGCGTCAGGACGCTGCGCCGGATGATCCCCGCGAGCACGAAGCCGTAGAAGCTGCGGAACCGGTCGAACCCCCGGTTGAACCCGGCATGAAGCCGCCCGAACCACCCCGGCGCGCTGCCGTCGCCGTGCCGCTCGTGCTCGGCGCGTAGCATCAGCCGGATGATGATCGGCGTGAGAGTGCGAGACAGCGCGTACGACGCCAGCATCGCGAACACCACCGCCATCGCCAGCGGCGTGAACAGGTAGCGCGCCGCGCCCTGCAGGAAGAACACCGAGACGAACACGCAGCAGATCGACAGCGTGGAGATCAGCGTCGGCACCGCGATCCCCGCCGCGCCCTCCAGCACCGCCTCGTCGAAGTCGCCGCCCTCGTCGAGCAGCCGGTGGGTGTTCTCGATCGTCACCGTGGAGTCGTCCACGAGGATGCCCACCGCCAGCGCCAGCCCGCCCAGCGTCATGGTGTTCAGCGTTTGCCCCAGCGCCGACAGCACCGCGATCGAGGTCAGGATCGACAGCGGGATCGACACCATCACCACCACCGTCGAGCGCCACGACCCCAGGAACACCAGGATCATCAGCGCCGTCAGCCCCGCCGCGATCGCGCCCTCGCGCAGCACGCTGTCGATCGCGTTGCTCACGAACGTCGATTGGTCGAACAGCAGCCCGATCTTCATCCCTTCCGGCGCCGAGCGCTGGATCGCCGGCATCGCCGCCTTGACCGCCTTGACCACCGACAGCGTCGACGCGTCGCCGTTCTTGATGATGGTCAGCAGCACCGAGGGATGCCCGGAGTCGTGCACCACGTTCTGCTGCACCGCCCAGCCGTCGCGCACGTGCGCCACGTCGCTGAGATAGACCGTGGTGTCACCCACCTGGCGGATCGGCACCCGGTTCAGCGCCTCGATCGAGCGCGCCGAGGAGTTGATGCTCACGATCATCTGCCGGTCGCCCATCTTGGCGTCGCCCGAGGGCAGCGTCAGGCTCTGGGCGTTGACCGCGGTGACCACGTCCATCGGCGCCACGCCCTTCGCCCGCATCGCGTCGGGGTCGAGGTCCACCATCACCTGCCGGTATTTCCCGCCGTACGGCGTCGGCAGCGTGATCCCCGGGATCGGCGCCAGCGCCTGGCGGATCTGGTAGATGCCGTAGTCGTAGAGCTGCTGCTGGTTCAGCTTGTCCGACGACAGGCTGATCTGCAGCACCGGCACGCTCGACGCGTTGTACTGCACGATGGTCGGCGGCTGGATGCCGGTGGGCATCAGCGCGCGGATCGAGTTGCTCGCCGAGACGATCTGCGCGATCGCCAGGTCGACGTTGACGTTGGGCTGGAAGTAGATCTTCTCGACCGCGATCCCCTCCAGCGTCTGGCTCTCGATGTTCTTGATGTCGCCGACGCTGGAGCTGATCGAGTACTCGCTGTAGGTGGTGACCCGCTGCTCCATCTCCGAGGGCGTCAGCCCGGTGTACTGCCAGATCACCGTCACCACGGGGACATTGATCGAAGGGAAGATGTCCTTGGGCGTGACGAAGATCGCGCTGGCCCCGAGGAACAGCATCAGCGCCGCCATCACGTAGAACGTGTAGGGATAGCGCAGCGCGAACTTGACCAGACCCATGCTTTTCCCCGCTCCGCCCGCCACCCGGCCGCCCCGGCCATCTGCGCGCCGGCAGGCCCCCGGGCGCGCCCGTCCGGCGACGTCGCCCATCCATGCCCGACACCCCAGGTAGGACGGCAGCGACGCACTGCCGAATGATATTCCGGTTAGCGCCGCCTCGTACACGCTTCGTCACACGAGGCGCGCTCGGTCACACGACGCGCTCCGGCGCCGCGCCCGGCGCGCTTGCCCCGGGCGCACCGGCACCGCGGCGGCGCACGGCAGGGGAGGGCAGGATGCTGTTCACGCTGGAGATCGACGGCCGCGCCGTCCTGGTGATGGCCGAGGACGACCCCGACGCCGCCGCCGCCGCCCGCGCGCCGGCGATGACCGAACAGCTCGCCGCCCTCGACCATGCCGGCCGCCGGCTCTGGAACGGCCGCACCCCGCCCCGGCTCCGCCCCGCCACCGCCGCGGAGGCCGCCACCTGGCGCGCGGCGTTCGCCGAGGCCGTGGCGGACGGCGACGCCTACGAGGACGAGGCCGACAGCTGGGCCACGTTCCTGATCGACGTCGCCCCGCGCTGACTGCCGGCCTTGCACCGCCGCCCGCCCTTTGCCCCCCGCCGGGCCCGGACGCCGCCGCATCCGGGCCGGCCTGGAGCCCGCGCGGGGGCGATGCTACACCCGCGCCATGAGCCCCACACTCCTCGTCATCGTCCTGTCCGTCGTCGGCCTCGCGATCTTCCTCGCCGGCGTCGCCATGATGGCCCGGCGCCAGGAGGGCGGGGGCGCGCGCCGCCCGGCGCTGCTCATGGTGGGCGGCATCGCGGTGCTGATCCTCGGCCTGCTCGCGGCCCTGGTGCTCAAATGGACCGAGACCCCGTCCAGCCAGCCGCGCTTCGAGATCCCGGGCACCGGCATCGCCAGCCCCGCGCCCCCGCCGACCGTGGCGCAGCCGGCGCCCGCGGCAGCGCCGGCCCCCGCACGCTGACCGGCCCGGTACCCTCGATGCCGCCCGGAATCGCAACGTTTCCGCAACCGCGCTACACCTCGCGGCCAGGAGCCCGGCCGAACCGGGCGGTACCCAGGGAGTCCCACACCATGCTGCGATCCGCTTTCCTGGCCGTCGCCTGCCTGCTCGCCGTCTCCGCCCACGCCGAGACGGTGAAGTTCGGCGCCACCCTGAACAGCGACACCGAGGTCCCCGCCAAGGCCGCGCCCGCCGCCGCGGGCACCGCCACGCTCGACACCGACACCCGCAAGCTCGACTACGACGTGAGCTGGAACGGCCTCACCGGCCCCGCCACCATGGCGCACTTCCACGGCCCCGCCGCGTCTGGCAAGAACGCTGGCGTCCAGGTCAGGATCGGCGACGCCAACCCCACCAGCCCGACCACCGGCAGCGCCACCCTCACGGAGGAGCAGGTGACGCAGCTCACCGCCGGCCAGTGGTACGCCAACGTCCATACCGCCGCCAACCCGGGCGGCGAGATCCGCGGGCAGCTCACCAGGCAGTAAGCAGGCAAGGTTGAGGCTCTGCCTCAAACTCCGCCAAAGGCTCGCCTTTGGAAACCATCACAGGGTTTCCAAAGGCCTCGGGCCTTTGGCGGGTCCGGGCAGAGCCCGGCCTCGCCTGCTTCCTTCAGCCCGAGTCGTCCTCCAGGTACACCCGGATGATCTCCTCGAACGAGCCTTCCGCCTCGAACCCCATCGCCCGCGCCCGCGTCGTGTCGAACGCCTGCGGCCAGGTCTCGATGATCCGCTCCACCGAGGGCTCGCGCTCGCGCCGGATCAGCGCCACCGCCCCATCCCCCGCCACCCGGCGCAGCGCCTCGATCTGCTCGGCCACGCTGACCGACAGCCCCGGCATCGTCAGCGCCCGCCGCCCGCCCAGCACCCCGAGGTCGCACGCCCCCGCCCGGAGCAGGAACCCCACCGCCGCCCGCGGGCTGGCGAACCAGTGCCGCACCTCCTCGCCCACCGGCAGTAAGGCTTCCTTTCCCGCCAGCGGCTCGCGGATGATCCCGGAGAAGAACCCCGACGCCGCCCGGTTGGGCAGTCCCGGCCGCACGCAGATCGTCGGCAGCCGCAGCGCCACCCCGTCGACGAACCCCCGCCGGCTGTAGTCCGACAGCAGCAGCTCGCCGATCGCCTTCTGCGTGCCGTAGCTCGACAGCGGCGCCGACAGGAACTCGTCGCCGATCACTGCCGGCAGCGGCGTCCCGAACACCGCCAGCGACGAGGTGAACACCAGCCGCGGCCGATACCCGCCCCCGCTGGCCTCCGCCCCCGCACGCAGCGCCTCCAGCAGCCGCCGCGTGCCGTCGAGGTTGACGCGGTAGCCCTTGTCCATGTCTGCCTCGGCCTCGCCGGACACCACCGCCGCCAGGTGGAACACCACGTCCGGCCGCCCCGCCACGCACGCCTCGGCCTCGCCCGCCGCCGCCAGGTCCGCCGCCCGCACCACCGCCCGCCCCGCGAACCCCGCGGGCGACGCCGGCGCCACGATGTCGACCAGCGTCAGCGCGTCGGGCACCCGCCCGCCCAGCCCCTCGGCCACGAGACGCGCCACCAGCTTGCGGCCCAGCATCCCGGCGGCGCCCAGCACGAGGACATGCATCGATCGTCTCCTGTTCAGCCGGCAAGGCAGGCAAGGCCAGAGGCTCTGCCTCCGGACTCTTCTTAAGGCGGTGCTTTGAGAATCCACGACTTCAGAAAACGCCCACCCCGGGAGGCGTCACCGGCCGCAGCGAACTCCATCGAATGCCGGTCCAGGGGCGGCTCGCCCCTGGCGGGTCCGGGCAGAGCCCGGCCTTGCTTCCTACCGCATCATCCCCAGCGCCCGCCCGAAGAAGTCCGCCTCCCCGAAATTACCTGACTTCAGCGCCAGCTTCATCGCCGGCCCGTTCCCCAGGGTGCGCAGCACCGGCACGCCCGGCGCGATCTCCGGCCCCACCAGGAAGCCTGGCAGCCCGAGCCGGTCCACCGCCGCCCCCGACGTCTCCCCGCCCGCCACCACGAGCCTGCGCACCCCGAGTTCGACCAGCCCCGCGACGATCTCCGCCAGCGCCTGCTCGATCCGCCGCCCCACGTCGGGCACGCTGCGCTGCGCCCGCGTCACCGCGTCCGGCGCGGCGCTGCTCGCGACCAGCACCGGCCCGTCGCCGAGCCGCGCCGCCGCCCACGCCAGTGCGTCCGCCACCGCCTTGCCCCCCGGCAGCCGCTCCGGATCGAGCCGCAGCACCGGCATCGCCGCCTCCGCCGCCGCGATCTGCTCCAGCGTGGCGTGCGAGCAGCTTCCCGCCACCACCGCCTCCAGCCCGCCCACCGCCGCCCCCTCTTCCGCCGCCCCCTTTTCCGCCGCGACGGCAGCGCCTCCTGACAGCGCCCGCGCCAGCCCGAGCCCCAGCCCCGATGCGCCGGTCGACACCGCGAACCGCAGCGCCGCCTCGCCGAGCACCAGCAGGTGCCGCTCCGCCACCGCGTCCACGATCGCGCTGCCGCAGCCCTGCGCCGCCAGCGCCGCCAGTTCCGCGACGACCGCGTCCGCGCCCCGCTCCACCACCGCGAGCGGCACCAGCCCCACCGGCGCGGCGCTCTGCCGCCCCAGCACCCGCACCAGGTCAGAGTCCCGCATCGGGTTGAGCGGGTGGTCGCGCAGCGAGCTCTCGTGCAGCGGCTGGCGCCCCACGAACAGGTGCCCCTGGAACACCGTGCGCCCGGTCTGCGGGAACGCCGGGCTCACCACGACGATCGCCGCCCCCGCGTCCGCCCGCAGCGCGTCCGTCACCGGCCCGATGTTGCCCGCATCCGTGGAGTCGAACGTCGAGCACACCTTGAACAGGACGTGCCCCGCGCCCCTCTCGCGCAGCCACGCCGCCGCCTCGCGAGAGCGCGCCACCGCCACCTCCGCCGCCACCGATCGGCTCTTCAGCGCCACCACCACGGCATCCGCCTCTGGCAGCGCCAGCCCCGCGCCGGGCACCCCGACCGTCTGCACCGTGCGCAGCCCGTTGCGCGCCAGCGTGTTCGCCAGGTCCGAAGCCCCGGTGTAGTCGTCCGCGACCGCGCCGAGCCGCACCGTCACGACAGCGCGCCTCCGGCCGTTGCCGGCCCTGGCGCCTGTCCCAGTCCCAGCGAATGGCCCTCCGCGGCGCCTGCGACGCCCGGGCGCGTCCCCCCGTACGGCGTGAACCACCCCAGCCCCTCCAGCGTCCCCGCCCGCGGCCGGTACTCGCACCCCACGAACCCCGCGTAGCCCAGCCGGTCCAGCTCGTCGAACAGGAACGGATACGCCAGCTCCTCCCCGTCCGGCTCGTGGCGCGACGGCACCGAGGCGACCTGCACGTGCCCGATCACCGGCATCAGCCGCCGCAGCCGCGTCGTCACGTCCCCGTGGATGATCTGGCAGTGGTACAGGTCGAACTGCAGCGCGAGGTTCGCCACCCCCATCTCCCCGATCAGCCCCGCCGCCGCGTCGATGTCGTCGAGGAAGTAGCCCGGCATGTCGCGCCCGTTGATCGGCTCCAGCACCAGCGTCACCCCGCGCTCCGCCAGCACCGAAGCCGTGCGCCGCACCGCGTCGCGGTACGTCGCCATCGCCGCCGCCTCCCCCGCGGGCGCCAGCCCCGCCATCAGGTGCACCCGCGACACCCCGGTCGCCGACACGTAGGGCAGGGCGCGCGCCAGCGCCGCGTCCAGCTCGGCCTCCCGCCCCACCAGCGCCGCCAGCCCGCGCTCCCCCGCCGCCCAGTCCCCGGGCGGCAGGTTGAACAGCGCCGGCGTCAGCCCGTGGCGTTGCAGCCGCCCGGCCACCTCGTCGGGCGCGTGCTCGTAGGGGAACAGGAACTCCACCGCCGTGAAGCCCGCATCCGCCGCCGCGCCGAAGCGGTCGAGGAAGCCCCACTCGGTGAACATCATCGTCAGGTTGGCGGCGAAGCGGGGCATGGCGTCACTCCGAAGGAAGGAAGCAAAGGGCCGGGCCCTGCCCGGACCCGCCAAAGGCCCCCTCTTTCAAGCATTGGGCCTTTGGAAACCATTTCGTTCAGCCCTGCGGCAACCCGCGCGAGCCTGTGCCTTTTGGAGGCAGGTCCAGGGGCGCTGCCCCTGGCGGGTCCAGGGCAGAGCCCTGGCCTACCCCTCGCTCCGCGGCTGCCGAAGCCTCACCGGTTCACCAGCCGCTTCGGCATCGTCAGCGTCACCAGCCCGCCCAGCACCAGCGTCCCCGCCAGCACGTACATCCCGCTGACCGTGCTGTGCGTGAGGTCGCGCAGGACCCCGATCATGTAGGGGCTGACGAAGCCGGCGAGATTCGCCGCCGAGTTGATCGCCGCGATCCCGGACGCCGCCGCCGCGCCGCTGAGGAACGCCGTGGGCAGCGACCAGAACATCGGCGCGCAGGCGAACACGCACGCCGTCGCCACCGAGAGGAACACGATCGCGATGAGCGTGCTCGACGCCGTGGCCGCGACGACGAAGCCCACCGCGCCGAGCGCCGCCGGGATCGCGATGTGCCAGCGTCGCTCGCGCATCCTGTCGGCGGAGCGGGTGAACAGCACCATGGCGGCGACCGCGCACACGTAGGGGATGGCGCTGAGCAGGCCGATGTCGAAGCTGCCGACGACCCCGGACGCCTTGACCAGCGTGGGCAGCCAGAACGTGATGCCATACTGCCCCATGATCAGCAGGAAGTAGATCGACGCCGCCACCCACAGCCGGCGGTCGCGCAGCACGGCCAGCACCGAGTGCGAGGATCCCTCCGGCTCGCGGTTCGCCTCGATGTTGCGGATCAGCACGGCCTTCTCGTCCGCGTCGAGCCACGTCGCGCCCTCGATGCCGTTGTCGAGGCGCACCAGCAGCACGCCGCCCAGCACCACCGCCGGCAGCGCCTCTAGCAGGAACATCCACTGCCAGCCCTGCAGCCCGCCGAGGTCCTGGAAATACTGCATGATGAAGCCCGAGACCGGGTTGCCGATGATCCCCGAGATCGGCGCCCCCGCCTGGAACAGCGCGAACATCTTCCCCCGCCGGTGCGTCGGGAACCAGTACGTCAGGTACAGGATCACGCCGGGATAGAACCCCGCTTCCGCCAGCCCGAGCAGGAAGCGCAGCCCGTAGAACTGCCAGGGCGTGCGCACGAACAGGAACAGCGCCGAGACGATGCCCCAGGTGACCAGGATGCGCGCCAGCCAGATCCGCGCGCCGACACGGTGCAGGATGATGTTGCTGGGCAGCTCGAAGATGAAGTAGCCCAGGAAGAACACCCCGGCGCCCAGCCCGAACACCGTCTCGCTGAAGCCGAGCTGCTGCGACATCTGCAGCTTGCCGAACCCCACGTTGACCCGGTCCAGGTACGCCGCCACGTAGCACACCATCAGCAGCGGCATGATCCGCCACGCCACCCTGCGGTACAGCCGGTCCTCGCGTGCGGCGTCGAACGCCGCGGTGCCACCATCCATGGTCGTCCCCCTGTGCGCGGCGGCCGCGGCCCAGGGCGGCGGCTCCGCGGCGGGGCGTATCCGCCCTCTGCTTTCCTCGATATGACCGCGCCGTCATTGACGCAAGCGCGCAGTTCCGGCAATCGCACCCACCGGCCCGGCTCCACCGCCCGGACCCCGCTGCGCGCGGGAACTTAGGGAGCGCCGCTTGGACGCCACCACGACCCGCCCCCGGCCCGGCCGCCCCACGCTCAGCGACGTCGCCCGCCGCGCCGGCGTCAGCGGCATCACCGTCTCGCGCGTGGTGCGCGGCCAGGGCCCCATCGCCGCCGCCACCCGCGAGCGCGTGCTCGGCGCGATCCAGGCGCTCGGCTACATCCCCAACCGCTCCGCCTCCGCGCTGGCGTCCAGCGCGTCGCGCCTAGTCGGCATCGTGCTGCCCTCGCTCGCCAACGCCGTGATGCCCGAGCTGGTGCAGGGCCTGAACCACGGTCTCGCCGCCGGCCGCTTCCAGTCCGCCATCGGCATCAGCGACTACGACCTCGCCGTCGAGGAGCGCCTGGTCGGCTCCATGCTCGCCTGGCAGCCCGCCGCCCTCGTCCTCGCCGGCCTGGAGCACAGCGACGGCACCCGCGCCCTGCTGCGCACCGCCGGCGTCCCCGTGGTCGAGGTGCTCGACATCGACGGCCGCGGCTTCGACAGCGTCGTCGGCTTCTCCCACCACGCGGCCGGCGCCGCCAGCGCCCGCCACCTGCTCGCCCACGGCCACCGGCGCTTCGGCTACGTCGGCCACGCCGCGGCCCGCGACCTGCGCGCCGGCAAGCGTCACGCCGGCTTCACCGCCACCCTGCGCGAGGCCGGCCTCGACTGGCACGGCAGCGAACTCGCCCCCGGCCCGTCCTCCGCCGCCGGCGGACGCGCCGCCCTTGCCCGGCTGCTGCACCGGGCGCCGGACCTCGACGTCGCCTACTTCTCCAACGACGACATGGCGGTCGGCGGCATCTTCCACTGCCTCGCCGAGGGCATCGCCGTGCCCACGCGGCTCGCCCTGTTCGGCTTCAACGGCCTGGAGCTGGGCCAGGCCGCGCCGCTGCCGCTGTCCACCATCCGCACGCCGCGCGAGCGCATCGGCCGCGAGGCCGCCCGCCTGCTGTGCGAGGACGCCCCGCCGCAGGTGCGCGACCTTGGCTTCGAGCTGATCGAGGGCGCCACCGCATGATGCCGCAAGCCAGAAAGATTGAGACCCATCGCTTGAAGGAGGGGCCTCAAACTCCGCCGAAGGCCAAGCCTTTGGAAACCAATACTTAGAGCATTTTCAGGATTGATGGGCTTGCACTTCGACATGCAGCACTGGCAGCGAGATGCCTTCCGCCCGGCCGGTCGTCTCCCGCCTGAACGTGAGGCCATGTGACCTGAAAACGCTCTAAGCAAATGGGTTTCCAAAGGCCTCAGGCCTTTGGCGGGTCTGGGCAGAGCCCAGCCTTCCTTCCTCACAGGCCCGGAGGCCCGCCATGACCGAGACCGCGCTGCGCGAGTCCATCTGCCGCTACGCCCGCTCCCTGTTCGACCGCGGCCTCACCCCCGGCTCGTCCGGCAACGTCAGCGTGCGGCTCGACGACGGCGGCTGGCTGCTCACCCCCACCAACGCCTCGATGGGCTTCCTCGACCCCGCCCGCCTGACCCGCCTGGACCCCTCGGGCCGCCACCTCTCCGGCGACCCCCCTACCAAGGAGGTCCCCCTGCACGGCGCCCTCTACGACACCCGGCCGCGCGCGCGCGCCGTGGTGCACCTGCACTCCATCCATTGCGTCGCGCTGTCCATGCTGCCCGGCCTCGACCCCGCCGCCGTGCTGCCGCCGCTAACCGCCTACTACGTCATGCGCGTCGGCGACGCCGCGCTCGTTCCCTATTACCGCCCGGGCGACCCCGCCGTCGCCGACGCGATCCGTGGCCTCGCCGGGCGCCACAGCGCAGTGCTGCTCGCCAACCACGGCCCCGTCGTCGCCGGCGACACCCTGGAGGCCGCGGTGTTCGCCACCGAGGAGCTGGAGGAGACCGCCAAGCTCTTCCTCCTGCTGCGCAACCTCAACCCGCGCACGCTCTCCCCCGGCCAGGTCGCCGACCTCGCCCACGTGTTCGGCACGCCGCCCGCAGGCAGGCAAGGTTGAGGCTCTGCCTCAAACTCCGCCAAAGGCAAGCCTTTGGGATCCATTTTTTAAGTGGAGGTTTCCAGAGGCCTCTGGCCTTTGGCGGGCCTGGGCAGAGCCCGGTCTTGCTCTCTGCCCGCTGCAACCCTCCCCCCGGCCGCCCCGTTCCCGTTCCAGACAACGGAGCGCCCGACCATGAGCACCAGCAGCAAGATTCCCGCCACCGACCGCTCGGCCGGCGGCCCCGGCAGCAGCCACGCCAACAAGGACAAGCCGCACGACGCCGACGTTGCCGGCGCCCACCACCAGAGCGTCAAGGTCGAGAAGAAGCACCCCGCCGAGGACGACAACAGCACCGGCGGCGGCACCAGGCACGAGAAGCGCAAGCCCGGCGAGTCCGGCCGGAGCTGAGCCCACCCACCGCAACCACGGCCCCCGGCGTCGCCATACCCCGCGACGCCGGACGTCCCGACCCTCGACGGCCACGCCGGCCGAGACGGTTCCTTAATCCCTTCCGGCTGATACTCGGACCACGCGACGCGCCCCCGGGCAGCAGAGCGCGTGGTCCGCCGCCGTAGTGCGTGCGGACCCCTGCCGCGGCCTGAAGGGGGAATGCGCGTGGACGACCTGCTGGCCGAGTTCCTGACCGAGACCGCGGAGAGCATCGCCGAACTCGACTCCGCCCTGGTCAGGCTGGAGCGCATCCCCGACGACCAGGCCACCCTGTCGTTGATCTTCCGCCTGGTGCACACCATCAAGGGCACCTGCGGCTTCCTGGGCCTGCCCCGCCTGGAGCGTGTCGCCCATGCCGCGGAGAACGTGCTGGGCCAGGTTCGCGATGGCCGGCTGGTCGTGTCCGTGTCGCTCATCAGCCCCGTGCTGGCCGCGATCGACGCCATCAAGCTGATCCTGGCCCACCTGGCCGCCACCGGGGCCGAACCCGCAGGCGACGACTCCGCCACCATCGCCGCGCTCGACCGCCTGCTCGCCGCCGGTTCCGCCGACCAGGCCGCCCCGGGAGCCGTGGCGACCGACCCGTTCGACGACCTGCCCTTCACGCCCCTTCCGCCCGCCAAGGCGCCCGCAACGGCCGTGACTCCCGACCCGGCATCCCCCGAAGCGCCGGCTCCCGAAGCGCCGAACTTCGTGCCGCCCGCCGTCGTGCCGCCCGCCGTCGTGTCGCCCGCGTCGGTCTCTCCCGACCACGCCGAGCCTGTCGCCCCGGCCACCGCGCAGACCATCCGCGTCGGCGTCGACGTGCTAGAGCACCTGATGACACTGGTCAGCGAGCTGGTGCTGGCGCGCAACCAGCTCCTCCAGCTCGCCCGCGGCGAGGAGAATGCCTTCGCCGCCCCGCTGCAGCGCCTGAGCCACATCACCTCCGACCTGCAGGAGGGGGTGATGAAGACCCGGATGCAGCCGATCGGCCACGCCTGGAACAAGCTGCCCCGCCTGATCCGCGATCTCGCCCACGATCTCGACAAGCGCATCGAGCTGGTGATGCTCGGCCAGGACACCGAGCTGGACCGCCAGGTGCTGGAGCTGATCCGCGACCCCCTGACCCACATGGTCCGCAACAGCGCCGACCACGGCCTGGAGCCCACCGCCCGCCGCCTCGCGGCCGGCAAGCCCGAGATCGGCCGCATCACGCTCAACGCCTTCCACGAGGGCGGCCACATCGTGATCGAGATCGCCGACGACGGCGCCGGCCTCGACGTCGCCCGCATCCGCGCCAAGGCCGCCTCGCAGGGCCTGGCCACCGAGGCCGAGCTGGCCGCGATGCCGGACACGCAGCTGCACCGCTTCATCTTCCACGCCGGCTTCTCCACCGCCGCGGCGATCACCGCGGTGTCCGGCCGTGGCGTCGGCATGGACGTGGTCCGCACCAACGTCGAGCGCATCGGCGGCGTGATCGACCTGCGCTCCGTGCCCGGCGAGGGCACCACCTTCACCATCAAGATCCCGCTCACCCTGGCGATCGTCTCCGCGCTGATCGTGCAGTCGCGCGGCGAGCGCTTCGCCATCCCGCAGCTCAGCGTGGTCGAGCTGGTCCGCGTTGAGGCGGCGGGCTTGCCGGGCGGCACGGGACGCACGATCGAGCACATCGACGGCACCCCGGTGCTGCGCCTGCGCGACCGGCTGCTGCCCCTGGTCGAGCTGCACGCCCTGCTGCGCCTCGACCCCGACGCCGCACCGGGGGCGCCCCGCGGGCGCACCACCATCGTCGTCGTGGTCGCGGTCGGCGCGGCCACCCTCGGCATCGTCGTGGACCGCGTGTTCGACACCGAGGAGATCGTGGTCAAGCCGGTGGCGCCGGTGCTGCGCCACATCACGATGTTCAGCGGCAACACCATCCTGGGCGACGGCTCGGTCATCATGATCCTCGACCCCAACGGCATCGCCCGCGCGAGCGGCATCGGCGGCGGCCGCGAGGGCAGGGCGGTGCAGCCAGGCCCCGCGGCGCAAAGCTCCGCCGACGCCACCGCCATGCTGCTGTTCCGCGCCGGCCCGGGCGCGCCCAAGGCGGTGCCGCTGGAGCTGGTGGCCCGCCTGGAGGACATCGCACGCGAGCGCATCGAGACCGCGGGCGGCCTGCCGGTCACCCAGTACCGCGGCCGGCTGATGCCGCTGCTGGCTATGGACGGGGTCGAGGTCGGCGCGCGCGCCACCCAGCCCGTGCTCGTGTTCAGCGACGCCGGACGCACGATGGGCATGATGGTCGACGAGATCATCGACGTGGTGCAGGACCGCCTCTCGGTGGAGATCGGCTGCGGCCGTACCGGCCTGCTCGGCACCGCGGTGATCGCCGGCCAGGCCACCGACGTGGTCGACATCGGCCACTGGCTCACCCTTGCCTGGCGGGACTGGTTCGGCGCCCCCGTGGTGCAGGCGGGCCGGCGCCTCCTGGTGGTCGAGGACAGCGGCTTCTTCCGCACCCTGCTGGTGCCGACGCTGGCCGCCGCCGGCTACGACGTCACCCACGTCGACAGCGCCGCTGCCGCCCTGAGGCTGCGCGACGCCGGCAGCCGCTTCGACGCGATCATCTCCGACATCGAGATGCCGGGGATGGACGGCTACGCCTTCGCCAGGAAGCTCCGCGAGCCGGGACCCTGGTCCACGCTGCCGCTGATCGCGCTGAGCGGCAGCGGCACGCCCGCCCTGGCCAGGGAGGCCGGTTTCGACGACCACGTCGGCAAGGGCGAGCGCGACACCCTGATGGCCACCCTGCAGCGCCACCTCGCCGAGCGCGCGGCGGCCCGCCCGCAACCGCCGCCGCACCCCGACGCCCATCAGCCGGCCAGGCACCAACCAGCCTACCAGCCGGCCCTGCACCAGCAAGCCTGAGCGGAGGTTCCTCATGACCGACACGCCGCACCGTCCGGCCGAGGACGTGCCCTACCTGACCTTCACCCTGGCGGACCAGCTCTGCGCCGTGCCGGTGCCGTGCGTGCGCGACGTGCTCGCGCCGCAGGTGGTCACCCGCATCCCGCTCGCCTCGCCCGAGATCGCTGGCAGCCTGAACCTGCGCGGCCGCATCGTGACCGCGATCGACCTGCGCCGCCGCCTCGGCCTTCCCGGCACCGCCGCGCCGCGCATGTCCGTGGTCACCGAGCAGGGCGGCGAGCTGTACGCCCGGCTCGTCGACTCCGTGCAGGAGGTGCTGAGCCTCGCCGCCGCCGGGATCGAGCGCAACCCGCCCACCCTGCCGCCGCCCTGGTCGGCCTACAGCGTCGGGGTGTGCCGCCGTCCCGACTCGCTGCTGGTGCTGCTCGACGTCGCCCGTCTGCTGCCGCTGACCCCGGAACTCGCGGCGTGACCCGCAGCGCCGCCGCGAGCTGTCTCGTGGTCGACGACAGCCGCATCATCCGCCACCTCGCGCGACGCGTCCTGGAGGCGCAGGGCTGCCGCGTCGAGGAGGCGGCCGACGGCCTGGAGGCGCTTGCCGCCTGCCGCGGCAGGATGCCCGGCTGCATCCTGCTCGACTGGACCATGCCGCTGATGAACGGCCTGGAGTTCCTCGCCGCCCTGCGCGCCGAGTTCCCCCGCGAGCTGCCGCCGGTGGTGTTCTGCACCGTGCGGACCGGGGCCGCCCTCGTGCGCCAGGCGATGGACGCCGGCGCGCGGGACTACATCACCAAGCCCTACGACCCCGCCCGCATGGTGGCCGCGCTCGCCGGCCTCGGGGTGCTGTGAGCGCCGCCGGGCCCCGCGGCGCTCTCGGTCCCGCTCCCATGACCGACCCGGCGCCGATCGGCGTCGCACGGGTCATGGTCTGCGACGACTCCGCCGTGATCCGCTCCGCGATCACGCGGATCCTGGAGCGCGACCCCGCCATCCGCGTCGTGGCCCGCGTCGCCGACGGGGCGCAGGCCGTCGCCACCGCGCGCAGGATCGCGGTGGACGTGGTGGTGCTCGACATCGAGATGCCGGTGATGGACGGCCTCGCCGCGCTGCCGCTCCTCCTCGCCCACGACCCTGGCCTGCGCGTCGTCATGGCCTCCACGCTGACCACGCGCGGCGCCGACATCGCGCTCCGCGCGCTGCGCCTGGGCGCTGCCGACTACGTGCCCAAGCCGGCCGCCGACGCCCTTGATCGGGACGGGTTCGCGGCCGAACTGATCGCCAAGGTCAAGGGGCTGGCCCGGCTGCGTCGTCCCTCGGCGGCCCCCGCCTCCGCGCCCGTCGCCATCCACGCGCAGGCTGGCCCGCCCGCCCGACGCCCGGCGCTGCTGGTGATCGGCAGCTCCACCGGCGGCCCGCAGGCGCTGTTCGCCCTGGTTCAGGCGCTCGGCCCCGGTCTCGACGTCCCCGTGGTGCTCACCCAGCACATGCCGGCGACCTTCACCCCGCTGCTCGCCGCCCACCTGACCCGCCTGGGCGCCATGCCCTGCGACGAGGCCGAGGACGGTGCGCCACTCCGGCCCGGCCGCATCGCCCTGGCGCCCGGCAACCGCCACCTGCTGGTGCGCCGGGACGGGGGCACCCTGCGCGCCGCCCTGTCCGACGACCCGCCGGAGAATTTCTGCCGCCCCTCCGTGGACCCGATGCTGCGCAGCGCCTGCGCCGCCTGCAACGGCGCGGTGCTGGTGGTGATGCTGACCGGCATGGGCCAGGATGGACTGCTCGGCACCGGGCAGGTCGTGCGCGCCGGCGGCGCCGCCATCGCCCAGGACGCCGCGACCAGCGTGGTCTGGGGCATGCCCGGCGCGATCGCCCGCGCCGGGCTGGCGCACGCCGTGCTGCCCCTGTCGCAGATCGGACCCCGCATCCTCCAGATGCTGTCACCGCGATGAGCGGAGCGTTCGAGGCGCTGTCCGGCCTGCTGAAGGCGCGCTCCGGCCTGATGCTCGGCCCGGACAAGCAGTACCTGCTGGAGTCCCGCCTCGCCCCGGTGCTGCGGCGCGAGTCCCTGCGCGACCTGCGCGCCCTGGCCGACCGCGTGCTCGCCGCCCCGGGCTGCCCTCTGGAGCGCGAGGTAGTGGAGGCGATGACCACCGGCGAGACCCTGTTCTTCCGCGACGACAAGCCGTTCGCGCACCTGCGCGACGTCGTGCTGCCCCGGCTGCACGCCACCCGTCCGTCCGGTGCCGCGCTGCGCCTGTGGTCCGCCGCCTCCTCCTCCGGCCAGGAGGCCTACTCGTTGGCCATGCTGCTGGCCGACGCTCCCGCCGCATCCCGCCGTCCGGCGCGCATCCTCGGCACCGACCTGTCGCGCGAGAAGATCGAGCGCGCTCGCGCAGGGCTGTACACCCGGTTCGAGGTGCAGCGCGGGCTGTCCGCGCAGCTGCTGTCGAGGCACTTCGCCCCCGAGGGCGCGGGCTGGCGGATCTGCGGGTCGCTGCGCGCGCTCGTGGAGTTCCGCAGCTTCAACCTGCTCGACGACTTGGCGCCGCTGGGCAGCTTCGACGTGGTGTTCTGCCGCAACGTGCTGATCTACTTCGACGTCCCCACCAAGACCCGCGTCCTCGAGGCCATCGCCAGGCGCATGGCCCCGGACGGCGTTCTCTACCTGGGCGGTGCGGAGAGCGCGCTGGGCCTGACCGACCGGCTGGTCGCCCTGCCGTGCGGCCGTGGCGCGTACCGCCCCGCGTGAATGTCGCAGGGTGGGCGCCGCCGGGTAACGCGCTGTTCATCATGCGCCCGCATGATGACCCACGAGGCTGGACCAGGGTGGCCGGCGGAGCAGGGGAGAGCGGGATGGCCATCGACAAGACGATGAAGGTGCTGATCGTCGACGACTACAAGACCATGCTCCGCATCATCCGCAATCTGCTCAAGCAGATCGACCTGAACGACGTCGATGAGGCGAGCGATGGCGGCGAGGCGCTGACCAAGCTGCGCGCCGGCAACTTCGGCCTGGTCATCAGCGACTGGAACATGGCGCCGATGACCGGCCTCGAGCTGCTGCAGCAGGTGCGCGGGGACACGCGCCTCAAGACCACCCCGTTCATCATGGTGACCGCGGAAAGCAAGACCGAGAACGTCGTCGCCGCCAAGCAGGCCGGGGTGTCGAACTACATCGTCAAGCCGTTCAGCGCCGAGACGCTGCGCGAGAAGATCGAGAAAGTGGTCCATGCGTGACGCCACGCAGATCGCGGCGCGTCTGCAGGAGCTGGCGCCCGCGCACCCCGGCTCCGGCCTGGCGGAGCTTGCGTGCCACGTCCTCGCCCTCGCAGGCCACACCCGGCGCGAGCGCGAGCTGCTCGCCGAGATCGAGGCGCTGGGCCGGGCCATCGCCCTGATGCGCCTCGACGTCGCCAGGATGCCGGTCGACGACATCGCCCGCACCCACATCCCCTGCGCCACTGACGAGCTGGACGCCATCGTCGTCCACACGGCCGCGGCCACCGAGACGATCCTGGGGAGCTGCGAGGTGCTCGACACCCTGGCCGCGGGGCTGGATGGCGCGCCGTCGCGCGCGGTGCAGGAGATGACCTCGCGCATCTACGAGGCGTGCAGCTTCCAGGACATCACCGGCCAGCGCATCGCCAAGATCGTCGCCACCCTGCAGACGATCGAGGCCAAGGTGGGCCACATACGCGCGGCCTTCGGCCATCCCGCGTCGCCGCCGGCGGCCACCGGCGACGCCGGCCTGCTGAACGGCCCGCAGCTTCCCGCCAACGCGATGGCGCAGGCGGACATCGACCGCCTGCTCGCCGCGTTCTGACGGCCGGCCATGGGCGAGACTGACGACGACGACGACCTCGCGGCAAGCTGGGCGGCCGAGGCAGAGGCCCCCGCGCAGGCCGAGCAGGTGCTCAACCAGGACGAGATCGACAGCCTGCTTGGCTTCGACGGCCCGGGCGGCGAGGTCGAGGGCAGCTGCTGCATGCAGCGCATCATCGACGCCGGCCTAGTCAGCCACGAACGCCTGCCGATGCTCGAGATCGTGTTCGACCGCCTCGCGCGTATCCTGTCGACCTCGCTGCGCAACTTCACCGGCGACAACGTCGAGGTCTCCGTCAGCAGCGTGACGTCGCTGCGCTTCGGCGACTACCTCAACAGCATCCCGCTGCCCTGCATGCTCGCCGTGTTCAAGGCCGAGGAGTGGGACAACCACGGCCTGCTGTTCGTCGACTCCTCGATGATCTACTCCATCGTCGACGTCCTGCTCGGCGGTCGCTCCTTCACCACGCCGATGAAGGTCGACGGCCGACCCTACACCACGATCGAGCGGTCCCTGGTGGAGCGGCTGATCCGGGTGGTGCTGGACGACCTGTCCAGCAGCTTCGACCCGGTCTGCGCCGTGAACTTCCGCTTCGAGCGGCTGGAGACCAACCCCCGCTTCGCCACCATCTCGCGCCAGTCCAACGCCACGATCCTGGTCCGCATCGACGTGGAGATGGAGGACCGGCGCGGCCGGATCGAGCTGCTGCTGCCGTATGCCACGCTGGAGCCGGTGCGCGAGCTGCTGCTGCAGCAGTTCATCGGCGAGAAATTCGGCCGCGACCCGATCTGGGAAACCCACCTGAGCGAGGAGCTGCGCAAGACCGACATCGCGCTCGATGTCGTCCTCGCCGAGCAGCAGATGCGCCTGTCCGACGTCGCCTCGCTCAAGGTCGGCGACCACATCACCCTGGACACCCAGCCGGGCGCGCCGGTGCAGCTGCGATGCGGCACGACGCCGCTGTTCGACGCCCATGTCGGCCGCAGCAAGAACCACGTCGCCGTGCGCATCGATCGGCGCCTGGACAACTGATGCCAACGGCCTTTGAGAGTGACTGCTGAAGCAGGCAAGGTCGAGGCTCTGCCTCGAACTCCGCCAAAGGCCGGGCCTTTGGATTGCCTTCCTGAAGGGAGAGGTTTCCAAAGGCTCCTGGCCTTTGGCGGGTCTGGGCAGGGCCCAGCCTTGCTTCCTGATGGCTCGATGTCAGGGGCAATTGGTATGAGGCAGGCAAGGCTGGGGTTTGCCCGGCCTCACCAAAGCCTATTCCTTCAAGCATCGGGCCTCTGGCCCTGCCTCCTCCGCCACCCCTGGCAACCCCCGCCGCACCGCGTCCGGCCACGTCATCGACCGCCCCAGCGCGTCCACCAGCACGATGACGTTGATCGCCGTCGCCACGCACGCCCCGCCCACGAACAGCCCCTGGGCCAGCCGCATCGAGCTGCGCCCCACGCCCAGCACCCCCGTGCCCACCGACACCGTCCCCGGCCAGAACACCTCGCGCAGGTAATCGACCGTCAGCCGCGCCAGCACGAAGCTCGACCCGTCCGGCAGCGCCGGCGCTGCCGCGCCCAACAGGAAGTCCGCGCGCCCCTGCTCGCAGAACGTCACGAACGCCACGTTGTTCACGTGCCCCTGCCGGTCGGTGTCGTTGTAGCGCAGCCCCACGTCGTACCAGTGACGGTACGCCCAGCGCGTCGCCGGCGCCGACTCCGCCCCGCTCACGCCGGATCGTCCGCGAGCGGCACGCACGCCCCCGCCAGCCAGGCCCGCGCCGCGCCATCGAGCAGCGGCCCGACCTCCGCCAGCACCCGCGCGTGGTAGGCATCGACCCACGCCCGCTCCGCCGACGACAGCAGCGCCGGCTGCAGCAGCCGCCGGTCGAACGGCGCCAGCGTCAGCGTCTCGAACCGCAGGAACGGCCGCGTGCCCACCTCCGCCGGCTGCACCAGCAGCAGGTTCTCCAGCCGGATGCCGTACTCGCCCGGCAGGTAGAACCCCGGCTCGTCGGACAGGATCATCCCCGCCTCGAACGGCACCGGCCGCGCCGCCCGCGACAGCCCGATCGGCCCCTCGTGCACCGAGAGATAGCTGCCCACGCCGTGCCCGGTGCCGTGGTCGTAGTCGAGACCCACCGCCCACAGTGCGCGGCGCGCGAACGAATCCAGATGCGCCCCGCACACGCCGGCCGGAAACACCAGCGAGGCCACCGCGATATGGCCCTGCAGCACCCGCGTCGCCCGGTCGCGCACCTCCGCCGGCGCCACCCCTGGCCCGGTCCACAGCGTGCGCGTGACGTCGGTGGTGCCGTCGATATACTGCCCGCCGCTGTCGATCAGGTAGATCTCGTCCGCCCCGATCGCCCGGTCGCTTTCCACGCTCGCCCGGTAGTGGATCACCGCGCCGTGCTCCCCCGCGCCGGTGATCGCCGGAAAACTCTCGCCCCGGAACTCCGCCGCCTCCGCCCGCAGCGCCAGCAGCCGCGCCGCTGCCGACAGCTCCGTCTCGCCCCGCCGCCCGTCGATCCAGTGCAGGAACCGGCACAGCGCCACCGCGTCGCGCCGATGCGCTGCCCTGGCCCCCGCCTGCTCCACCGCGTTCTTGCGCGCCTTGGGCAGCAGGCACGGATCGGCCCCTGCCACCACGACCGCCCCCGCCGCCCGCAACGTCTGCGCGAACCACGCCGCCGTGCGCTGCTCGTCGACCCGCACCCGCCGCCCCGCGAGCCCCGCCAGCGCCCCCGCCAGCGCCGCCGGTGGCTGCACCGCGACCTCGTTGCCCAGCCACGCCTGCGTCTCGCCGCCCAGCTTCGCCGCGTCCATGAACAGCGCCACCTGCCCGTCGGCGTGCACCACCGCGAACCCGAGCGCGAACGGCGTGAACGCCACGTCGCCGCCGCGGATGTTCAGCAGCCAGGCGATCGACGCCGGATCGCCCAGCACCGCCGCGTCCTCGCCCGCCGCGCGCAGCGCCGCCGCCACTGCGGCGCGCTTCTCCGCCGACGCCACTCCCGCCTGCTCCATCCGCTGCGGCACCGCGGCGGCGCGGGGCGGGGCGGGGCGGTCCGCCCACACCGCGTCCACCGGGTTCGCCGCCACCGCCACGAGCGTCACGCCCGCCTCCGCGTAGCGCGCGACCTCGGCCTCGCTGAACAGCCACGGGTCGTAGCCGATCCGCGCCCTCGGCGCCTGCGCCGCGACCCACGCCGGCGGCGGCGTCTCCGTCAGGTGCAGCCGCTCCCACCCCGCGCCCGCCTCCTGCGCGAGCTGCAGCGTGTAGCGCCCGTCGGTGAACACCGCCGCCCGCGCCGCCAGCACCACCGCCAGCCCCGCGCTGCCGGTGAAACCGGTCAGCCACGCCAGCCGCTCCGCCGACGGCGGCACATACTCCCCGAGATGCTCGTCGCCGCGCGGCACCAGGAACCCCTCCAGCCCACGCCGCGCCAGCTCGCCGCGCAGTAGCGCCAACCGGTCGCCCACCTCTGAGCCTATCTGATCCGACATACCTACACTCACCCTTATGCGTTCAGCGCAGGTCTGAGAACTGCCCATAACACGGGCAAAATGGCGTCAAAACAGGCATATTCCGTCCGCTTCACTCGGCGGCACCCGATCCGTGCAGCCACCAAATGGCCTGAGGACCACCTTCCATGAGCACACACACCGGCACCACGCCGTACCATCTTCCCGCGACTCACCTTGCCGGCCCGCTCGCCGCCGTTCTGCACCGCGCTCTCACACGCCTGCGCATGTCCAACGCCCGCCGCGCGCTCGCCGCAGAGCTGTCCGGCCTGTCCGACCGCGAGTTGGCCGACATCGGCCTGTCTCCCGCCGCGACCCCCGTCGGCCCCGAGCCCGGTCTGCTGCACATCGTCAACCGCTGAGGCTCGCCACGACACGACTGCGGCGGGTTCCCGACCAGCCCTCGCCCGGCCGACGTCGCGGCCCTGCGTGCTCCTGCGCCGTGCCAGGGCAACCCCGTGCCACGCTCAATCTGCGTCGACCCATGATCCCGGCGCCCGCAGCACCAGCGTCGTCCACATCCCCTCGCGCACCCGCGACTCCAGCCGTAGTCCCTGCCGCCGGTGCGCTGCCAGCACCATCCGCTCCTGCGTCCCCAGCAGCCCCGCCAGGATCACCGTGGCGCCGGGCGCCAGCCGCGCCGCCATCGCGCCAGCCATCAGGCACAGCGGCCGCGCCAGTATGTTGCCGAACACCAGGTCATAGGGCCCGCCCCGTCGCACGTCCGCCGCCCGCCACCCGTTCCCCAGCCGGCACGCCACCAGCCGCCCCACCCCGTTCCGCGCCGCATTCTCCCCCGCCACCCTGACCGACCAAGGCTCGATGTCCGTCGCCAGCACCCGCCGGTGCAGCAGCCGCGCCGCCGCCATCGCCAGAATGCCCGACCCCGTTCCCAGGTCCAGGATTCTCCCCGGCCGCCGATGCGCCACCCGCTCCAGCGCCCGCAGGCACCCCCGCGTCGACCCGTGCTCCCCCGACCCGAACGCGATCCCCGCATCCAGCACCAGCCCGATCCGCCCCGCCACCTCGCCCGCCGCCAGATGCGTCCCCCTGACCACGAACCGCCGCCCGACCCTCTGCTCCGGGAACCCCTCGTACGTCCGCGCCAGCCACCCCTCCGCCGCCGTGTCCTCGCGCTCCAGCGTCGCCGCCACGCCCGTCACCAGTTCCGCCACCGCCAGAGCCGCCACCAGCGGCCCGTCCGCCTCGCTCGCGTCGCGCACCCCCTCGATCCGCCACGTCCCGGCCTCTTCGTCCGCGAGGAACATCCCCACCGTGGTGCACGCCGAGCGGAACGCCGCCTCGTACGCCTCCATCGCTTTCCCCGGCACCGTGACGTGCAGCGTCTCCAGCCGCGTCGCGTGACGCGTGGCCACGACCATCCCGGACATCGAGTTCACCGCCATCAGCAAGCCGGCAAGCAAGGTTGGGCCCTGCCCAAACCCGCCAGGGGCGAGCCGCCCCTGGACCGGCCTTCTTTAAGTATTGGTGTCCAAAGGCAAGCCTTTGGCGGAGTTTGAGGCCCAATGCTTGAAGGCGGGGCCTCGACCTTGCCTGCTTGCTTCACTGTGCCTTCTCCACAAAGCGGTCCAGCAGCCGCTTGCTCCCCGCCTTGTCGAAGTCGACGTCGAGCTTCTCGTCGTCCACCGCCGTCACCGTCCCGTGGCCGAACTTCTGGTGGAACACCCGCTCCCCCGCCGCGAACGCCGCCGCCTGCGCCGCCCGCCCCGGCTGCTCCCACGCGTCCAGCACCTTCGGCCTGCGCGCCACCAGCGGCCCCGCGCCGAACACGCTTGGCGCCGCCACCAGCCGCGCCTCGCGCTCCATCGCCGCCGAGTTCACCCGCTCCACATGCTCGTCCGGCAGTTCGTCCACGAACCGGCTCGGCACCGTGCTGGTCCAGCTCCCGTAGATCAGCCGGTTCGCCGCATGGCTCACCACCGCCCGCGTCCTCGCCCGCGTCAGCCCCACGTACGCGAGCCGCCGCTCCTCCTCCAGCGCCTTGTTGCCGCTCTCGTCCAGCGAGCGCTGGTTCGGGAACGTCCCCTCTTCCCAGCCCGGCAGGAACACGGTGTCGAACTCCAGGCCCTTCGCCGCGTGCAGCGTCATCAGGCTGATCCGGTCCGCCTCCGCGTCCTGCTCGTTCTCCATCACCAGGCTGACATGGTCGAGGAACCCCGCCAGCGTCTCGAAATCCGCGACCGCCTGCACCAGCTCCTTGAGGTTCTCGATCCGCCCGGGCGCCTCCACCGACCGGTCCTGCCGCCACATCTCCATGTAGCCGCTCTCGTCCAGCAGCGCCTGCAGCACCACCACATGCCCGTCCCTCGGCAGCGCCTCCCTCAGCTGCACGAACAGCCGCAGCAGCGCGCCCACCCCCTCGCGCACCCGCCCCTTCAGCCCGCCCGTCTCGACCAGCTCCGCCGCCGCCGCCGCCAGCGGGATGCGCCGCGCCCGCGCGTGCGAATGCATCGTCCGCATCGCCCCGTCGCCCACGCCGCGGCGCGGCACGTTGACGATCCGCTCGAACGCCAGGTCGTCTGACGGCTGATGCAGCACGCGCATGTAAGCGACCGCGTCCCTGATCTCCGCCCGCTCGTAGAACCGCAGCCCGCCGACCACGCGATACGGGATCGCCAGCGTCAGCATCCGCTCCTCGAACGATCGCGTCTGGAACCCCGCCCGCACCAGGATCGCCATCTCCGCCAGCCTGTGCCCGTCCCGGTGCAGCGTCTCGACGCGCTCGCCGACCATGCGCGCCTCCTCGTTCGAGTCGTATAGCCCGAACACCTGCACGCGCTCGCCCGCGGAGTCGTTGCGCCCCGGCCTGAGCGTCTTGCCCAGCCGCCCCTCGTTGTGCGCGATCAGCCCCGCCGCCGCCGCCAGGATCGGCGCCGTCGACCGGTAGTTGCTCTCCAGCTTGACCACGTGCGCGCCCGGAAAATCCTGGTCGAACCGAAGTATGTTCTCCACCTCAGCGCCACGCCACGAGTAGATCGACTGGTCGTCGTCCCCCACGCAGCAGATGTTGCTGCTCGCTCGCGCCAGCAGCCGCAGCCACAGGTACTGCACCACGTTCGTATCCTGGTATTCGTCCACCAGGATGTAGCGGAACATGCGGTGATACTGCGCCAGCACGTCCTCGCGCGTGCGCAGGATCTCCGTCATGTGCAGCAGCAGGTCCCCGAAATCCGCCGTGTTCAGCTCCGCCAGCCGCACCTGATACGCCGTATACAGCTCCAGCGCCCGCCCGCCCGCGAACTCGGTGTCCTCCGCCGGCCCGACCCGCGCCGGCGTCAGCCCGCGATCCTTCCATCGCTGGATGACCCCCATCAGCCCCGGCGGCGCCCAGCGCTTGGCGTCGACGTGGTGCGCTTCCATGACCTGCTTGAGCAGCCGGAGCTGGTCGTCGGAGTCGAGGATCGTGAACCCCGACGTGAGCCCCACCAGGTCCGCGTGCCGGCGCAGCATCCGCGCGCACAGCGCATGGAACGTGCCGAGCCACATCCCCTCCGCCGGGTGCCCCAGCAGGGCTCCGACCCGCTCGCGCATCTCGCGCGCCGCCTTGTTGGTGAACGTGACCGCGAGCACCTGCCCCGGATGCGCCCGCCCGGTCAGCAGGATGTGCGCGAAGCGCGTGGTCAGCACCCGGGTCTTGCCGGTGCCCGCCCCGGCCAGCACCAGCAGCGGCCCGTCCACGGTCTCGACCGCGCGCCGCTGCTCCGGGTTCAGTCGAGCCAGGTAATCGGACATCCCGAGGTCATTGCCCCGCGCCCGCCGGAAAGCAAGCCGGAGCCGCCCATACGCCTCCGACACCCCATTCCCGTCTCGCCGCGCAGGACACCGGCCCCCGCGCACCCCCGTTTTGTCCCGCCGGACAGGACAGCCTCGTCTCGCCGCGCAGGACAGCGCCGCAGGCCGCAAATCCACTGCCGGACGCCTGCTCGGAGGCAAGCAAGGCTGGGCTCTGCCCAGACCCGCCAGGGGCGAGCCGCCCCTGGACCGGCGTTAGTGAGAGACATCGCCTACCGTGCGCAGGTCCAGGGGCGCTGCCCCTGGCGGAGTTTGAGGCAGAGCCTCAACCTTGCCTGCTTCCCCGGCCCCGCGCCGGAGCCATCAGGCCGCCTGCGCCGCCTCCGCCGGCCTCGGCTTCACGCCCAGGATGCGCGCGATCGCATAGGTGAGGTCCGGCCGGTTCAGCGTGTAGAAGTGGAACTCGTCCACGCCGTTGGCCTGCAGCAGCCGCACCTGCTCGGCCGCGATCACGGCGCCCATCATGCGGCGCGTCTCCATGTCGTCCTTGGTACCCTCGAACATCGGCCCGAGCCACTCCGGCACCGCCGCGCTGCACGAGGCGCAGAACCGCGCCGCCTTCTCGAAGTTCGACACCGGCATGATCCCCGGCACCAGCGGCGCGGTGATCCCCGCCGCCAGCGCCCGGTCCAGGAAGCGCAGGAAGGTGTCGGTGTCGAAGAACACCTGGGTGATGGCGCGCGTGGCGCCCGCGTCGAGCTTGCGCTTGAGGTTGTCGAGGTCGGCCTGCGGGTTGGCCGCACCCGGATGGGTCTCCGGATACGCGGCGACCGAGATCTCGAATGGCGCGATCCGGCGCAGCCCCGCCACCAGGTCCGACGCGTAGGCGTAGCCCTCGGGGTGCGGCTCGTAGCTGGCCTCGCCCTGCGGCGCGTCGCCACGCAGGGCGACGATGTGGCGCACCCCGTTCTCCCAGTAGTCCCGCGCCACCGCGTCGACCTCGTCGCGCGACGCTCCCACGCAGGTCAGGTGGGCGGCCGGCGTCAGCGTGGTCTCGCGCACCAGGCGCGTCACCGTGGAGTGCGTGCGCGCCTGCGTCGACCCGCCGGCGCCGTAGGTCACGGAGACGAAGTCCGGCGCCAGCGGCTCCAGCCTGCGGATGCACGCCCAGAGCTGCGTCTCCAGGGCGTCCGTGCGGGGGGGAAAGAACTCGAAGCTGAGCTTGGGCGGCGCATGCCCGGTGATCGGCGCCGGCAGCCCGTGCACGCGCGGCCCGGTGAGCCAGCGCTCCAGGGTCGGCAACTCCTGCGCGCCTCGCGTCCGCGACATCTCGTTCATGCTGTCTCCCGCCCCTCGTCCTGCGGCGCCCGCACCGGCGCCTCCCGCGGACCACGCCTCAATAATGGCACAAGTGTGGGAAATCCGCCACCGGAATGCCGCAATCCCGATCCTGCGGCCGCGTTGTCGAGGCCGGCGTTGCGCGCCGAGGTGTTCATGCTAGACACATACCGCCTGCGTGCCTGCTTGGCGACCGTCCCGCTTTGCGGGTCTGGCCGGCGGGGCAGGCTGATCCGAGGGACACATGCGCGCCGCCCTGCTTTCCAGACTGCTGCTCGTTGCGGGCCTCGCCTCCGTCGCCGCATGCGCCACCAAGCCGCCCGCCAGCGACCCGGACGCGCGGGCGGAGTTCGAGCAGAACAACGACCCCTACGAGCCGGCCAACCGGTTTTCCTACCGGGTCAGCGACACGCTGGACACCTACGCGCTGAAGCCGGTGGCGCAGGCCTACGTCTACGTGCTGCCGCAGCCGGTGCGCGGCGGCATCCACAACGTGCTCGCCAACCTCAGCAGCCCGGTCCTGTTCGCCAACGACGTGATACAGACCAAGCCGCGCCGCGCCGGCGACACGTTCATGCGCTTCCTGATCAACTCCAGCGTCGGCGTGCTGGGCATCTTCGACGTCGCCGCCGCCTGGGGATACAACTCGCACGACGCGGATTTCGGCGAGACCCTGGCGCTGTGGGGCCTGCCCGCAGGCCCGTACCTGTTCCTGCCCCTGCTCGGCCCGTCCAACGCCCGCGACGCCGCGGGATACGGCGTCGACCTGACGCTCGACCCGTTCTTCTACGTCCCGCGCGGCTACGGCCTGCTGACGCTGAACTGGGCCCGGTTCGCGGTCGGGGTGGTCGACGGACGCTCGCGCGTGCTCGGCGACCTGGCCTCGATCAAGAAGAGCGCGCTCGACCCGTATGCCACCATCCGCAGCCTGTCCCGGCAGCACCGCACGTCGCAGATCGAGGGGGCACGCGACGACAACCGCGCCACCCCGCCGAGCTGGGACGCGGTGCCGCGCTAGCCCGCCCGCCAGACAAGCGTCTGGCGCCGCCGATGTCCGGTGCTATCGTGGGCATGACGGAACCGCCGTCCCGTGTCCGCTTCCGGCGCTCCAGTTGAGGGGTCACCCATGCTGAGTCGACGTTCGCTCCTGATGCTCTCCGCAGCCCTCCTGGCCTGCCTCGCCGTTCCCCAGGCCCGCGCCGACGACAGCTCCGCCAACGCCTTCGTCCGCAGCTTCGGCGACACGCTGATCGGCATCGTCAACAGCCCCGGCAGCGCCGCGGACAAGCAGCGCAGGCTCGCCCCGGTGATCGAGCGCGGCGTGGACGTTGACGTGATCGCCCAGTTCTGCCTCGGGCGTTTCTGGCGCACCGCGACGCCGGCCCAGCAGAAGCAGTACGTCGACCTGTTCCATGGCGTGCTGATCAACAACATCGTCGGCCACCTCGGCGAATACCGTGGCGTCAGCTACACCATGACCAGCACCCAGGACCGCGGCGGCGAAGCCTACGTCGGCACGGTGATCCACCGGCCCAGCGCGACCGACGTGGCCGTGCAATGGGTGGTTGGCCAGGGCGGCGGCCACGACCGCATCGTCGACGTGGTGGCGGAGGGCACCAGCCTGCGCCTGACGCAGCGCAGCGACTACGCCAGCTTCCTCAGCCGCAACAACAACGACCTTGACGCCCTGATCTCCGCCATGCGGCGCCAGGTCGAGCCGGGCTGAGGCAAGCAGGGCCGGACCCCTGCCCCGGACCCGCCAAAGGCCGAGGCCTTCGGAGACCATTTACCTGAGAAAGTGGACCCTCAAGGCTCGCCTTGAGCGCAGTTCGGGGCAGAGCCTGCAGCTCTGCCTGTTTCAGCCTGGCGCACGCTTTCGTAGATCATCATCGTGTGCGCGTCCCGCTCGAACGCGCCGCATTCGTGCATGCCGATGCTGCCGAGCACGATGCGCGACGCGAAATTGGTGTCCCGCGCCACCGCGATGATCCGGGCGATCCCCGCCGCATGGGCGTGCCCCAGCGCCGCCGCGGCGGCCTCGCGGGCCAGGCCGCGCCCCCGTGCCGCCGACCACAGGCAGAACCGCAGCCCGATCCCCAGCCCGTCCGGTCGCGTGTGCACGCCGGCGATGCCGCGGAACTGCGCGGCCTCGCGCACCGTGAACATGCCGGTGCCGGCCGTGGCCCACAGGTTCATGTCCTCGGCTAATTCCTCCGCGACCTGCGGCACGCGTCGCACGCCACCGAGCATCAGGGCGTAGACCCCGGGGTCCGTCTTCAGCGCCTGGAGTTCGGCCAGATCGCCCCAGCCGACCGGCGTGAGCACCAGCCGCGCGGTCCGGATCACCAGGCCCGGGCCTGCCCGCCGCATGCCGGGGCGACCCGCACCGGCCATCCCGTCCCTCGCGGACCGCGCCCCTCAGCGTGCGAGGGGTCGGTACTTGATGCGGTGCGGCTCGGTGGCGTCGGCGCCGAGGCGGCGGCGCTTGTCCTCCTCGTAGGCCTGGAAATTGCCTTCGAACCACTCGACATGGCTGTCGCCCTCGAACGCCAGGATGTGCGTCGCCAGCCGGTCCAGGAACCATCGGTCATGGCTGATGACCACGACGCAGCCGGCGAAATCGGCCAGGGCATCCTCCAGCGCGCGCAACGTGTCCACGTCGAGGTCGTTGGTCGGTTCGTCGAGCAGGATCACGTTGCTCTCGCTCTTGAGCATCTTGGCAAGGTGCACCCGGTTGCGCTCGCCGCCCGAAAGGATGCCGACCTTCTTCTGCTGGTCGGACCCCTTGAAGTTGAATGCCCCCACGTAGGCCCGCGACGGCACCGCCCGCTTGCCCAGGTAGATCACGTCGGTACCGCCGCTGATCTCCTCCCAGACGTTCTTGGTGTCGTCCAGGCTGTCGCGGCTCTGGTCGACGTAGCCGAGCTTCACCGTCTCGCCCACCGTGAGGCGGCCCGCGTCGGGGTGCTCCTTGCCGGTGATCATCTTGAACAGCGTGGTCTTGCCCGCGCCGTTCGGCCCGATCACGCCGACGATGCCGCCCGGGGGCAGCTTGAAGTCGAGATCGTCGATCAGGACGTGGTTGCTGAACGACTTGCGCAGGTCCTCGGCCTCGATGACGATCCCGCCCAGGCGCGGTCCCGGCGGGATGACGATGTCGGCGGTGCCGCCGGACAGCTCCGCCGACTTCGCCAGCATCTCCTCGTACTTGGCGATGCGGGCGCGGCTCTTGGTCTGGCGCGCGCGCGGCGAGGACTGGATCCACTCCTGCTCGGCGGCCAGGGCGCGCTGGCGAGAGCTTTCCTCCTTCTCCTCCTGCTGCAGGCGCCTGCGCTTCTGGTCCAGCCAGGACGAGTAGTTGCCCTCGAACGGGTAGCCGCGCCCGCGCTCGATCTCCAGGATCCAGTTGGTCACGTTGTCGAGGAAATAGCGGTCGTGGGTGACCACCATCACCGTGCCCTCGTAGTCGCGCAGGGTGCGCTCCAGCCAGGACACGCTCTCCGCGTCGAGATGGTTGGTCGGCTCGTCGAGCAGCAGCAGGTCCGGCTTCTCCAGCAGCAGCCGGCACAGCGCCACCCGCCGGCGCTCGCCGCCGGACAGGCTGGTCACCGGGCTATCGGGCGCGGGGCAGCGCAGGGCGTCGAGCGCGATCTCGATCCGGCGGTCGAGGTCCCAGCCATCCTCGGCGTCGATCTTCTCCTGCAACTCGGCCTGCTCGGCGAGCAGGGTGTTCATCCGGTCGTCGTCCATCGGCTGGGCGAACTCCTCGGAGATCGCGTTGAACCGGGTCAGCGCCGCCTGCAGCGGCCCGAACGCCTGCGCGACGTTCTCGGCGACCGTCTTGTCCTCGTCGAGACGCGGCTCCTGGCTCAGGTAGCCGACCCGCGCCCCCTCCGCCGCCCAGGCCTCGCCGCCATACTCGGTCTCGATGCCCGCGATGATCTTGAGCAGGGTGGACTTGCCCGCGCCGTTGACGCCGAGCACGCCGATCTTCACGCCGGGCAGGAAGGACAGGGTGATGCCCTTGAACACCTCGCGCCCGCCCGGATAGGCCTTGGTGACGTCCTTCATGACATAGACGTACTGGTAGCTGGCCATCGTCGGCTCTCCCGGGCTGCATCGCCGTAACTAGAGGGGCAACGCACCCGTCGCAAGCAGCGCCCGGCATGCCGGGAGCACGGCGCCCGCCAACCGGTGCCACCTGCGCCCGACAGGACTCGAACCTGTAACCAGACCGTTATGAGCGGTCAGCTCTAACCAATTGAGCTACGGGCGCATGGCAGCGGCAGAATGCAACAAAACCCTCGGGAGGCAAGCACCGGGACGAAAGCCACTGGGCCGGCGACACTTCCTCGACATCATCAGGGCGATGCCGCAAGTCATGCCAACACCCTGGCGAACTTGCCGGCAGGCGGAGTCATCGGACTCGACAGTACGGTGCCGTGGCAGCAGGCGAGACTAGGCTCTACCCAGACCCGCCAAAAGCCTGGGATCTTCGGAAACCGCCTGCCAAAAGCACGGGTTCCAGAGGCCCGGCTTTTGGCGGGGTCTGAAGCGGAACCTCAACCCTGCTGCTTCCTGTGGCTCGCATACGACCCAAGGGTCACACGGGCAAGCTGACCCATTGCCCGACCTCAGCGACGCTTGCGCCCCACCATCTTCTTCGCCATGGCGAACGCGCCGCGGCCGGCGACCCGACCCGCCGGGCCGAACGCCAGACCGAGCAGCGCGGTGTTGCGCAGTTCCAGTAGCGAGCGGTCGCGAAGCTCGCGCGCCTCCCGCTCCACCGGGTCCGGCAGCGTGCCGCGTGCCAGCAGGCCGAATAGCCCGGCGACCAGCAGATCCACGCCGAGCACGATTACGCTCGACCAGAGCGGGGTGATGCCGCCCGGACCGTTGAGGGCCACCCACCCGGTCACGTGCAGCATCACCAGCAACGCCAGCGCGAAGACGCCGGCCACGGCCCCGTAGGCGGCCCGCTTGCCGAACCGCCGCACGGTGCGCTTGACGACAAGCCCCTCCGCCTGCGCGGCGACCTGGGCGAGGCGAAGGGTGCGCACCTGCGATCAGCTCGCGATGCGGCCGACGAGGTAGCCGATCGCCGCCGCGACCAGCACCGCCACCAGCGGCCGGTCCTTGACCTGGCCCGATAGCGCCTCCGCCTGGTCCGAGGCGTAGTCCCGGGCGGTGCCGGCATACTCGCGGGCGTTGCTGGCGTAGTCCTGCGCCTGCGATGCGGTGTTCTGCAGCCGGCTGGCGGCGCTGGACAGGGCAGGGTTGACGCGCTCCGCCATGAGCGACTGGACCTGCTCGCGCAGCTGCTTGATCTGTTCGCGGGCGTCGTCGGACATGTCGCTGGCAGCCATGGGGGAACACTCCTGTCTGATCGATCCGGCCCGACAACCAATCGCTGGGCCATGGCGACAACGTGTTGCACCGCGAGGGGTTGCGGCCGCAAGGCACGTGGCCGACGCGCAGGTCCCGGGCTTCGGACCGCGTGCATCCCGGCGGTTGGGGCAACGTTGCGAGGCCCTGTCACCCGACGCTATCGTGCCGCGGGCTGCGTCGGGAGGGCCACAACGTGACGCTGTTCCGGACGTGGCTCGCCACGGGCTGCTGCCTTGCCGGGCTTGGCACGGCCCAGGCCCGCGACCTTACCCTTGCCGTCGACGCATCGCTCCGGGCCGCGCTGCAGCAGGCCGTGCTGCAGCCGTTCGGGGTCGAGTCCGGGCTCGCCGTCGCCGAGCCTGCCTGGGCCGGCGACGTCGCCGCGCTGCGCGACGCGCAGGCGGGGTGGGACATGGTGCTGGCCGATCTTGCCACGCTGTCCGAGGCCTGCGCCGGCGGGTTGCTGGAGCGGCTGGACGTCGCAAAGCTGCTGGGCCGCGACCGCTTCGTCGTGCCTGCGCCGGGCGACTGCGGCGTGCCGGCCCTGGCGTGGGGCACGGTGCTGGCCTGGAACACCGAGAAGTTCGGGGGCGTGCCGAGCTGGGCCGACTTCTGGGACGTGGCCAAGCACCCCGGCAAGCGCGGCCTGCTGCGCGGTGCCCGCCAGACCCTGGAGATCGCCCTGCTCGCCGATGGCGTGGCGCCGGGCGACATCTACGCCACGCTGCGCAGCGGCGACGGCGTGGACCGGGCGTTCCGCAAGCTCGACCAGCTCCGTCCCTACGTCGTCTGGTATGATGCGGCCCCCGACGCGCCCGCCCTGATCGGCTCGGGGGCGGTGCTGTTCACCTCGGCGGACAGCCGGGTGGTCATGGGGAGCAACCGCGCGGAGCACAGCAGCTTCGGCCTGCAGTGGAGCCACAGCCTGCTCCAGGTCGAAGGCTGGGCGGTGATGAAGGGCAGCCCCAACATCGCCGACGCAGAGCACCTCCTGGCCTTCGCCTCCGACTCGCTCCGCCAGGCCGCCCTCGTCGCCCTGGTGCCGTGGCTGCCGGTCACCCGGCCCGCGCCCACCAAGGACGACCCGGCCGCGACCGCGTCGGAGACCCCGGACCTGGGCGCCGCCCTGACGGTGGACGAACAGTTCTGGCGCGACAACCAGGCGCGGCTGGAGCAGCGGTTCGCGGCCTGGATGGCCAAGTCCTAGGCCGCCGCGAAGCAGGGCGGCACTGGACCGGCTTGCAGGGCGGTGGCGCTGTGGCGGCGAGGCAGCAAGCAAGACGGGGTTCTGCCCGGACCCGCCAAAGGCCTGGGGCCTTCGGAGTCCCTATCCTCTAAGCAAATGGATTCCAAAGGCCTGCCTTTGGCGGAGTTTGAGGCAGAGCCTCAACCTTACTTGCTTCGTGTGCCCGGGCTGCCGATGCCGCGATCCCATTCGTCGCGCCGCAGGGCCTCAAGCCTGTGGGTCCGGGCGCGCTGCCCCCAGCGGATCTCCGCCTTCAAGCAATGGGTCAGGGCCCTGACCTTCCTGGTCCTCCGGCACCTCGACCCCCGCCAGCGCCAGCCACTCCGCCTCCGTCGCGGTGCGCACCCCCAGCTCCGCCGCCTTCTTCGCCTTCGAGCCGGCTTCCGTGCCGAGCACCACCAGGTCGGTCTTGCGCGACACGCTGTCGGTGACGCGCGCGCCCATCGCCTCGGCGCGCGCCTTGGCCTCGGGCCGCGTCATGCGCGCGAGGCTGCCGGTGAACACCACCAGCTTGCCAGCGAGCGTGCCGCCCTCCGGCGCCACCTCGTCGGCGATCGCGACCTGCGCCGCCAGGGCGTCCAGGCTCGCGACGTTGCGCGGCTCGGCCACGAACTCCGCCAGCTCCTGGGCGATCGCCGGCCCGATGCGCAGGATCGAGCCGAGCGCCAGCCGCGCGTCCGAGCCGATCTCGGTCGCGGCCAGCATCTGCGACCGCCACTCCGCGAACGACCCGTAATGCCGCACCAGCAGCCGCGCGTTCTGCTCGCCGATGCGGCGTATCCCCAGCGCGTAGATGAACCGCGCCAGCCCGATCGTGCGCCGCGCCTCGATCCCCGCCACCAGACGGCGCGCCGACACCTCACCCCAGCCCTCGCGCGCCGCGATCGCCGCCTCGTGGTCGCGCAGGCGGAAGATGTCGGCCGGCTCGGCGATCAGCCCGACCGCGTGGAACTCGCGGATCGTCTTCTCGCCCAGCCCTTCGATGTCGAACGCCAGCCGCGAGACCAGGTGCGCCAGGCGCTCGATCGCCTGTGCCGGGCACACCAGCCCGCCGGAGCACCGCCGCACCACCTCGTCCGCCGCCCGGGTCGCAGCACTGCCGCAGGCCGGGCACACCTCCGGCGGCGCCCACACCACCGCGCCCTCGGGGCGATGCTCCACGAGCACGGAGACGATCTGCGGGATCACGTCGCCGGCGCGCTGCAGCAGCACCGTGTCGCCGACGCGCACGTCAAGCCGGGCGATCTCGTCCTCGTTGTGCAGCGTCGCCCGCGTGACCAGCACGCCGCCGACGTTGATCGGCGCCAGCCACGCCACCGGTGTCAGCGCCCCGGTGCGCCCGACCTGGATGTGGATGGCGTCCAGCACCGTGGTCGCCCGCTCCGCCGGGAACTTCCACGCCGTGGCCCACCGTGGCGCCCGCCCCACGAAGCCCAGCCTGCGCTGCAGGGCCAGCGCGTCGATCTTGTAGACGACGCCGTCAATGTCGTAGGGCAACCCCGCGCGCTCCAGCCCGATGCGCTCCTGGAACGCGGCCGCGCGGCCCTCGTCCTCCAGCCGCTCGGAGAGCGGGTTCACCGCGAAGCCCCAGGCGCGGAGCTGCTCCAGCCAGGCCCAGTGCGTCTCGACCGGCACGGCACCCGCCTGCCCCATGGCGTAGGCGAACAGCCCGAGCCTGCGCCCCGCCGTGACCTTCGCGTCGAGCTGGCGCAGCGAGCCGGCGGCCGCGTTGCGCGGGTTGGCGAAGGTGCGGCTTCCCGCCTCGGCCTGCGCGGCGTTCAGCGTCAGGAAATCGGCCTTGGTCATGAACACCTCGCCGCGGATCTCGATCAGCGCGGGCGCATCGCCGGCCAGCCGCTCCGGCACCGCGTCCATGGTGCGCAGGTTCGCGGTGACGTCCTCGCCGGTGCTGCCGTCGCCGCGCGTGGCGCCGCGCGAGAAGCGCCCGTCGCGGTAGGTCAGCGAGATCGACAGCCCGTCGATCTTCGGCTCGCCGACCAGCGGCAGCGAACCCTCCTTCAGCCCCAGGAACCGCCGCGCCCGCGCGCCGAACTCCGCGAAGCCCTCGGGGTCGAACACGTTGTCCAGGCTGAGCATCGGCACCAGGTGCGCCAGCTTGGCGAAGCCCGCCTCCGGCGCCGCCCCCACCCGGGCCGACGGGCTGTCCGGGCGGATCAGCGCCGGGAAGCGTGCCTCGATCGCGGCGTTGCGCGCCCGCAGCGCGTCGTAGGCGGCGTCGGTGATCTCCGGCGCGTCGTGCTCGTGGTAGGCCCGGTCGTGCTGCGCGATCTCCGCCGCGAGCGCCGCCAGCTCGGCAGCGGCCTCGTCCGCATTCAGCTCCTCAGGCGCGACCTGGGAGGAGGTGCGGGTCACGGATTGGGCGCCTGCCGCGGAACAGCAAGCAAGGCCAGGGGCTCTGCCTCTGGACTCCGCCAAAGGCAAGCCTCTGGAATCCGCTTGCTCAAGGAAAGGGTTTCCAAAGGGCTCGGCCCTTTGGCGGGTCCGGGCAGAGCCCGGCCTTGCTGGCTGACTTCCTGCCTCACGCCGCCCCCAGCAGGCTGTCCGCCGCCGCCCGCGCCGCCTCGGTGATGGTCTCGCCCGCCAGCATCCGCGCGATCTCCTCGCGCCGCTGCCCGCCGTCGAGCGGCAGCACGCGCGTCTCGGTGCGCCCGCGCGTCTCGCGCTTGGCGACCATCAGGTGCGACGCCCCGCGCGCGGCCACCTGCGGCGAGTGCGTCACCACCAGGACCTGCACGCCCTCCGCCACCCGCGACAGCCGGTCGCCCACCGCCGCCGCCGTGGCGCCGCCGATGCCTGCGTCGACCTCGTCGAACACCAGGGTCGGCACCGGCGAGCCGCTGGCCAGCACCACCTTGAGCGCCAGCATCAGCCGCGACAGCTCGCCGCCCGAGGCCACGCGGCCGAGCGGCCCGGGCGCCTGGCCAGGGTTGGTGGCGATCAGGAAGCGCACCGTCTCCATGCCCAGCGGCCCGGCCTGCTCCGGCGGCAGCTTCACGATCTCGGCGAAGAACCGGGCGCGATCGAGACGCAGCGGCGGCAGTTCGCCCCCCACCGCGCCGACGAGACGCTGCGCCGCCGCCTCGCGCGCCTGGGTGAGCCGGGTCGCCGCGTCGTCGTAGGAGGCCCGTGCCGACCGTGCCTCGGCTTCCAGCGCCACGATGCTGGCGGCTCCCGTTTCCAGCGCCTGCAGCCGGCCCTGCAGCGACACCAGGAGGTCCGGCAGGCCGGCGACCGGGGTGGAGTGCTTGCGCGAGGCGGCGCGCAGCGCGAACAGCCGCTCCTCCGTGGCTTCCAGGGCGCGTGGGTCCGCCTCCGCGTCGCGGCCCAGCCGGCTGAGCAGGGTTTCCGCCTCGGCCAGCGCCTCCTCGGCCCGCTCCAGCGCGGCCAGCGCCGGGGCGGCCTGCACGTCCTCCGCGCCGGAGGGCGCCAGCCGGCCGAGCGCCCGGGATGCCGCGCGCAATGCCGCTGCCGGCCCGCTGGTGCGCCGGTCCCGTGGCGTCAGCTCGGAGAGCGCCGAGGCGATCGCTTCGCCCCGCCGCTCGCCCTGCTGCAGGCGCTGCCGGTCGGCGGCCAGCGCATCCTCCTCGCCTGGCTGCGCGCCCAGTTCGCCCAGCTCGGCGACGGTGTGGCGGAGCCACTCCTCCTCGCGCTCCGCCGCCGCGATCGCCTCGCGCGCCTGGCGGAGCGCGTGCGAGGCGTCGCGCCAGACGCGGTGCCGGCTGGCGACCTCGCGGCGCAGCGGGTCGGGCACGCCGTAGCTGTCGAGCAGCATGACGTGGGTGGCAGGGTCGGCGAGGCCCATCTGGTCGTGCTGGCCCGACACCTCGACCAGCAGCGCCCCCAGTCGGCGCAGCAGCGCGACCCCCACCGGCTGGTCGTTGACGAAGGCCCGCGAGCGCCCGTCGCGGGCCACCGCGCGGCGCAGCACGATGTCCTCGCCCGGCTCGGCGCCGATCCCGCCTTCCTCCAGCAGCGCGTGGGCCGGATGCTCGGCGTGCACCGCGAAGCTGGCCACCACCGACGCCTGCGCCGCATCGGTGCGCACCAGCCCGGCGTCGGCGCGCATGCCGAGCGCCAGCCCGAGGCTGTCGAGCAGGATCGACTTGCCGGCGCCGGTCTCGCCGGTGAGCACGGTCAGCCCCGCCCCGAAGCCGAGATCGAGGCGTTCGATCAGCACCACGTCGCGGATCGCCAGTGCAGTCAGCATGGGGCGGTCAGCATGGAAGCGGCTCGCGCGCGGCGGCGCTCAGAAGATCCAGCCGAACGCACGCGCGACCACGCCGGACTTCGTGTTCGGGTCGGCCGAACCGATCTGGCGGCCCTGCACCACGTTCTGCGCGACGAGGTCGTTCCAGCTGTCCTGGTACCAGCGGTTGCCAGGGTAGTTGTAGGCAAGCACGGAGGCCGTCTTGCGCGCCTGGTCGGTCAGTCCGAGCTTGAGGTAGATCTCGGTGAGGCGGTGCAGCGCCTCGGGCACGTGGTTGGTGGTCTGGTAATTGTCGACTACGCGCTGGAACCGCCCGATGGCCGCGGCATAGAGCTGCTGCTTCTCGTAGTAGCGCCCAACCTCCATTTCCTTGCCGGCCAGATGGTCGCGGCACAGGTCGATCTTGAGCCGGGAATCGCGTCCGTAGGCGCTGTCCGGGTAGCGGTTGACCACCTCCTGCAGCGCCACCATCGCCTCCTGCGTGCCTTTCTGGTCGCGCTGCACGTCGGCGATCTGCTCGTAGAAGCTGAGCGCACGCAGGTAGTAGGCGTAGGCGGTGTCCTTGCTCGCAGGATGCAGCTGGACATAGCGGTCGAGCTGCGCGACGGCGTCGGTGTAGTGGTTGCGCAGGTACTCCGCATAGCCATCCATCAACTGCGCGTTCACCGCCCAGGGCGAGTAGGGATAGTTCTGCTGCACCGCGTCGAACTGGGTCACGGCGACGCCGTAATCCTTGCGGTTCAGGGCATCCACCCCGTTGTTGTAGAGCTGCTCCGGCGTCTCCTTGGCGAGGTCGACCTTCTGGAGCGGCGCATCCGCGCCGGCACTCCACGGCAGGATCGAGTCGAGCGTGGCACAGCCGCCAAGCAGCAGGGCACAGGGCAGGGCCGCGCCGAGCAGCGCGCGCGAGACGCTCGTGATGGGGCTCATGGCCGGACTTCCCGCTACGCCTGTGACACAGGCCGATGAATATACAGCAGGATGCCTGCAGGCGGTAGGTCGGCCGGCTTGACGCTGGCGACACTCGCACCAACGCCACCCGATACTCGGCTCGCCAGCAACCGAGGCTGGGCTCCGCCCAGACCCGCCAAGGACCTGGGGGCTTTGGAAACCTCTCCTTGAGGGCGTTTTCAGATCTGTCGGGTTCAGCCGCTGTCCGACGGAACCTGGTGGTGACGCCCTGCCAGCGTTCCCATGCCACCTTTGGCCATGCCCGAACCTGTGTGAGCAGAATGCTTTGAACAAATGGTGTCCAAAGGCCTCGGCCTCTGGCGAAGCGTCTGGCCCTGCCTGCCCCGCCGGTCAGGTCCGGCCGCTGCGCTCAGGCGGCCCGGTCCATGATGCGCGACACTCGTTGCTCCGGTTCTGCCGGCAAAGCGGCCCAGCGCCATGCGTCGCTGTCGGCGAGCAGGGCACGCAGCACGAGGTTGTTGAGACGGTGGCCGGAACGGTGGCCGACGAAGCGGCCGTGCAGCCTTGCCCCGGCCAGCGACAGGTCTCCCACTGCGTCCAGCATCTTGTGCCGCACGAACTCGTCGCCCATGCGCAAGCCGCCGGGGTTGAGGACCCTCGTGCCGTCGACCACCACGGCGTTCTCCAGGCTTCCGCCTCGCGCCAGCCCGGCCGCTCGGAGCGCGTCTATCTCCTGCACCTGGGTGAAGGTGCGGGCATGCTGCAGCGCGGTGCGGAACTCCACTTCCGACAGCTCCAGCGACAACGACTGCCGCCCGATCGCCGCCGCCCTGAAATCGATGCGCATGGACAGCAACAGCCTGGGAGAGGAGGCGACGTCTGCGTCGTGCGGCCGCAGCTCGGCCCAGGCTTCGCCCTCCTCGACCCGCACCGGCCGCATGATCTCAATCACGCGACGCAGCACTGGCTGAGCGGTGCGCCCGGCACAGTCGATCAGGAACACGAACGGCGCCGCGGACCCGTCGAGCACCGGCACCTCGGGACCATCAAGCTCCGCCACGGCGTTGTCCACGCCGCAGGCTGCCAGGGCCGCAAGCAGATGCTCCACGGTGCCGACCCGGAGTTCCGGCCGCTCCGGGTCCGACAGCAGGGTGCACAGTCGGGTGTCGCTGACCCAGTCATGCCGCGCCGGAAGGTCGAGGCCAAGATCGGTGCGGCGAAACACGATGCCGGTCCCGGCTGCCGCAGGAAGCAGCAACAGGTTGACCTGCTGCCCCCCATGCAATGCCACTCCCCGGCAGTGAATGGCTTGGCGCAGCGTATGCTCGAAGGCCGGACCGGCGTCTCCCAGATCTGGCAACAGCAACGACCGCAGCGTCGACTCGCTTATTCCGTCCATCCCGCGTCGCCTTCCTCATGCAGGCTGTCTTGGCACTGCAATCCATCCGGGGCGCGGCACGCCGCGACGAGAGAACGCTATGGCGTCGCCCACCGCACCGCGAGTCAAGGTTTATTTCCGAATATTTCGCCGTAACCCTTTGTAAGTATACGTTTTTTTGCGGCACACCAAATCGACGATCAGGAGGTCTGGCGTCGCAGGAAGGCCGGGATATCGAGTCCCATCTCGTCCGTCACCGTGGGCTGCACCGAGGCGGCCGGAGCGGGGGCGGCAGGCGGGGCCGGTTCCGAGCGCGCCGGCTCCGGGGTGGCAACCGGCATGCTGCGCCGAATCACCCCGGTCACGATGCCGAACAGGCTGCTGCGCGCCGCCGCCGGCAGCGGGCCGGGAGGCGCCTCGTTGAACAGCGGGCTGCGCGGAACGGCCCGGGTGGACAGCACCGCCGATGCGGCGGGACGCGTCGCCTGACGCGGCTCCGGGTCCATCGACACCGGCCGGGACGGGGCGCCCGAGGTCGCGGGCGCAGCATGGCCCGGGTGGACCTGCTGGCTGGGCGGCGCCACCGGCGCCCCGACCAGCGGGACAAGGCCGTGCGCTCCGGGCTGCGTCTGCGCGGCCAGCGTCGTGGCCATCACCGGCATCGCCACCGCCGCGCCGCCGCCCACCGCCACCAGCCGGGGCCGCTGGGCGTCCAGCGCGGCCTGCGCCGGGCTCTCGATGCCGGTGGCGACCACCGAGACGCGGATGCGCCCGATCAGGTGCTCGTCGATCGCGGAGCCGAAGATGATGTTGGCGTCGTCTGCGACCTCCTCGCGGATGCGGTTCGCGGCCTGGTCCACCTCGAACAGCGTCATGTCCTCGCCGCCGGTGATGTTGATCAGCAGGCCGCGCGCCCCGGCCATCGAGGTGTCCTCGAGCAGCGGGTTGCTGATCGCCGCCTCGGCGGCGCGGATCGCGCGGTTCTCGCCCTCGGACTCGCCGGTGCCCATCATCGCCTTGCCCATCTCCGCCATCACGGTGCGGATGTCGGCGAAATCGAGGTTCACGAGGCCCGGGGCGACCATCAAATCGGTCACGCCGCGCACGCCCATGTAGAGGACGTGGTCGGCCATCTTGAACGCCTCCTTCCAGCCGGTGCGCTCGTTGGCAAGACGGAACAGATTTTGGTTGGGGATCACGATCAGCGTGTCGACGTAGCTCTGCAGCTCGATCAGCCCGGCCTCGGCCGCCTTGGCGCGGCGTCCGCCCTCGAAGGTGAACGGCTTGGTCACCACGCCCACGGTGAGGATGCCGCGCTCGCGGGCCATGCGCGCGATCACCGGTGCGGCGCCGGTACCGGTGCCGCCGCCCATGCCGGCGGTGATGAACACCATGTGCGCGCCCTCCAGGTGGCGCGCCAGCTCCTCGGAGGCTTCCTCGGCGGCGGCGCGGCCGATCTCGGGCTTGGCGCCGGCGCCGAGGCCCTGCGTCAGGTGCGGGCCGAGCTGGATGCGGCGGTCGGCGCGGCTGTGGGTGAGCTGCTGGGCGTCGGTGTTGGCGACCACGAAATCCACGCCCTGCAGGTCCAGCGCGATCATGTTGTCGACCGCATTGGTCCCGCCGCCGCCAACGCCGATCACGGTGATGCGCGGCGTGAAGTCGGTGTGCAGCGTTTGCGGGATGGTCAGGTTCAGCGTCATTCAGGAATCTCCCCCAGGAGTGGCGTTGTGGTGGCGGGCCGGCATCGCGCCGGGCCGCAAAGGGTGCATGCCGGCCTCGGGCCGGGCTGCAACGGACGCCGGCCTCGTGCCGGCGCGGCGGCGGGCGCCGTCACACTTTCTCGCGCAGGAAGTTGACGATGCGGCGCATCAGCCCCGCAGGCCGCTCCGCATCGAGGTCAAGGTCGCCCAGCGCGCGGCCGGACCCCGCCGCCCAGGCGAGCAGCCCGGCCGCGGTGGCGAAGCCCGGCCCGGAGGCCGCGTCCGGCAGGCCGCGCAGCGGTGCGGGCCTGCCCAGACGAACCTGGCGCCCGAGGATGCGGTGCGCCATCTCGCGCGCGCCGACCATCTGGCTGGCGCCGCCGGTCAGCACCACGCGGCTGCCGGCGGCCCGGCCCAGCCCCGCGCCGTCCAGCCGGTCGCGGACCAGCTCGAAGGTCTCCTCCAGGCGGGGCTTGATGATGCCCACCACCATGGCGCGCGGCACGCGGGCGAAGTGGTGCTCGTCCTCGCCGATCTGCGGCACGGTGAGGATCTCGCGCTCGTCGTCGGGACTCGGCTCGGCGTTGCCGTAGATGCATTTCAGCCGCTCCGCGCTGGCCAGGGGGGTGGAGAGGATGCCCGCGAGATCGCGCGAGACATGCAGGCCGCCGATCGGCAGCTGCGCCGTGTGCAGGAGCTGGCCCTCGGCGAACACCGCCATCGCGGTCACGCCGCCGCCCATGTCGATCACCGTCGCACCCAGCTCGCGCTCGTCGGCGACCAGGCAGGACAGCCCGGCGGCCAACGGTGCGGACACCAGCTCGGCGATGTCGAGGTCGCAGCGCGCCATGGCGCTCGCGAGGTTGCGCAGGCTGGTGGCGGCGGCGTCGATCACGTGCAGCCGGGCGCTGAGCTGGTCGCAGTGGTGGCCGCGCGGGTCGGCCACCCCGGCCACGTCGTCCACGCTGAAGGCGACGGGCATGGCGTGGATGATCTCGCGCGCGCCGGTCTGCGCCCGCGCCCGGCCCTCGGCCACCACGCGGCGCACGTCGGAGTCGGCGACGGCGCGCCCGCCTACCGGCCACTGCACGTTGAACAGCCGGCTTTCCGGGGCGCCGCAGGACAGGTTTGCCACCACGGCGCGCAGCCTGGTGTCGGCCATGTCCTCGGCCTGGCCGACCGCGGCGCGGATGGCGCGCTCGGCTTCCTCCAGGTTGGTGATGCCGCCGGACCGCACGCCGAGCGAGCGCTGCCAACCCGAACCGAGCACGCGCAGCGATCCGTCCGCCTCGCAGCGCCCGATCAGGCAGGTGATCTTGGTGCTGCCGATGTCGAGCACGCCGAACGAGCCGGCACGCAGCGAACGCCGCGGCGGCGGCTCGTCGGGCAGGCCGAAGGAGGGTTCGGTCGCCTTGGGCTGCAGGGGCTTGCGCGACACCTGGTTCATGCCGGATTGCGGGAGCTGGGTGGCGATGAAATCCCAGCCGTTCCTGCTCCGGTCGTTCCTGCCCCGGACTGGCCTGCCCCGGACTGGCCTGCGCCCGACTGGCCCGCGCCAGCCTGCCCCGGGCCAGCCAGGCCCGCCGCGGCCTGGACCGGGGTGGCGGACCCGGCGGTCGGGGCGAGCGGACGGATCGCCATGCGGTCGGCCAGGCGGAGGTCGACGCTGGCGAGCGGGCGGTCGAGCAGGGCGTCGGCGGACTGCAGCTCGGCGAGCTTGGCCAGTGCCTGCGGCACCGCGCCCTCCGGCAGCATCACCGTGGTGCCGTTGCGCATCTGCAGGTTCCAGCGGCGCTCGCCCACGCGCACGGCGGCGGTGACGCGGCTCCTGATCTCCGGCAGCGCGGCCAGTCCGTCGAGCAGCCTCGCCGCGTGCGCCGGCGCACCCGCGCCCACCACCAGCGGCAGCGAGGCGAAGCCGCCCCAGTCGCGCGGCGAGACGTCCTGGTTGGCGACCACCTGGCCGTCGCGGTCGATCAGCACGAAGCGGCCCTGGTTCTGCCAGATCGCGAACGGCCGCCGCTCGATCACCTGGACGAAGATCGTGCCGGGAAGCCGGCGCTCCACCGCGACGTGCTCCACCCAGGACAGCGTCTCGATGCGCGCCCGCGCCGCCTCCACCGAGAAGCCGAGGATCGGGTCGCCCCGGCTCACGCCGATCGCGGCGCGCAGCAGCGGCTCGGGCGTGTTCGCGCGCCCGGCGACCACGACGTCGGTGACGCGCAGGTTCACCGCCCGCCCCAGACGCTCGCGCAGCGTGGCGATGCTGCCGCCCGGGCGTGCGGAATGCAGCAGCACGATCCCCGCCAGCACGGCGACGAAGCCGGAGCAGCCCCACAGCACCGGACGCAGCAGCCGGCGCTGACGGCGCAGCAGCAGCTTCAGCGCGGACGGCCGGCCACCGATCCTGCCGGCGCGGGCGCTGGCCAGGTCGCGCTCGGCGGCGCGCGGAGGGGTCAGCCTCGGCATGCGGCATGCTCCACCATCCAGGCGCACAACCCGGGAAAATCCATGCCGCACCACGCCGCCTGCTCCGGCAGCAGCGACACCGGCGTCAGCCCCGGCTGCGTGTTCACCTCCAGCAGCACCAGCCGGCCCGGCTCGCCCACGCTGTCGTCGTAGCGGAAGTCGGCCCGAGTCGCGCCGCGGCAGCCCAGCGCGCGGTGCGCCTCGACCGCCATGCGCATGGCGGCGGCGGCGACGTCGGGGTGCACCACGGCCGGAAGCACGTGGCGAGAGCCGTTGGCGCCGTACTTGGACTCGTAGTCGTAGAAGCCGCCGCGCGCGGTGATGTCGGTCACGGTGAGCGCACGGTCGTCGAGCACGCCCACGGTCAGCTCGCGGCCGGGGACGTATTCCTCGACCAGGATCTCGTCGCCGAAGCTCCAGCCGCGGGCCAGCGCCTCGCGCCGGTTGTCGCCCTCGCGCAGGATGTGCACGCCGACCGAGGAGCCCTCGGCGACCGGCTTGACCACGTAGGGCAGGGGCATCGGGTCGGCTTCGGCCAGGGTGTGCGGCGAGATCACCCTGCCGCGTGCCACCGGCAGGCCGGCGGCGGCGAACACCAGGCGCGAGGCGGCCTTGTCCATGGCGAGCGCCGAGGCGCGCGCCGGCGAATGGGTGTAGGGGATGCCCAGCCAGTCGAGCACGCCCTGGATCACCCCGTCCTCGCCGAAGCGGCCGTGCAGGGCGTTGAACACCGCGTCCGGGGCAGGGCGGAGCGCCGCGATCACCGCGGCGAGGTCGCGCCCGACCTCGATGGGAACGACGTCGAAGCTGCCCTCGCGCAGCGCCGCGATCACCTGGGCGCCGGAGGACAGGCTGACCTCGCGCTCGGCCGAGATGCCGCCGTGGAGCACCGCGACCCGGGTCATGCGACCACCTCTGGCCGGATGCCGGGCACGCCGATGCGCCGGATCTCCCACAGCAGCGAGATGCCGCACGTGGCATGCACGCGGCGGCGCACCTCCTCGCCCAGGCCTTCGAGGTCGGCCGCGGTGGCGCCGCCGGTGTTGAGCAGGAAGTTGCAGTGCTTCTCGCTGACCTGCGCCTCGCCGCGGCGAAGGCCGCGGCAACCGGCGGCATCGATCAGCTCCCAGGCCTTCATGCCCCCGCCCGCGGACGAGTCGGGATTGCGGAACGTCGAGCCGCCGGTGCGCGCACGCACCGGCTGCGTCGCCTCGCGCGAGGTGCGAATCTGCGCCATGCGGGCGGCGATGGCGACCGGATCTCCCGGCGTGGCGCGCAGGCGCGCGCGCACCACCGCGGCGCCGGGCGGCAGGTTGGAGTGGCGGTACGACAGAGCGAGCAACGGCGCAGCCACGCGCACCAGCGCCCCGTCGCGGGTGACGATCTCGGCCCAGTCCAGGCAGGCCGCCATGTCGCCGCCATAGGCTCCGGCGTTCATCGCCACCGCGCCGCCGAGCGTGCCGGGGATGCCGCACAGGAACTCGAGCCCGCCCAGCCCGGCGGCGGCGGCGTGCTCGGCCACCGTGGCATCCAGGCACGCCGCGCCTGCGACCACGCCGTCGCCCTCGGTCACCACCTCGGAGAAGCCGCGCGCCAGACGCAGCACCACCCCGGGCAGACCGCCGTCGCGCACGATCAGGTTCGACGCCGCGCCCAGCACCGTGACCGGCAACTCCGTCGCGAGCGCGCGCAGGAACCCGCACAGGTCCTCGGCGTCGGCGGGACGCACCAGCGCCTCGGCGGCGCCGCCGACGCGGAACCAGGTCGCGGGGGCCAGCGGCGCGTCGTGCTGCACGCGTCCACGCAACGACGGCAAGGGAGGCAGCGCGTTTTGCGCCGCGGCCGGGATCATCGTGCGAACCTTCGCTGGCCCTGCAGGGCGGCCAGCTCCTCGGGCAGGGACTGCGCCCATGCCGTGACGGTGCCGGCGCCGAGGCAGATGACGAAGTCGCCGGAGCGGGCGATGGCGTGCACCATCTCGGCGAGGTGCTTCGGGTCGGGCAGCGGCACCACGCTGCGGTGGCCGCGCGCGCGCAGGCCGTCGACCATGGCGTCGCGGTCGATGCCGGGGATCGGCGCCTCGCCGGCGGCGTAGATGTCGGCCACGATCACGGTGCCGGCGTCGTTCATGCAAGAGCAGAACGCGTCGAACAGCGAGGCCACCCGGCTGTAGCGGTGCGGCTGCACCACCGCGACCACGTCGCGCGCCCCGGCCTGACGTGCCGCCTTGAGCACCGCGGCGATCTCGACCGGGTGGTGGCCGTAGTCGTCGATCACGGTGATGCCGCCCGACTCGCCGATCTTGGTGAAGCGCCGCTTGACGCCGCGGAAGCCCGCCAGCGCGGAGCGGATGGTCGCATCGTCGATCTCCATCTCCATGCCGACGGCGATCGCGGCCAGCGCGTTCTGCACGTTGTGCTGCCCCAGCATCGGCAGGCGGAACGGGCCCATGCGGCGCTGGGTGTTGCGGTGGCGGTCGGTGAGCTGGACCTCGAAGGTGGCGCCCATGCGGTCGGCGACCATGCGCTCGGCGCGCACGTCGGCCTGCGGGGAAAAACCGTAGGTGACGATGCGGCGGTCAAGACGAGGAATCATCTGCTGCACCGTCGGGTGGTCGAGGCACAGCACCGCAAACCCGTAGAACGGGATGTTGGAGACGAACTGGTCGTAGGCGGCGATCATCGCCTCCCCGGTGCCCCAGTGGTCGAGGTGCTCGGGGTCCATGTTGGTCACGACCGCGATCACCGCGGGCAGGCGCAGGAAGCTGCCGTCGCTCTCGTCGGCCTCGACCACCATCCACTCGCCCTCGCCGAGGCGGGTGTTGGAGCCGAGCGCGTTGATGATGCCGCCGTTGATCACGGTCGGGTCGAGGTGGGCGGCCTCCAGCACCGTGGCGATCAGGCTGGTGGTGGTGGTCTTGCCGTGGGTGCCGCCGATGGCCACCGACCATTTCAGGCGCATCAGCTCGCCCAGCATCTCGGCGCGGCGCACCACCGGGATCAGGCGGGCGCGGGCGGCGGCGACCTCGGGATTGGAGTGCGGGATCGCGGTCGAGGTGACCACGACCTGGGCGTTGCCGAGGTTGGCCGCGTCGTGGCCGACGGCGACGCGGATGCCGGCGTCGCGCAGCCGCACGACGTTGGCGCTCTCGCTCATGTCGGAGCCCTGCACGGCGTAGCCGAGCGTGTGCAGCACCTCGGCGATGCCGGACATGCCGATGCCGCCGATGCCCACGAAGTGGATCGTGCCGATGCCGAGCGGGAGCGCCCTCATGCGCCGTGCTCCCCGCCACGGGCACCGCCGCTGGCGCCAGCGGGCCGGTCAGGCGTCACCTGCTCCGCAATGGCTGCGCCGCGCGGCGCGACGGCAGCCCGGATGCGCGCCTCGACCAGGTCGGCCAGGCGCGCGGCGGCGTCGCCGCAGGCGTGGGCGGCCATCCCGCGGCCGAGGGCGGGCAGGGCGGCAGGGTCGGCCAGCAGCCCACGCAGGTGGTCGGCAAGCCGGTCGGGCGTGAACTCCGCCTGCGCCAGCATCGGCGCCCCAATCGCCTCGGCGTTGCGGGTCTGGTGGTCGTCGATGGCGGAGGGCAGCGGCACCAGCAGCGCCGGGCAGCCCGCCACGGCCAGTTCCGATACGGTCGAGGCGCCCGCGCGGGCGATCACCATGTCCGCCGCGCCCATCCGGTCGGCGATGTCGGGAAAGAACGTGGACAGCTCGTGCGCGACGCCGGCGTGGCCGTAGGCGCGGCCGACACGGTCGAGGTCCTCCGCCCGGCACTGCTGCGTGACGCGCAGCCCGGCCCGCCCGGCAGGGTCCAGCAACGCGATCGCGGCGGGCACGACGTCGCTGAACACCCGTGCGCCCAGCGAGCCGCCCAGCACCAGCAGGCGCAGGGGATGCTGCGGCACCGCGCGGTCCCGCCCGGCCAACGCCTGGATCGCCGGGCGCACCGGATTGCCGGTGACGAACCTGGAAACGCCGGACGGGACGCGCGTGGTCCCGGCAAAGCCCAGCGCGAGCACATCGGCACGCGGGGCAAGCCAGCGGTTGGCGCGGCCGAGCACGGCGTTCTGCTCGTGCAGGATCAGCGCGGGGCGGCGACGCAGCACGTGGGCGGCCAGGATCGGCGCCACGCACGGATAGCCGCCGAAGCCCACGACCGCCGCGGCGTCGAGGCGGGCAAGGTGGCCTCGGGCCTGCGCCGCGCCGCGCGCCAGCGCCGCCACCGCACGCGCACCGCGCACCGCGCCGCGCCCGACGATGCCGGCACCGGCGAGCACGAAGGTCTCCGCGTTGGCGAACACCGGGGACGCGAGGCCCCCGGAGCGCGCGTCGGTCATCAGCACGACGCGGTGGCCGCGCGCCAGCAGCTCGGAGGCCAGGGCCTCGGCGGGGAAGAAGTGCCCGCCGGTGCCGCCGGCGGCGATCACGATCGGGCGCAGCGCAGGTCCCCTCATGCCAGCTCTCCCCGGGCGCGCCTGCGGGTCAGGGCGAGCAGCATGCCCATCGCCAGCGCCACCGACATCGCCGACGAGCCGCCGTACGAGATGAACGGCAGCGTCATGCCCTTGGTCGGGATCAGGTGCAGCGAGGACGCCATGTTGACGAACGCCTGCAGCCCGAAGCCGGTGATGATCCCGGCCGAGGCGAGCACCACGAACTCGTCGGTCTCGGCGAGCAGGCGCAGCAGGCCGCGCACCACGATGAAGGCGAAGATCCCCAGGATCACCAGGCAGATCACCAGGCCGAACTCCTCGCCGGCGACCGCGAACACGAAGTCGGCGTGCGCGTCGGGCAGCAGGTCCTTGACCCGGCCCTCGCCCGGACCGCGGCCGAGCAGGCCGCCGTTGCCGAACGCCTGCAGCGCAGTGTCCACCTGGTAGTGGTCGCCGCGGTCGGGGTGCAGGAAGCGGGTGACGCGGCTGCGCACGTGGGGGAACAGCGCGTAGGCGCCGACGCCCGCGCCCACCATGCCGGCCGAGGCCACGCCCACCATGAACAGGTTGAGACCGCCGACGACAAGCTGGGCGAAGAACACCGCGGTGATGACGGTGAGCATGCCGATGTCCGGTTGCGACTTGAGCAGCATCAGGATGAGCGCGAACAGCACGCAGGCGATGACGGTGCCGGGGAAGCTGCGGGTGCGCCGCGCCTCGGTAAGCAGCCAGGCGGTGACCACGGCGAAGCAGGGCTTGAGGAACTCGCTGGGCTGGATCGACATGCCAGGCAGCGCGATCCAGCGCCGCGCGCCCTTGATCTCCACGCCGTGCACCAGCGTGAGGAAGGTCAGCAGCAGCGCCGCGGCGCAGCCCGCCATCGCCAGGCGGCGCACGCTGCGGGCCGAGAGCATCGAGGTCGCGACCACGATCGCGCCGGCGGCGGCGAGGAACACCACCTGCTTGAGGATGAACACGTCGCGCGACTGGCCGATGCGCTCGGCCACCGCGGGGCTGGCCGCCAGCATCAGGATGTAGCCGAAGCCGATCAGCGCGGTCACCGCGAACAGCGTCCAGCGGTCCACGGTCCACCACCAGCGGCCGAGCACGGAGTTGTCGGAGCGCGACAGGGCGGGCATCAGGCGGCGTCCTCTATCCTGGCGGCCGGGGCGCCCTCGCCTGCGCAGCCGGGCAGGGCGCGGACCAGCTCGGCGAAGCGCAGGCCGCGGGCCTCGAACCCGGGGAACTGGTCGAAGCTGGCGCAGGCCGGCGACAGCAGCACGGTCCCGGCACCCAGGGCGGCGGCGGCGCGGGCGGCGCGGGGCACCGCCGCCTCCAGAGTGCCCGCGATCTCGTGCGACACCCCGGCCGCCGCCAGCGTTGTCGCAAGAAGCAGGGCGTCGCGGCCGATCAGCAGCGCGTGGGCGATGGCCGGGAAGTGCGGCGCGAGCGTCTCGATGCCGCCGGACTTGGCGACGCCGCCGGCGATCCACACCAGGCGGGGGTAGCAGCCCAGGGCGCGCGCGGCGGCGTCGGCGTTGGTGGCCTTGCTGTCGTCGACGTAGGCGATGCCGCCGCGCTCGGCGACGCGCTGCTGGCGGTGCGGCAGGCCGGGGAAGCTCCGCACGGCCGCGTCGATCTGCGCGCCGGTGGCCCGCGATCCTGCGTCCGCCGCCAGCCACCCGGCCAGCGCGACCGTGGCGGCGATGTTCTGGGCGTTGTGCGCGCCGGGCAAGGCTTCCGCGTCGCGCAGACGCAGGGTGCGCGGGCCGTGCGGGTCGTGCAGCAGGCCTGCCGAGACGAAGCACTCCGCCTCGCGCGGCGATCGCTCCCGTCCGGAGATGCGCACGCAATTTGGCATGGCCGCGGCCAGCCCGGCGCAGAGCGGGTCGTCGACGCCGACCACGGCGAGCTCGCTGTCGGTGCGCCGGTCGAAGATGTGCCGCTTGGCCGCCACGTAGCCGGCCATGTCGCCGTGGCGGTCAAGGTGGTCGGGGCTCAGGTTCAGCAGCGCGGCCGCGTCGAAGCGCAGCGTGGCAAGGCGCTCCAGCATGTAGGACGACATTTCCAGCACGTAGACGCCGTGGTCCGGCAGCAGCGGCAGGGCGAGCGCCGCCGGCCCCAGGTTGCCGCCGGCCGCGACCGGCACGCCAACCGCTGCGAGGACGTGCGCGAGCAGCGCCGTGGTGGTGGACTTGCCGTTGGTGCCGGTGATCCCGGCGAAGCGGGCGCGCGAACCGGCGCCGCGCACCGCCTGGAACAGCAACTCGGCGTCGGAGAGGACGGGCACGCCGGCAGCGATCGCCGCTGCGGCAACAAGGTGAGGCGCGGGCAGGCGATGCGGGATGCCCGGCGAGGCCACCAGGGCGTCGAACGTCTCCGCCGCGAAGTCGGGCCGGCGCACGTCCAGGCCCTCCGCGGCAGCGGCGTCGCGTGCGGCCTCGCCGTCGTCCCACACGGCGGCTGCGGCGCCCATCGCCGACAGCGCACGGGCCGCGGGCAGGCCGTTGCGCCCGAGTCCGAGCACGGCGTAGCGGCGGCCGGCGAACAGCGCGGACGGAAAGCTCGCCTGGGAGGAGAGGAGCGTGCTCATCGGATCTTCAGCGTCGCCAAGCCGACGAGCGCAAGGATCATCGAGATGATCCAGAACCGGATCACGATGGTGGGCTCGGCCCAGCCCTTCTTCTCGAAGTGGTGATGCAGCGGCGCCATCAGGAACACGCGCCGGCCGGTGCGCTTGTACCAGAACACCTGGATGATGACGGACACCGTCTCGACCACGAACAGGCCGCCCACGATCGCCAGGACGATCTCGTGCTTGGTCGCGACCGCCACCGCGCCCAGCGCGCCGCCGAGCGCCAGGCTGCCGGTGTCGCCCATGAACACCGCCGCCGGCGGCGCGTTGAACCACAGGAAGCCGATGCCCGCGCCCACCAGCGCCGCGCAGAACACGCCCAGCTCGCCCGCGCCCGGGATCGGGTTGAGCTGCAGGTAGTCGGCGAACACCCGGTTGCCGACCAGGTAAGAGATCAGCGCAAACACCGCCGCCGCGATGATCGTCGGCACGATCGCCAGGCCATCGAGCCCGTCGGTGAGGTTCACCGCGTTCGACGCGCCCAGCATCACCAGCATGCCGACCGCGGGGAAGGCGTAGCCGAACGGGATCAGCACCTCCTTGAACACCGGGAGGGTCAGGCCGGTGGCCAGCGGACCGTGGGTGACGCCGGCGATCCAGGCGGCGGCGATCAGCCCGATCACCACCTGCGCCACCAGCTTGCCGCGTGCGGACACACCCTTGGTGTTGCGCCGCGACAGCTTGAGGAAGTCGTCGGCGAAGCCGATCGCGCCGTAGCCCAGCGTGCAGAACAGCACCGCCCACACGTAGTTGTTGCGCAGGTCGGCCCACAGCAGCGTCGAGCCGACCGAGGCCAGCAGGATCAGCACGCCGCCCATCGTCGGCGTGCCCTGCTTCTCGAGCAGGTGGCGCTCCGGCCCGTCGAGGCGGATCGGCTGCCCGCCGCGCTGCACGGATTTCAGCCAGCGGATCACCGGCCCGCCGAGCAGGAAGCTCAGCACCAGCGCCGTCAGGCACGCGGCGCCGGAGCGAACCGTGATGTAGCGCAGCAGGTTGAACAGCGCGAACTGCTCTGCGTAGGGATGGAGGACATCGTACAGCATCAGGCGGCATCCTCGCCCACGGCCGCTCTGTCCCCGGAGGACGCGGTGCGTGGCGGGGCGGGTGCCAGCGCGTCGAGCGCCGCCACGACCAGGGACATGCGGCTGCCGAGGCTGCCCTTGACCAGCACCGCGTCGCCGCTTCGCACGGAGTGCGCAACGATCGTGCACAGCGCGGCAGCGTCGGGCGCGTGCGTGCCCTGTCTGTCGGACGGCAGCGCGTCGAACAGGTGGCGCATCATCGGGCCGCAGCAGTGCACGACGTCGGCCGAGGCCAGCACCGCATCGGCGAGGCCCTCGTGCTCGGCGCGCGCGTGGTCGCCCAGTTCCAGCATGTCGCCCAGCACCGCGACCCGTCGTGCGGCCGGCAGCAGCGCCAGCACGCCCAGCGCCGCGCGCACCGAGGCCCCGGACGCGTTGTAGCTCTCGTCGAGCAGGGTCGCGGCACCCCCCAGGATCGGCCTGCGCGCGCCGCGCCCGGACCCCGCGTCGAACCCGGCGAGGGCGGCCGCGCCCGCCTCGACGTCGGCACCGACGGCCTGCGCCGCGGCGAGCGCCGCGACGGCGTTCTCCGCCATGTGGCGGCCGGGCGCGCCGACCCGGAACCGGTGCTCCGTGCCGCCGATCCGCGCCGCGACGTCGCTGCCCTGCGCGTCCGAGGTGCAGGACAGCAGCCGCGCCTCGCCCGTCTCGCCGAACGTGGTCACGCGCACCGCAGGCTCGAAGCGCCGCGCCGCCTCGCGCAGCCGGGCAGCCTGCGCACCGTCGGCGGGCAGCACCGCGGTGCCGCCGGCCAGCACGCCGTCGAGCACCGACAGCTTCTCGTCGGCGATCGCGTCGAGGCTGCCGAGGTGGCCGATATGCGCCGCCGCGACGCGGGTGATCACCGCGACGTCCGGCCCGGCGAGGCGCGACAGCGGTGCGATCTCGCCGGGATGGTTCATGCCGATCTCGACGACGCAGTACTCCGCGTCCTCCGGCAGCCGCGCCAGCGTCAGCGGCACGCCCCAGTGGTTGTTGTAGGAGGCATGCGCGGCGTGCACGCGGCCGGAGGCGCCGAGGATGGCGCGCAGCATCTCCTTGGTGGTGGTCTTGCCGACGCTGCCGGTCACCGCGACCACCGAGCCGGTGAAGCGCTCGCGCGCCGCCGCCCCGAGCGCGTGCAGCGCGTCGAGCGTGTCGCCCACCACCAGCAGCCTGGCGTCGTCCGGGGCGCCCTCGCCGCTGGCGACCATGCACCCGGCGGCTCCTGCCGCCAGCGCCGCCGCGACATGGGCGTGACCGTCGCCGGTCCCGCCCAGCAATGCCACGAACAGGTCGCCGGGATGCAGGGTGCGGGTGTCGATCGACACGCCGTCGGCGTGGAACGCCACCGTCATCACCCCGCCGGTCGCGGCCGACAGCGCATCCGCGGTCCACAGGCTCATGCGGACACCACCGGCGCCGACACCAGGCGACGGAGCACGGCGGCATCGTCGAACGGGACCGTGGTGGCGCCCACCGTCTGCCCGCTCTCGTGGCCCTTGCCGGCCACCACCAGCACGTCGCCGGCGCGCAACCCGTCCAGCCCCGCGGCGATCGCCGCCTCGCGGTCGCCGATCTCGGTCGCGCCGGGGCAGCCTGCCAGCAGGGCGGCGCGGATCGCGCCAGCGTCCTCGGTGCGAGGGTTGTCGTCGGTGACGATGGCCTGGTCGGCGCCGGCGGCCACCGCCGCGCCCATCGGCGCGCGCTTGCCCGCGTCGCGGTCGCCGCCGGCGCCGAACACGCAGACCAGCCGCCCAGCGGTGTGCGGCCGCAGCGCCGCGAGCAGGCGCGCCAGCGCGTCCGGGGTGTGCGCGTAGTCGACATAGGCCGCGGCGCCCCCGACCCGCACCACCAGCTCCAGCCGCCCGCGCACGCCGCGAAGCTGCCCGATCCGGTCCAGCGCGCCCGTCGTGCCAGTGGCCTCGGCGAGCCCGGCCGCGAGCAGGGCGTTCTCCGCCTGGAAGCGTCCCGCGAGCGGCAGGTGCAGGCTGCGCGCCGTGCCGCCCACCACGAGGTCGAGCAGCAGTCCGTCGGGCCGCGGCGTGGCGCGCACGAGGCGCACCCAGGTTCCGGCCTCGCCGACGCTGCGCAGCTCAAGACGTCGCGCGTCAGCGATGCCACGCAGAGCCGCGAACGTCGCCGGGTCCATGTCGGCGTTGGCCACGCACGGCGCGCCGGCCGGCAGCAGCTCCGCGAACAGCCGGAGCTTGGCGGCGCGATAGGCGTCGAACGAGCCGTGGTAGTCCAGATGGTCGCGCGTGAGGTTGGAGAACCCCGCCGCGGCGAGGCGCACGCCCTCGAGCCGGAACTGGTCCAGGCCGTGGCTCGACGCCTCCATCGCCGCGTGCGCCACGCCGTCGCGCGCCAGCTCCGCCAGGGTCCGGGCGAGCGCCACCGGGTCGGGCGTGGTGAGGCCGCCGCCGGGCGAACGCCCGGGCGCCACCACGCCGAGCGTGCCGAGGCTGGCGGCGGCGAGGCCTTCGAGGGTCCAGAGCTGGCGCAGGAATTCGACGGTGCTGGTCTTGCCGTTGGTGCCGGTGACGGCGGCAACCGTGGCGGGCTGCGCGCCGGCATGGATCGCCGCCAGCCGGGCGAGCGCCCGGCGCGGCTCCGGGTCCTCAATCAACGGGCGAGCGGGCACGCCGGGCGGCCACTGCGTTCCCGCGGGGGCCAGCACTGCAACGGCGCCGCGCGCCACCGCGTCGGCGATGAAGCGGCAGCCGTCGCTGCGCGCCCCTGGCAGGGCCGCAAACAGGGTTCCGGCCGCGACCTGCCGGCTGTCCGCCGTGATCGCCGTGATCGCGGCATCGGCGGCAGTCGCGTGGCTGGCGCCGGACGCGGCCGGCAGGTGCGCTGCATGCAGCATCTCAGCGAGCAGCAACGAGGGTCTCGCTGCGGGCCCGGCCGTCCGCCGACCCGGCTTCGCGCCGCGTCGGCGCGGGGTCGCGCGCCGGCTGCGCCACCGGCAGCGGCCTCGGGCGCTGCGGCTCCTGGCGCGGCGGCCCCGCAGCCGGCCCAGAGAGCACGGGACGGACCTGCTGCGCGGACTGAGCGGACGCCGAGGCCTGCATCGCGTCCGGCTCCTCGAGCGGCAGCGGCTTGGGCCGCACGCCGGGCTCGTTGTTCTGGTGCTCGCCGGAATGGCCGGGCTGCAGCGGGATGTAGAGCTGGGCGGCGATGGCGTCGTAGTTCTGCATTTGCGGGAACAGGCCCAGCATCGGCGCGATGCGCGCGATCACCCGCCCGGCACCTGGCGCCGATACCGCGCCGGCGGTGGAGTAGCCGCCGGTGCTCCTGTTGCCGTGCGGCTCGTCGAGCATAAAATAGACGGCGTAGCGCGGCGCGTTCATCGGGAACACGCTTATGAAGGCGCTGACGTTGCTGTGTTTCTTGTAGCCGTGGCCGCTGTTCTTCTCGGCCGTGCCGGTCTTGCCGCCGACGAAGTAGCCCGGGACGTTGGCCGGCTTGCCGTAGCCGTCGGTCACCACAAGGTGCATCAGCTTGCGCATCGTGTCCGAGGTGGACTGCGCCATCACCCGGGTGCCCTCGGGCAGCGGCGCGTCCGGCTCCGCGGCCAGGATCGTCGGCCTGAGCACGATGCCGCCGTTGGCAACCGCCGCGGTGCCGCGCACCACGTGCAGCGGGCTGACCGCGATGCCGTGGCCGAAGCCCACGGTCATGGTCACAGCCTCCTTCCAGGCCGTCGCCGATGGCACGATCGGCATCCCGGCCTCGGGGAGCTGGATGCCGATACGGCTGAACATGCCCATGTTCTTCAGCCACGCCCGCTGCCGCTCCGCGCCCACGCCGAGCGCCATGTGCGCCGCACCGAGGTTGGACGAGTACGCCAGCACCTCGGGCAGGTAGAGGAACCGGTGCTTGCCCTCGAAGTCGGTGATGGTGAAGCGGCCGATGTGGATCGGGTTGGCCGCGTCGAACTGGTCGCCGAGATGGGCGCTACCGCTGTCGAGCGCCATCGACGCGGTCTGCAGCTTGAAGGTGCTGCCCGGCTCGTACATCGCGGTGACCGCGCGGTTGAAACGGTCGTCGGGCGCGGTGTCGCCGAACCTGTTGGCGTCGTAGTCGGGGAGCGAGACCATAGCGATCACCTCGCCGGTGCGCACGTCCATGACGATGCCGCACGCGCCGATCGCGCCGAACTCCTGCTTGGCGAGCTCCAGTTCGTCGCGCATTACGCCCTGCACGCGCACGTCGATCGACAGGCGCAGCGGCGTGGTGTCGCTGCGCAGCCGCGCGTCGAACGCCTTTTCCACGCCGGCCACGCCATGGGTGTCGACATCCACGCCACCCAGCACCTGAGCGGCGACCCGGCCCAGCGGGTAACGGCGCTTCTCGCCTTCCTGGAAGTACACGCCGGGAATGCCGAGCGCGTTGATCGCCAGCTCCTCGCGCGGCGTGATCTGGCGCGCGAGATAGACGAACTGCTTGCCCGAGGCGAGGCGCGTGCGGGCGTCGTCCTCGTCCAGGCGCGGCAGCACGCCCCTGATGCGGTGCGCGGCCTGCGCCGGGTCGATCATCTCGCGCGGGTTGGCATACAGCGAGGCTATCGGCAGCGAGATCGCCAGGATCTCGCCGTTGCGGTCGGTCACCGTGGCGCGCGGACCCGGCGCGGGCACGGCATCGGCCACCCTGGCGCCGTCGCCGTCGCGCGGCTGGTCCGGGTCGACCGGCACCAGCGGGCGCATCTCCGCCTGCGACGGCTGCATCGGGAACAGCACCGTGGCCGCGGTGAGCTTGGCGGCAACCGCGCCGAACAGCACCGCGAAGCCTCCCGCCGCCAGTAGCAGGCGCGACCGGCCCAGCTCGAGCGCGGCCCGGCGGGCCAGATCGCCGCCGGTGATCCGCACCGTCTCCGCCCGAACGCCCAGGCTGTCGGCGTCCAGGCCACCGCTGTTCCGGCCGGCCGGGACGCCAGCCTCGTCCGGCACCCACCCGGTCGCGTCCGGAGCGCGCGCACTCGTGCCCTCGGGGCCGAGGCCGCCGTGCTGCGCTGCGCCGTCGCGGTCGTGCGGAGGTCGGGTGTCGGTCACTGCGCCCCGGCGCCCATGGGCACGGGCGGCGGCAGCGACGCGCGTCCGCTGCCAAGCGAGGACCCGGAGTATGGTCCCTGCGCGGCCAGTCCGGACGGCGCATAGGCCGGGCGCATCGGCATCATCGCCGCGGCCCGGGTGATCAGCGGCTCGGCACGCTGCGGATGCGCGACCGGGGTCGCCAGCGCGGACAGCACCGGGGCCATCACCCTGCCGGTTCCCGCATAGCCGGTGCCGAGCCCAGCGCCTGCCACCGCGGCGGCATACGACCTTGCCGAGGCGGAGGGGGTCGGCAGCGCCGTAGCGCCAGGCTCGGAGCGGCGGTCCTGGCGCGCCTCGGCCTGCACCGCGCGGGCGGGACGCTGCGCCGCCGCCATGCCGGTGCCCTTCGTCTCGGCGGTGGCGGCGGCCAGCGGTGTGCGCGCCGCAGGAAAGGCGATCGGCCGTGATGCCGGGTCGACGTGCGCGGCCTCGCCGGTCGCGACGGCCAGCGCCGATCCGGCGCGCGGCGTGCCCGTGCGCACCGGGTCGGGGCGGGGGACCGTGGGGTCGCTCGCCTGGGCCGGCTCCGGCCGGGCGTCCGCCACCGCGGCCGTTCCGCCATCGCCGGAATCCGGCGCGGACGGCGCGGGTAGACGCGACGCCAGCTCGGCGGTCGGCACGAACTGCGAGGGCGACATGGCGTGCAGCGCCAGGAACCGGTCGGCGAGGCCCTGCAGCCGCCCCGGCTCGTTCAGCAGCGCCCACTCCGCGCGCAAGAGGCCGGTGCGCTCGTGCGCGGCCTCGCTCGCGTGAATGGTGCGGGTGATCTCGCGGTCCAGCAGCGAGGTGCGGTGCTTCTCCTGGTAGAGATACAGGCCGGAGCCGCCGGCCAGCAGCATGCATAGGCAGGTCAGGGGACGGATCATCACGGGCTGGCCTCGTGCGGTTGCGTCGGGCGGCGTTCCAGGGTGCGCAGGCGCGCGCTGCGGCTCCTGGGGTTGCGGTCGGTCTCCGCCGTCGTGGGACGCCTCGCCTTCGCGCCCGGCAGGGCGAAGCCGCTGTCCGGCCGCAGCGCCAGACCGCCCGGATCGTGACGCGACGGCGCCGGCACCCGCCCGGCGGCCTCGGTCATGAACCGCTTCACGATCCGGTCTTCCAGCGAGTGGAACGCCACCACCACCAGGCGTCCGCCCGGCGCCAGCAGACGCGCGGCCTGCTCCAGCGCGCGCTCGATCTGGCCCAGCTCGTCGTTGACCCGGATGCGCAGCGCCTGGAACGAGCGCGTCGCCGGGTCGATGCCGTGCCGGCCGGGAGCGGGCCGGACCTTGGGCACCGCGCTGCGGACGATCGCGGCAAGCTGCCCGGTGGTGCGGATCGGCTCCAGAGCGCGCGCCGCCACGATCGCGCGGGCGATGCGGCGCGACATCCGCTCCTCGCCCAGCTCGTAGAGCGTGTCGGCCAGCTCGGCCTCGGGCAGCGCCGCCACCAGGTCGGCGGCCGTCGGCCCGCTGCGCCCCATGCGCATGTCGAGCGGGCCGTCGGCGCGGAAGCTGAAGCCGCGCTCCGGGTCGTCGAGCTGGAACGAGGACACGCCGAGGTCCATCACCACCCCGTCCAGGGCGTCGACGCCGCGTTGCGCGAGGAGCTGCATCATGTCGCCGAAGCCGGCCTCGATCAGGTGCAGCCGGCCCGGATGCCGCGCCGCCAGCGCCGCGCCGCGCGCGATCGCCTCCGGATCGCGGTCGATTGCCCACAGCGTGCAGGACGCGGAGTCCAGGATCGCCGCGGCATAGCCACCGCCGCCGAACGTCGCGTCGAGATAGACGCCGCCAGGCTGGGGGGCGAGCTGCTCGAGAACCTCGTCCAGCATCACCGGAACGTGGCTCATGCGCCGTGTCCGCCTGCGACCGGCGCCAGGCGCCCGGGCAGGGTCAGGCCGCGCAGCTTGGCGCGCTCGCGCGCCTCGGCGCGCCGACGATCCGCCGCCGCCGGCTCCCAGAGCTGGAAGATCCTGCCGAGCCCCATGAACACGACCGCCTCGCTCAGGCCGGCATATGCAACCATAGGTTCAGGAAGGACGATGCGGCCCTCCCGGTCCGGGTCGGTCGGGAACGCGTCTGCGTACAGCAGCGCGGCCATGTCCTCCTGGTCGTCGCTGAACACGTCCAGCGTGGCCAGCGGCGCCTCGAGCGTGGCGAACACCTCGGCCGGCCAGCCCTCGATGCAGGGATGGTTCTGTGACGGACGCAGCACCAGGCTGGGCTCGTCGCCTGGGGAACGCAGGCAGGCGCGGAATGAAGCCGGCACTGACACCCGTCCTTTCGCGTCCAGCCGATTGCGGTGCGTGCCCATGAAGTTGGCCATTTCCGTCCGGTCAACCTCCCCATCCTGTCCGCCAGCATGCTCGGCGTCCCGGGGTCCGCCGACTGCGTCGGGACCCCCTCATGGGATGACGTGGGATATCATGGGCCTTCATGGGCCGTCAAAGGGAATAGATGACAAAGCCGTAAGCAGCGCGACATTTTAATCGTGTGCGTCAAAGGCTTACGGCAGGACTCTTAGATCCGGTCTCGAAACGGAAGGCGGTGTGGAAGTTCACTATCCGTTCCGGATTTGCGACCAATTTGGCGTCCGACTCCGTGCACCCACCCCCTGCGCAGGCAGGTAGCCGGAATGGTGCCAGACGGCCTGTAAGCCGGGTTCTGTCCACGCCTCGCCGCCGGAGCGGCAGGGCGTGGGACGGCCATTCCTCTGGGACGCGCATCGCTGCGCGCCTCACGCGACCAACCCGGGCGACGGGACGGGAATGTCCCCGCGGACCAGAACCATCGTCCCGCCGCCGGCCGCCCCTATTCGGTCTTGCTCCCGGTGGGGTTTGCCCTGCCGCCCCTGTTGCCAGGAGCGCGGTGCGCTCTTGCCGCACCGTTTCACCCTTGCCCGCCATCGACCCCGCGAACGGGGCCGCGGACGGGCGGTTTGTTTTCTGTGGCACTGTCCCTGGGGTCGCCCCCGCCGGCCGTTGACCGGCACCGTATTCCCGTGGAGCCCGGACTTTCCTCCACCGCAGGTTGTGCGACAGCGGCCGTCCAGCCGTCTGGCTCCCGGGTTCTGCGAGGTGGCACGGTCGAGGTCAAGACCCTTGCCGATGAAATCCCGGGCTAGGCGGATGATCGACTCGATCACGCAACCGGAAGGATATGTCCAGGCGCTCCGTGCACTCGACGATAATCCCGACGCAGGGGGGCCGCCACGAGTCCGTGCCAAGCCACACGAACGGCTTCGCCGCCGCGCAGGCCCGCGCCCTTGCCCGCATCGACCTCACGCCGTTCCTGTCGGCCGGGCCATTCGGGAACGCACGTTTTGCCCGGCCGCATGGCGGCGTGATAGGAGTCCACCATGGCATACTGGGGCAAGATGCTGGGCGGGGCGGCCGGTTTCGTGATGGGAGGCCCGTTCGGCGCGATGATGGGGGCGGCACTCGGCCACGCCGCCGACCAGGGCAGCCTGCCGGGCCTGAACCGCGAAGGCATGCTTGGCATCGGATCGCCGGCAGGCGGCGGCCTCACCTCGCTGCTCGGCCCGGCCAGGATCGCGGCGATGTTCGGCCGGCGCGACCAGCTGTTCGCGATCGCCGTGGTGGTGTTGTCCGCCAAGCTGGCCAAGTGCGACGGCAAGGTGAGCCGCCTGGAGATCGACGCCTTCAAGCGGCATTTCCGCATCCCGCCGGAGTCCGTGCGCGATGTCGGACGGCTGTTCGATCGGGCGCGGGCGAGCACCGATCCGTTCGAGCCGTACGCCCGCCAGCTCGGCGAGGCATTCGCCGACAGCCCCTCGGTGCTGGAAGACGTGCTGGCCGCGCTGTTCGGCATCGCACGCGCCGATGGCGTCCTCACCGCCGGGGAGGCCGACTACCTCCGGCAGGTGCACCGGGCATTCCGGCTGGACCGCCTCGCGTGGGAACGGGCCAGCGGCGCAGCGCCTCGCCGTGACGCTGGGTCGAGCGAGGACCCGTATGCCGAGCTGGGCGTGACGCGCGCGACCGGCGACGAGGAGCTGCGCGCCACCTGGAAGCGGCTGATGCGCGAGAACCACCCGGACAGCCTAGCCTCGCGCGGCGTGCCGCAGGAGTTCATCGACCGCGCCGGCGACAAGGTCGCCAGGATCAACGCGGCGTGGGACCGGATCAAGCGGGAGCGCGGACTCTGAGGCCACGGGCGGTGAGAGACGACCGCCCGAAGCAAGCAAGGTTGAGGCTCTGCCTCAAACTCCGCCAAAGGCAAGCCTTTGGAATCCACTACTTTAGAAAATGGTTTCCAAAGGCCTCCGGCCTTTGGCGGGTTTGGGCAGAACCCGGCCTTGCTTGCTGACGACCGACGCCTGACGCCGTTGACGCGTGCGAAGCGCCCCGTCAGCCCAGGCGCCGGAGCGCCGCCGCCAGCCGGGCCTCCTCGAGGCGAGCCGTCTCCATCCGCTCCCGGGTTTCGATGACGACCTCCGGCCTGGCCTGCGCCGTGAACCCCGCGTTGCCCAGCTTGCGTTCGAGCTTCTGGCACTCGGCGGCGGCACGTCCACGTTCCTTCTCCAAACGCGCGCGCTCCGCACCGAGGTCGATCAGCCCTTCCAGCGGCATCGCGAGCGTGGCCTCGTCGAGCACCGCCTGCGCGGCGCCTGCCGGGATCTCCCCGTCCAGCACCCGGAACTCCGCCAGCCGGGCCATGCGCCGAATCGTCTCGCCCCACGTGTCCGCCCGCGCCCGTGTCGCGGAAGACGCATCGCCGAGCAGTACCGTGGCCCTGGTGCCGGCCGCGACGTTCATCTCGGACCGCACCGCGCGGATCGCGCCGATGCAGCGGATCACCCAGTCCAGCTCCTCGCGCGAGACCGCGGCATCGGCCACGCCGGACGCGGTCGGCCAGGGTGCGCGGATCAGGCTGCCGGCGGCGCCGAAACCGAGGCCGCCCCACAGCTCCTCGGTGACGAACGGCATCGCCGGGTGCAGCAGCCGGAGCACCACGCCAAGCACGTGCGCGGCGGTGGCACGCAGCTCGTCGGCGTCCGGGCCCTGCTGCGCCAGGCCGGGCTTGGCGATCTCCACGAACCAGTCGCACAGCGTGTTCCAGGTGAAGCGGGTGCAGGCGGAGGCGTAGTCGGCCATGCGGAACGCCTCCAGCGCGGCCGTCGCCTCGACGATGACGGTGTCGGCGGCGTCGAGCACCCAGCGGCACAGCGGTGCCTGCACGCTGGCCGGGTCGAACCCGGCGGCAGGTGGCGTCACGCCGTTCATCTCGAAGAAGCGGGCGGCGTTCCACAGCTTGGTGACGAAGCTGCGCTGCGTCTCCACTCCGGCCATGCCGAGCTTGACGTCGCGGCCGGGGCCGGCCAGCGACGCCACGGCGAACCGCAGGGCGTCGGCGCCATACAGGTCGACCAGCTCCAGCGGGTCGATGACGTTGCCGCGCGACTTGCTCATCTTCTGACCGTGCTCGTCGCGCACCAGGCCGTGGATGTAGATCGTGCGGAACGGCACCTCGCCCATGAAGTGCGTGCCCATCATCAACATCCGGGCCACCCAGAAGAAGATAATGTCGAACCCGGTCACCAGCACGTCGGTCGGATAGTAGCGCGCGAGATCGGCGGTCCTCTCCGGCCAGCCCAGGGTGGAGAACGGCCACAGCGCGGAGGAGAACCAGGTGTCGAGCACGTCCTCGTCACGCACCAGCGCCACGCCGGCGCCGAACCGAGCGTCGGCGGCCGCCTGCGCCTCCGCCTCGGTGCGCTCGACGAACATCGTGCCGTCGGGCGCGTACCAGGCGGGGATGCGGTGCCCCCACCAGAGCTGGCGGCTGATGCACCAGGGCTGGATGTCGCGCATCCAGGCGAAGAACGTGTTCTCCCACTGGCTTGGCACGAAACGGGCGGCGCCGCTCTCCACAGCGGCGACCGCCGGGCCTGCGAGCCGCGCGGCGTCCACGTACCACTGCGTGGTCAGGCGCGGCTCGACCACCGCGCCGCCGCGCTCTGCGTGGGGCACTTGCAGGGTGTGCGGCTCGACGCGGTCGAGCACGCCGAGGCGGTCCAGCTCGGCCACGATGGCGCGGCGCGCGTCGTCGCGCAGCAGGCCGGCGAGGTTGCGGGTGAAGTCAGGATCGGCGAGGTCGGGCACGGCGACGAGGTCGAGATCCTCCAGGGTGACGCGCGCCTGCTCGTCGAGCACGATCGGCATCGCCAGGCCGTGGCGCTGCCCGACCGCGAAATCGTTGAAGTCGTGGGCCGGCGTGATCTTGACCGCGCCGCTGCCCTTCTCCGGGTCGGAGTGCGTGTCGGCGACGATCGGGATGCGCCGCCCGGTGAGCGGCAGCACCACCTCGCGCCCGACCAGCGCGGCGTAGCGGGCGTCGTCGGGGTGCACGGCAACAGCGGTGTCGCCCAGCATCGTCTCCGGCCGGGTGGTCGCGACCACGATCGAGCGGCCCTCGGCGTCGTCGGCCAGCGGGTAGCGCAGGTACCACATCGAACCGCGAGTCTCTCGGCTCTCTACCTCCAGGTCGGAGATCGCCGAGCGGAACGCCGGGTCCCAGTTCACCAGGCGGCGGTCGCGGTAGATCAGTCCCTCGCGGTGCAGGGTGACGAACACCTCGCGCACCGCCTCGGACAGGCCGTCATCCATGGTGAAGCGCTCGCGCGGCCAGTCGAGCGAGGCGCCGAGGCGGCGGAGCTGGCGCGAGATGTTGCCGCCGGACTCTGCCTTCCACTGCCAGATGCGGTCGGTGAAGGCGTCGCGGCCGATGTCGCGACGCCTCGTGCCTTCGGCAGCGAGCAGGCGCTCCACCACCATCTGCGTCGCGATGCCGGCGTGGTCGGTGCCCGGCTGCCACAGGGCGTCGCGCCCCTGCATCCGCCGCCAGCGGATCAGGATGTCCTGCACGGTGAAGTTCAGCGCGTGGCCGACGTGCAGGCTGCCGGTGACGTTGGGCGGCGGCACCACGATGGTGAACGGCGCGGCATTGGAGGTCGGCCGGGCCTCGAAGGCCGCCTCAGCCTCCCAGATGCCGTAGAGACGGGCTTCCGCTGTGGCGGGATCGAAGTTCTTTTCCAGCATGGCACGGTTCTAGCAGGCCGCGGCGAGGCTCGAACAGCCCGCGGCGCATCGGCCCGGCAAGGTCCGTGGCGAGTAAGGCAAGCAAGGTCGAGGCTCTGCCTCAAACTCCGCCAAAGGCAAGCCTTTGGAATCCACTTGCTTAAGTAGATGGTTTCCAAAGGCCTCGGCCTTTGGCGGGTCTGGGCAGGGCCCAGCCTTGCTTGCTGCCTGGCTGCCCTGCCTGCGGGTCGGCGAGGCCGACTGCCGGGATCAGGCGCTGGCCTTGATCACCCGCTCGATCTCGGCCTGCACCAGACGCTCGACGAGGGCCGGCAGGTTGGCGTCCAGCCACTCCTTGAGCAACGGGCGCATCTCGTCGCGCACCATGTCCTCCAGCGTCGGGCCGCCGCGGTGGATGGCGGTACCCCGGGCCGTGGTCAGCGTGCGGACCAGGTGGCCGACCGAGGAGGCGGCCGCCGCATGGGTGGCGGTGTCCACCAGGGCTCCCTGGTCGAGCGCGAGCGGGGGATGCTGGACGCCGGCCTGTGCCGCGTCGTGCGCCGGCGGAGGCGGGATCGACGCCGGCTCCGCCACGGACGACGGTGCCGGCCCGGATTCGGGCTCGTGCACCATCATCGCGGGGTCCAGCACCAGGACATCGGGCTCCGGTCCGGCGCGGGGGCGGGAGGCACTGCTGGCATCGGACGCCTCGTCTTCGCTGAGGATGCGGCGGATGGACGCGAGGATGTCGTCCATCGACGGATCGGAGTCGCCGCCACCGGGGGCCGGATCGGGGTGGCCCTGCGACGACTCGCCCACGTCAGCGGGCCGGCTGGCTGGTGGCGTAGTCGCCCGTGCCCCAGACCCGGTCGCGCACGGCGTTGTAGTAGGCGGTGTCGTCATACAGCGGCACGTTGAGGCCGAGGTCGCGCGCCGTGAGGCGTCCAATCGCGGAGGCGACGCCGTACGAGGCGGTGACCACGCTCGACAGGTTCTGCACCAGCGTGGTCTGCGAGCTGAGCAGGAGCTGCTGGGCGTTCAGCACGTCGAGCGTGGTGCGGCTGCCCACGATCGCCTCGCGCTCCACGCCGTTCAGCGCGATCCGGTTGGCCTTGATCTGCGCGCGCGTGCTCTCGATCGTGGACCTGGCGGCGACATAGGTCTCGTACGCCTGCGTCGCCTGCTGCAGGGCCTGCCGCTTGGCGTCGTCGACCGCGCGCCGCGAGGCCTGCGCGGTCTGCCGGGCCTGGCGCACGGCGGCGTATTCGGAGCCGCCCTGGTAGATCGGCACGGACCCGTTCAGCGTGATCTGCGCGCCGATGTTGGTGGTGTTGGTGATCGCCTGATTGTTCTGCTGGAATGCGCTGGCCTGGACGCTGACCTGGGGCAGCAGGGCGGAGAACGCGACGTCCACGGCGTCCCTGGAGGCCGCCTCGTTGAACAGCGCCTGCAGCACCGACGGGTTGTTGGACACCGCCAGGTTGAACGTCTCCTGCTCGGTCTTGGTAGGCAGCTTGATCGGCTGCGGCTCGGTCAGGTTGTCGGCCGGCAGGCTGCCGATGTAGCGCACGTAGGCGGCGCGCGCGGACTGCAGCGTGCCCTCGGAGGTCTCGCGGGTGGCGCTGGCGCCGGACAGGGCGGATTCTGCCTGCGCCACGTCGGTGCGGGTGATCTCGCCGACGCGGAACCGGTCGTTGGTGGCCTGCAGCTGGCGCTTGAGCACCTGCTCGTTGTTGATGTTGAGCTGCAGCAGGTTGTAGTCCTGGATCACCGTGACGTAGGCATTGATCACGTTGGCAAACACCGTTTCCTCGGTGGAGAGCAGGTTGGCCCGCTCCGCCAGGACGTTGTTCACCGCTTGGTGCGTGCCGGCGACGGTGCGGCCGCCGGTGTAGACCGGCTGCACCAGGCTGGCCTGGGCGCTGGCTTCGACACGGTTGTTGCGCGTGGTGAGAACGCCGCCCGTGGTCACGCCGGTGGGCGCCGCGTAGCTGCCGTCCGCATACCCGAAGGAGCCGGTGAACGTGACCTGCGGGCGCCAGCCCGCCAGGGCGGTCGGCACGTTCTCGTCGATGGAGCGAAGATGCGCCCGCTCCTGCAGCAGCGTCGGATTCGTGGTGTAGGCGTTCGCAAGCGCCTCCTGCAGGGTACGCGGCACCTGCGGGGCCGTTTGCGCCGCTGCGGGGAGCGCCCAGGAGGCAGCGGCCGCGCACAGCCCGGACGCCACACAGGACAGCAGCGTCGCCGGGCGGCGCGGCCCGCGGCGACGCCTCGCTCCGTCGCCGCCGCGCAGACACCCCGATGCCGAGGGTTCGTCCCGTGTATCCGCCTCGTCGCAGCCGAACGCCATGTGATCACTCCCCGGTCCCGGCCGTCCCTCGCCAAGCATGCCCAATGTGCCACGAAACGCCGTCCCCTGCCACCTGGAGGCGGCAGGACGGGGCGCGAGTGATGCCGCGGCGCCACGGTCGGCCTGCGGGTCGGCATGCCACGTCGCCCGCCGTCGCGGCCGCAGGTTCCACGATCCGGGTCCGGCGGACGGCCCGCCGCCAAGGCCCTGCGGGTGCGACGGCTATTGCATGCAAGCCACCGGGACCGGGTGCATGTCGCAGGTCTCCGGCCGCCGCGCCTGCGCGGCTAGAACCGGCCGCCGCGCCTGCGCGGCTAGAACCGGAAGGCGGGCGGCGCGAGCAGCCCGGGCAGCATCGGCGTGGCGCAGTCGAACCGCGGCTGGGCGCGAAGGCCCGCGGAGGTGCGCTCCGCGATCACCGCGCGTGTCATCCCGTCGGGCGCGGCGAGGATGGCGGCGATGCGGCCGCTTGGCGCGAGCTGCGAGGCCAACGCCGGTGGGATGGCTGCGGCTGCCCCCTCGACGACGACCAGGTCGAACGGCGCCCCGCCCGGCAGACCCGCCCGCAGGTCGCCCTCGAAGATCCTGATGGCCGGCATCTCGCCGGCGCAGGCGACGCGCGCGATCGCCAGCAGCGCCGGGTCGTCGTCCAGCAGGCTGACGCCGACGCCGCAGCGCGACAGGATCGCCGCCAGGTAGCCGGTGCCGCCCCCCACCACCAGGGCGCGCTCGCCGCTGCGCGGCTGGGCGATCTGCAGCAGCCTGGCGGCGACCATCGGCTCCAGCATCACACGCGCCCGGCCGAGCGGGAGGTTGGTGTCGAGATAGGCGAGAGGGCGCAGCGCTTCCGGGAGGAACGCCTCGCGCGGCAGCAGGCGCATCGCGCCGATGATGCGCGGGTCGGTCACCTTGTTCGGCCTGACCTGGCCGTCGACCATCGTGGCCCGCGCCCGGTCGTAGTCCAGGGCGATGGAGCGCGGCGGCGGCGAGCCGGCCGAGGCGGGGGCGGCGAGTGCGGTCATGCGGCGCGCATCCTGCGGCGGGGTTCGGAGCGTGGCTTATACGGGTCGCGCCGCGCCGCGCAAAGCCGCTTGACCGCAGCGGCGCGCACGCGGATACAGCCCGCCTGCGCGACGCCGCACCCGGTCCGGTGGCAGAGTGGTGATGCAGCGGACTGCAAATCCGCGAATGTGGGTTCGATTCCCGCCCGGACCTCCAGCACCCCGCAGGAATGCCTGTGTCTGCGGCGACAGCGATGCCGGCCGTGACGTCGCGACGTACGCCGCCGTCCTGTCACCTCGTGCGCCCACCCCGATGAGGGACCGGACCGTTCGCCCGGCGGGCACGTTTCCGGCTACGGGACGGTCACCAGGCGCCGCCTCTGGCAAGTTCACTCGCGGGCGATCAGAGGGGCTCGGGCACGCGGGCATCGAGCCGGCGAATGTCGGCTCCGGCATCGACACCGCCGGCCGTGTTTCCCATACTGCGCCGCACAACGTGGAGCGCGGACATGGCGGTCATCATCCCGGTCGAGGTCTTCGACTGCATCGTGTTCGGCGCCACCGGCGACCTGACGCTGCGCAAGCTGCTGCCGGCGCTCTACTTCCGCTACCGCGACGGCCAGGTGCGCGACGGCAGCAGGATCATCGGCGCCGCGCGCTCCGACCTCGACGACGACGCCTACCGCGAGCGGGCCCGCGCCGCCCTGCAGCGCCACATCAAGCCGCACGAGCTCGACGACGCCGTGCTCGGCCGGTTCCTGGACATGGTGCACTACGCCCGGGTGAACGGCGCCAAGGACGAGGGCTGGCCCAACCTCACCGGGCTGCTGGAGGACGCGGCGGAGCGGGTGCGGGTGTTCTACCTCGCGACCTCGCCGGAGCTGTACGGCCCGACCTGCGACAACCTGGATCGGCACGGCCTGATCACGGCGCGCTCGCGCGTGGTGCTGGAGAAGCCGATCGGCCACGACCTGGAATCGGCGCGCGCCATCAACGACGCGGTGGGCCGCGTGTTCCGCGAGCCGCAGATCTTCCGCATCGACCACTACCTGGGCAAGGAGACGGTGCAGAACCTGCTCGCCCTGCGCTTCGCCAACACGATCTTCGAGCGGCTGTGGAACTCCGACGTCATCGACCACGTGCAGATCACCGTCGGCGAGACGGTGGGCGTCGAGAGCCGCGGGCCGTACTACGACAAGTCCGGCGCGCTGCGCGACATGGTGCAGAACCACCTGCTCCAGCTTCTCTGCATGGTGGCGATGGAGCCGCCGATCGAGCTGGTCGGCGACGCGGTGCGCGACGAGAAGCTCAAGGTCCTGCGCGCGCTCCGTCCGATCGCGCCCCACAACATCAGCCACACCACGGTGCGCGGCCAGTATGCCGCCGGCGCGGTGGGCGGGCAGGGCGTGGAAAGCTACGCGCACGACCTCAGGGCCGGCGGCGGCGAGGACCACAGCGACACCGAGACCTTCGTGGCGCTCAAGATCGAGGTGAACTCCTACCGCTGGGCCGGGGTGCCGTTCTACCTGCGCACCGGCAAGCGGCTGCCGCAGAAGGTGTCCGAGATCGTCGTGCAGTTCCGCGACGTGCCGTTCAGCCTCTTCCCCCGCGAGGCCGCCGAGCTGTCGCCGAACCGGCTGATCATCCGCCTCCAGCCCGAGGAGGGCATGCGCCTGGGCATGATGACCAAGGACCCCGGGCCCGGGGGCCTGCGCCTGCGCGCCGCCGAGCTGGCGATCGGCTTCGAGGAGGCGTTCTCCACCCGCTTCCCTGACGCCTACGAGCGGCTGCTGATGGACACGGTGCGCGGCAACCCGACGCTGTTCATGCGCCGCGACGAGGTCGAGGCGGCCTGGGCCTGGGTGGAGCCGATCCTGGAGGCCTGGCGCGACAGCCCCGAGCGGCCGCGGCCGTACGCCGCTGGGAGCTGGGGCCCGACCGCCGCGATTGCCCTGATTGAGCGCGACGGCCGCACCTGGCACGAGGAGCTTGGGTGAGGCTGGCTTGGGTGAGGCTGGGCGCCCCCGGGTGCCGGGCGTCCGGGTCGGAGCCGGGGTACGGCCGGGCCGCCTGCGCCGCAAGCTGGTGGTGATGGGGGCCGTGGCCGGGGTCGCGCTGTGCGCCGAGGGGTGGTTCGCGTGGACGCACCGGGCCGCCCGCCACCCGCTGGACATGGGCAGCGACATGGCCATGGTGCTGGCGGTGCGCGACCGCATCCTCGCCGCCGGCCTGACCCACGCGGCCAAGGACTGCCTGGCGTTCTTCATCCACGACCCGGCGCCCGGGCAGCCGACGCTGCTCGACGTCTACCAGAAGCACAACGACGCCTGCCCGGGGGATCCAGGCGTGGCGCCGCGGCTGTTCGGCGTGCGCGTGGACAGGGCGGATGGCCGGATGTGGGACGACGCTGGGCAGGCGGGGGCGTTTGCGGCGCTGCCGGGATGATCGGCGGTGGGCAAGGCCCATCTTGGCGGAAAGCAGGCAAGGCTGGGCTTTGCCCGGACCCGCCAAAGGCCGAGGCCTTTGGAAACCATTTGCTTGAGTGATGGATTCCAAAAGTTTGCCTTTGGCGGAGTTTGAGGCGGAGCCTCAACCTTGCCTGCTTCCTGCACCCCACCCAGCGAGGCCCGCCCATGCCCTACCGAGTTGCCGTTGTCGGAGCCGTGGGCGCCGTGGGCCGCGAGATCCTCCGCGCCCTTGCCGACCGCGAGTTCCCGACCTCCCAGGTCACCGCCCTGGCCTCCGGCCGCGCCGTCGGCGCCCAGGTCAGCTTCGGCGAGCGCAACCTCAAGGTGGCCGCGGTCGAGCGCTTCGACTTCGCCGAGTGCGACCTCGCGATCATGGCGCCGGCCGCCGCGATCGCCGCCGTGCAGGCGCCGCGCGCCGCCGCCGCCGGCTGCCAGGTCATCGACGCGAGCGGCCAGTTCAGCCTGGAGCCGGACGTGGCGCTGGTGGTGCCCGAGGTGAACCCGCAGGCGCTCGCCCGCCACACCCGCCGCCGTATCGCCGCCAGCCCGCACTGCACCACGATCCAGCTCGCCGTGGCGCTCAAGCCGCTGCACGACCGTTTCGGGGTTCGCCGCGTGGTCGTCACCACGTTCCAGGCGGTCTCCGACCTCGGGCGGGAGGGCATGGACGAGCTGTTCACCTCGACCAAGGGCAGCTTTGTCAACGATCCGGCCAAAGCCGAGCAGTTCACCAAGCCGATCACCTTCAACGTCATCCCTCATATCGACCGCTTCCTGGAGGACGGCTCGACCCGCGAGGAGTGGCGGCTCGCGGTGGAGATGCGCAAGGTGCTCGACCCGGAGGTCGCAGTGTTCGCCACCTGCGTTCGGGTGCCGGTGTTCATCGGCCACGCGCTGTCCGTCGGCGTGGAGCTGCGCGACCCGGCCAACGCCGGCGAGGCGAGGGACCTGCTGCGCAACGCGCCCGGCGTGGTGGTGCAGGACACCCGCGAGGACGGCGGCTACACCACCCCGATCGACTGCGTCGGCGAGGACGCGGTCTACGTCAGCCGGCTGCGGCGCGACCCGTCGGTGGCGAACGGGCTGGGGTTCTGGTGCGTGACCGACAACCTGCGCAAGGGCGGGGCGCTGAACGCGGTGCAGATCGCGGAAAGCCTGGTGGGGCAGGGATTGCTGGCGGAGCGCAGCGAGGGCGGAAAGCAAGGTTGAGGCTCTGCCTCAAACTCCGCCAAAGGCGAGCCTTTGGAAACCTGGATTTAAGGAATGGGTTTCCAAAGGCCTTATGCTTGAAGGAGGGGTCTTTGGCGGGTCTTGGGCAAAGCCCAGTCTCGGCGCAAATCAAGCTGGCCCGCTACCAGCCTCTGGCCGTGTCTGCTTCCCGTGCCCATCTCGGCTTGCACGTCCGGTTACATTGACGATGTCTGAGCTGCCGCATAGAGACGTGCGGCATAAGGTGGAGGCCTTCGGGCACGATGAAGACGCTGCAGGACCCGCGCATGGTCGGCCATACCAGTGACGGCCAGCTGGTGCGCCGCCCGCTTTCGCCACACCTGCAGGTATATCGTTGGCCGGTCACCATGGCGGGATCGATCCTCAACCGCATGACCGGGGTGGCGCTCTCGGTCGGCTCGCTGCTGCTGGTGTGGTGGCTGGTGGCGGCTGCTGCCGGGCCGGAGGCGTTCGCCACGGTGCAGGGCTTCGCCGGGTCGTGGATCGGGCTGGTGCTGCTGCTCGGCTGGACCGCCTCGCTGTTTTACCACCTGTTCGGCGGCATGCGGCACCTGGTGTGGGACGCGGGCTATGGCTTCGAGCGCAATACCCTGAACCCGATGACCTGGGTGGTGCTCGGCCTGACCGCTGCCGCCACCGCCCTGGTCTGGGTTGTCGGGCTGGCGACGTGGTGAGCTTGCACCCTGTTGGCTTGGCGGCACCGTGACCTGGGAGAGGACCGCGATGGCGGATGTCGGCATCCAGATCAGGCGCTCCGAACTGGGGCGTGCCCGCGGCCTGGGCAGCGCCAAGTCCGGCGTGGAGCACTGGTGGGCGGAGCGTCTGACCGCGATCGCGCTGGTGCCGCTGACCGTGTGGTTCGTGGTCTCGGTGCTGCGCCTGCTCGGCGCCGACCAGCCCACGGTGGCGCATTTCATCGGCCGGCCGTGGAACGCGACGCTGCTGATCCTGCTGGTGGTGATGACCTTCCACCACATGCAGCTGGGCTTGCAGGTGATCTACGAGGACTACATTCATCAACGTGGAACCCTTCTCGCATCGCTTGCCACCAAGGCGGCATGCCTGGTTCTCGGGCTGCTTGCGGTGCTGGCGGTCCTTAAGCTCGCCCTCTGAGTTCCGCCGGATGACCTCCGGCCCTCCCCGCCCCATGGACCAGACATGAACGCGATCAGCAAGCCGGCCGGCACCTACCCCATCATCGACCACACTTACGACGTCGTAGTGGTGGGCGCGGGTGGCGCGGGGCTGCGGGCCACGCTGGGCATGGTGGCCTCGGGCCTGTCGACGGCGTGCATCACCAAGGTGTTCCCGACGCGCTCCCACACTGTGGCGGCGCAGGGCGGCATCGGTGCTGCGCTCGGCAACATGGGCGAGGACGACTGGCGCTGGCACATGTACGACACCGTCAAGGGGTCGGACTGGCTCGGCGACCAGGACGCGATCGAGTTCATGTGCCGCGAGGCGGTGCCGGCGGTGCACGAGCTGGAGCATTTCGGCGTGCCGTTCAGCCGCACCGACAGCGGCTCCATCTACCAGCGTCCGTTCGGCGGCCACATGAAGGAGTACGGCAAGGAGCCGGCGAACCGCGCCTGCGCCGCCGCCGACCGCACCGGCCACGCGATCCTGCACACGCTCTACCAGCAGAGCCTCAAGCACAACGCCGAGTTCTTCGTCGAGTATTTCGCGCTCGACCTGATCATGGACGAGGGCGTGTGCCGTGGCGTGATGGCGTGGAACCTGGAGGACGGTTCGATGCACCGCTTCCGGGCGCAGGAGGTGGTGCTGGCGACCGGCGGCTACGGGCGCGCCTACCTGTCCTGCACCTCGGCGCACACCTGCACCGGCGATGGCGGCGGCATGGCGATCCGCGCCGGCCTGCCGACCCAGGACATGGAATTCGTGCAGTTCCACCCGACCGGCATCTTCCCGGCGGGCTGCCTGCTGACCGAGGGCTGCCGCGGCGAGGGCGGCTACCTGACCAATGCCGAGGGCGAGCGGTTCATGGAGCGCTACGCGCCGACCGCAAAGGACTTAGCGTCGCGCGACGTGGTGTCGCGCTCGATGACAGTGGAGATCAACGAGGGACGGGGCTGCGGTCCGAACAAGGACCACATCATGCTCCACCTGGAGCACCTCGGCGCCGACCTGCTGCACGAGCGCCTGCCCGGCATCAGCGAGACCGCCCGGGTGTTCGCCGGCCGCGACGTGACCAAGGAGCCGGTGCCGGTGCTGCCGACGGTGCATTACAACATGGGCGGCATCCCCACCAACCTGCACGGCGAGGTGCTGAGCCCGACGCGCGACGACCCGGACCGCGTCGTGCGCGGCCTGATGGCGATCGGCGAGGCGGCCTGCGTGTCGGTGCACGGCGCGAACCGGCTGGGCACCAACTCGCTGCTTGACCTGGTGGTGTTCGGCCGCGCCGCCGCGCAGCGCGCCACCGCGATCATCAAGCCGGGCGAGGGCCAGGCGCCGCTGCCGCCGCGCGCCGGCGAGGCGTCGCTCGACCGCTTCGATCGCACCCGCCACGCCACCGGCGGCACCAAGGTCGCCGAGCTGCGCGAGGGGCTGCAGCGGGCGATGCAGGCGCACGCCGCGGTGTTCCGCGACAGCCAGAGCCTGACCACCGGCGTGGACAAGGTGCGCAAGCTGTGGAGCGGGATGTCCGACATGAACGTGTCCGACCGCGGTTTGGTGTGGAACAGCGACCTGGTTGAGGCGCTGGAGCTGCAGAACCTGATGGGCAATGCGTCGGCAACCATGGTCAGCGCCGAGGCCCGCAAGGAGAGCCGCGGCGCCCAGGCGCACGACGACTTCCCCGACCGCGACGACCAGAACTGGATGAAGCACTCGCTGGCCTGGGTCGCCGAGGATGGCGGCGTGTCGCTGGACTACCGCCCGGTACGGATGCGGACGCTGACCAACGAGGTCAGCGTGTTCCCGCCCAAGAAGCGCGTCTACTAGGATCATCGAGGCAATGGCCGAGTTCAGGCTTCCGAAGAACAGCCGCGTCGGCAAGGGGCGGACCCACAAGGCCGCGCCAGGCGCCACCAACGTCAAGGAGTTCCAGATCTATCGCTGGAACCCCGACGACGGGCAAAACCCGCGCATGGACACCTACGAGGTGGACCTCGACCATGTCGGTCCCATGGTGCTGGATGCGCTGATCCACATCAAGAACGACATCGACCCGACGCTGACCTTCCGCCGCTCGTGCCGCGAGGGGATCTGCGGCTCGTGCGCGATGAACATCGACGGCGGCAACACGCTGGCCTGCCTCAAGCCGACCGGCGAGTGCAGCGGCGCGGTGAAGATCAATCCGCTGCCGCACATGCCGATCGTCAAGGACCTGGTGCCTGACCTGAGCCAGGCCTATGCCCAACTCCGTAGTATCGAGCCCTGGCTGAAGACTGACACCGCGCCGCCGCCGGATGCCGAGCGGCCGCAGAGCAAGGAGGAGCGCGCCAAGCTCGACGGGATGTGGGAGTGCATCCTGTGCTTCTGCTGCACCACGTCCTGCCCGAGCTACTGGTGGAACGGCGACAAGTATCTCGGCCCGGCGACGCTGCTGGCCGCCTACCGGTTCATCGCGGATTCGCGCGACGAGCACACCGGCGAACGTCTCGACGCGCTGGAGGACCCGTTTAAGCTGTACCGCTGCCACACGATCATGAACTGCACGCAGACCTGCCCGAAGGGCCTCAATCCCGCCAAGGCGATCGCGGAGATCAAGCAGCTTATCGTCGAGCGGCGAGGGTAGCCGGCGGCCGGGATCGCGCCGGCGGTCGCCATGTTCGAGGGCACCCTGCCGCAGGACTCCGGCCGCGCCTGGTCAGACAGCCTGCTGGTCGACCACGCGATCTTCCGTCTGGCTTGGCACAACTGGGCGACCGTGGTGCCGGGTCGTCTGTACCGGTCCAACCATCCGACGCCGGCGCGGCTCAGGGCTGCCGTGGATCGCCACGGTCTGCGCACGCTGATCAACCTGCGCGGGCATCGCCGCTGCGGATCGGATGCGTTGTCGCGCGGTGCATCTGCGGCTCTCGGCCTGCGGCACGTGGACATGGCATTCGAGAGCCGCGGCGCCCCGCATCGCGACCGCATCCTGCGCTTCGCCGAGCTGTACCGCTCGATCGAGACACCCGCCCTGATGCACTGCAAGTCCGGGGCGGATCGCGCGGGCCTGGCAGCAGGGCTCGTGGTGCTGTTCGAGGGTGGCACCGCCGCACAGGCGCTACGCCAGCTCTCCTGGCACTACGGGCATTTCAATCGCTCGCGCACCGGCGTGCTGGACGCGTTCTTCGTCCGCTACGCCGCGGAGGCGGAAGGCAGGACGCCGTTCCTGCAATGGGTGGCGACGGACTACGACGAGGCCGCGCTGAAGCGCGACTTCGTGGCGGGTGGCCTGTCCAGCTTTATCACCGACCGGGTGCTCCGGCGGGAATAGCCTTCGGGACGACAGCAGGGGATGACTCGGCGATGACCAGGATTTCGAGACGATCCACGCTTGCAGGCTTCGGCGCCGGGGCTGTCGCAGGCCTGCTGGGTTCGGGCCGGGCGCGGGCGGCAGGGTTGGCGTGGGATTTCATGTTCCCGTCGATCGAAGGCGGCACGCTCGATCTCGCGAGCTTCCGCGGACGCGCCCTGCTGGTTGCCAACACCGCCTCGTTCTGCGGCTACACGCCGCAGTATCGCGGCCTTGAGGCCATGTACCGGGAGTTCTCGCCACAGGATCTGACCGTGGTCGGCATCCCCAGCAACGATTTCGGCCAGGAATCCGACAGCAACGGCAAGGTGAAGACCTTCTGCGAGGCTACCTTCGACGTGCAGTTCCCGATGGGCGGCCTGTCGCACGTCAAGGGTCGCGATGCCGCGCCGTTCTACCGCTGGGTGAGCGACGCCCGACACTGGGAGCCGAGCTGGAACTTCTGCAAGGTTCTGATCGGGCGCGATGGCGGCATCCGCGGCACGTTCTCGTCGAACGATCTGCCCGACGGTGACAGGATGCGCTCCGAGATCCGAGGCGCCCTGGACGCCTCGGCCTGACCCGGCAAGCTGCGTCGGCGATCTATGCCAGTGGCCTTTGGGCGTGAACGGTCAGGCAAGCAAGGTTGAGGCTCTGCCTCAAACTCCGTCAAAGGCAAGCCTTTGAAATCCACTTGCTTAAGGGATGGGTTTCCAAAGGCCTCAGGCCTTTGGCGGGTCTAGGCAGAGCCCAGCCTTGCTTGCCCGACAGGCTGGAGAAGACAGCGTAGCGGGCGCTGCCTTCGACCTGTGCGACTTTCAGGACACCTGGAGTCTCGCCCCCCGCTCCGCGCGTGCCGTCCCGTATTCCTGGTTGCGCGTCAGCTCGAACAGCAGCAACGACCGGCCTGTCACGTCATAGGAGGCTCCCGCGTCGAGCATGGTCGCGCCGGACTTCGACACGTCAAGCTCGTCAACCATCGCGAGATTGGTGTCGATCAGCCGGTGCCACGACGTGCCCCCAACCACCGTGGGCAGCGTGAACGGCACCACGTCATGGTATGAGTTCACGATTAGCAGCAGGGTCTGGTCGTCGCCGCGACGCGCGATGCCGGTTGGCTGCGCCCGGCCATCGAGCAGCACGCCCATGCAGAGCGCGGAGGCGTCGTTCCACCGCTCCGCAGTCATCTCCGTGTCATCCGGGCTGAGCCAAGTGACATCCTTAACGCCCAGTTCATCGTTCCACTCCGCGGACAAGAACCGGGTCCGGTGCAGCACCGGAAGCCGCCGGCGAAGGGCCGCGACGTCGGAGACGAAGCGGACCAGATCGGCGCCCTTCTCCTTGATGTCCCAGTTGACCCAGGAGATCTCGCTGTCCTGGCAATAGGCGTTGTTGTTGCCTTCCTGCGTGCGGCCGAACTCGTCTCCCGCCAGGATCATCGGCGTGCCGCGCGACAGCAGCAGCGTCGCCATCATGTTGCGCAGCTGGCGCTCGCGGATGCCGTTGATCTCCGGATCGTCGGTCTGGCCTTCGACCCCATAGTTCGAGCTGTGGTTGTTGGAGTTGCCGTCGTTGTTGTTCTCGCCGTTCGCCTCGTTGTGCTTCTCGTTGTAGGTGACGGTGTCGTTGAGCGTGAAGCCGTCATGCGCGGTGAGGAAATTCACCCCGGCCCAGGTCTGGCGGCCGCGATGGTTGAAGAAGTCGGCGCTGCCGACGAGGCGCGACGCGAGGCTGGGCAGGGTGCCCTGGTCGCCCTTCCAGAACGAGCGGACGTCGTCGCGGTACCGGTCGTTCCACTCCGCCCAGCCCGGCGGGAAGCCGCCCACCTGGTATCCGCCGGGACCGCAGTCCCAAGGCTCGGCGATCAGCTTGACCTGGCTGAGGACCGGGTCCTGGCCGCAGGCCTTGAGGAAGCCCGACTGCTCATCGAAGCCGTGCGGCTCGCGGGCGAGAATGGTACCGAGGTCGAAACGGAACCCGTCGACGTGCATCTCGGTGACCCAGTAGCGCAGGCTGTCGGTGACCATCTGGATCACGCGTGGGTGCGACAGGTTCACCGTGTTCCCAGTGCCGGTGTCGTTGATGTAGTAGCGTTTCTGGTCCGGCAGCAGGCGGTAATACGACGCGTTGTCGATGCCTTTGAATGACAGGGTGGCGCCGCGCTCGTTGCCCTCGGCGGTGTGGTTGTACACCACGTCCATGATGACCTCGAGGCCGGCGTCGTGCAGCCGCGCCACCATCTCCTTGAACTCGAGCGAGGCGTAGCCGTGGTTGGTGGCATAGCGGCGCGCGGGCGCGAAGAAGCTGATGGAGTTGTAGCCCCAGTAGTTAACCATCCCCTTGTCCTGGAGGTAGTCGTCGTCGATGAACATGTGCACCGGCAGCAGCTCGACCGAGGTCACGCCCAGCGACTTGATGTGCTTGATCACCTCCGGCACGCCCAGGCCGCGGAAGGTGCCGCGCATCGCCTCGGGCACGGCGGGATGCTTCATGGTGAAGCCGCGCACGTGGGTCTCGTACAGCACGGTCTTGTCCCACGGCACCATCGGGCTGCGGTCGCCGCCCCAGGTGAAGGCCGGATCGATCACCCGGCTCTTGGGCATGAAGCTGGCGCTGTCGCGCTCGTCGAACGACAGATCCTCGTTCTCGGCGCCGATCGTGTAGCCGAACACCGCGGGGTCCCACCTGAGCTGGCCGACCACCGCCTTCGCGTAGGGGTCGAGCACCAGCTTGTTGGGGTTGAAGCGATGGCCCTGCTCCGGCTCGTAGGGGCCGTGCACGCGGTAGCCGTAGACGGTCCCGGGATGCGCGTCGGGCAGGAAGCCGTGGAAGATCTCGTCGGTGTATTCCGGCAGGCGGACGCGGGCGAGCTCGGTCTCGCCTTCGGCATCGAACAGGCAGAGCTCGACGGCAGTGGCATTGGCCGAGAACAGCGCGAAGTTCACCCCGCGCCCGGTCCACGTGGCACCCAGCGGATACGGGCGGCCTTCAGTGATTCGCAGCGTCGTCGGGGTGGTCATAGGCAGGTTCTCCCGCATCACCCGAGCAGAACGCGCCAAAGGTGAATGGTTGCGCATTGTATCAGGCGCAGCGTACCGGATGCAGCGCCGAACGGTGAGTGAAGGGACTGGAACGTCATGCGCAGGCAGGGCCGGGCTCTACCCAGACCCGCCAAAGGCCCGAGGTCCTTGGAAACCTCCTTCAAAAAATGGATTCCAAAGTCTCAGCCTTTGGCGGAGTTTGAGGCAGAGCCTCAACCTTGCCTGCCGTCTTCCTGCCGTCCGCAGGCGCCCCTAGCCGAGCACCAGCTCGCGGATGCGGGCCAGGTCGCTCTGCTCCATGACCCTGCGGCTGAAGCGGATGCACTCGTCGATCGAGGCGCCACGGACCACCTGCTTGACCCGAGGCACCGCGGACGCGTTCATGCTGAAGCATCGCAGGCCGAGCCCGAGCAGCAACGGTGCGAAGCGCGGGTTGCCGGCCATCTCGCCGCACACCGAAACCGGCTTGCGCACCCGCAGCGCCGCCTCGATGGCGAACTGCACCAGGCGGAGCACGGCCGGGTGCAGCGGGTCGTAGATCGCGGCCACCTCGGACAGGGAGCGGTCCACGGCAAGCGTGTACATCGCGAGGTCGTTGGTGCCGATCGCGAAGAAATCCGCCTCCAGGGCCAGCGCGTCGGCGGACAGCGCGGCGCCGGGAGTCTCGATCATCACGCCCAGCGGCGGCAGCCGGTCGGGGACGCGCTCGCCGCGCCGCCGCAGCCGCCGCGCCACCCGCTCCAGGATCTCGCGCGCTTGGCGCAGCTCCCCCACGTTGGTGATCATCGGCAGCAGGATGCGAACCGGACCCAGCGCCGCGGCCCGCAGGATCGCCGCGAGCTGCGTCTCGAACAGGGCGGGATGGCGCAGCAGCAGCCGGATGCCGCGCACGCCCAGCGCAGGGTTGCGGTCGGCCACGGCGCCGACGCCTTCCGCGGACAGCGAGTCGATCTGCTTCTCCCCGCCCCAGTCGAGCACGCGGATCGTCACGCCGTCGCCGCTCATCGCCTCGACGATGCTGCGGTAGGTCTCGAACTGGTCCTGCTCGTCGGGCACGGTGTCGCGGTTCATGAACAGGAACTCGGAGCGCAGCAGGCCGATCCCGGTGGCGCCGGACTGGGCGATCAGCGCCAGCTCCGCCGGGATCTCCAGGTTCGCGTGCAGCTCCACCTCCGCGTCGTCGGTGGTGCGGGCCGGCAGCCGGCGCAGGCGGGCCAGCTTCTGGCGTTCGCGGGTGAAGGCCGCCACGTCGTCGCGCGCCCTGGCCAGCGTGTCCGGCGCGGGGTTGACCACCACGGTGCCGGCGCCGCCATCGACGATCATCTGGCACCCGGCGCGTGCCGCCGCCGCCAGCCCCGCCGCGCCGAGCACCGCCGGGATGCCGAGCGCGCGCAGCATGATCGCGGTGTGCCCGTCGCTGCCGCCCTCCTCGGTCACCACGCCGGCAATGCGAGCCGGATCGATCAGGGCGGCGTCGGCGGGGCGCAGCGACTCCGCCACCAGCACCGAGCCGGCCGGCACCCCGCCGAGCGCGCGGAACGGCGCCTGCGCCAGGTTGCGCATCAGCCGGCGGCTGATCTCGCGCACCTCGTCGGCCCGGCGCTGCAGGCCGGCGGGATCGTCTCCCGGCAGGGCGAGCAGCGCGCGGGCGACCTGCTCCGCCTCGTCCGCCACGGCGGTCTCCGCGGAGACGAGCTTGTCGCGGATGCGGATGCGCGCGCCGCGGATCAGCCGCGAGGGGCCGAGCATCTGCATGTAGGCATCGAGCAGCGGCGCCAGCTCGGCCTGGCTGTCGTCCGGCAGGATCAGCAGCTTCTGGCGAAGCTTGGCGACCTGCTTGCGCGAGCGGAGGATCGCCTGCTCCAGACGTTCCCCCTCCGCGGCCACGCCGTCGGCGGAGATCGTCCCGCGGGTGAACTCGGCCGGCGCCTCGCGGGCCGGGAAGGCCGGGCCGATGGCGATGCCGGCGCCCACGGGAATGCCCGCGAGGCGCCGCTCGATCCGGAGCGGGTTCATGGCGGCCGTGGCGGGCACACCCGCGGCCGCGCCCTCATTCCTGCTCATCGAAGCCGGACTCGACAAGGCCGGCGAGCGCCTCCAGCGCCTCCTTGGCATCCCAGCCCTGGGCACGCAGCGCCAGTCCGGAGCCCTGGCCGACCCCCAGCATCATCAGGCCCATGATCGAGCGCGCCGAGACGCTCTGCTCCTCGGTCTCGGCCCGTGCCACTTCGACCGAGGCGGCGAACCGCTCGGCCATGGCGACGAATCGCGCGGCGGCCCGGGCATGGAGGCCGCGGCGGTTGCACACCGTCACGACGCGGCGCACCACTGGATCACCCGCGGGTTCGCTCACGATCCCGGTTCCACGCCTGTGCTCACGCCGAGCAAGTTTCCAAACCTGCCACCCTTCCTGTCACAGCCGACCGCACCCTCCGGGCTAGGCCTGGGACTTGCGCAGCGGCCCGGCAGCCGGCTTCGGCGCCAGGCTCTTCCGGCACTGCTCCGCCAGCGCCGTCGGCCCATGCTCGGGAGCATGCGAGGCGGCGCAGATGTACTTGCGTCCCGCAAGCTCCGCGCAGTCCACGCACTCGGCCAGCGTCTGGAGGGAACGAACCTTCGCGAGCTTCACCAGCATCGGCAGGTTCACCCCGCCGATCACCTCCACGCCCTCGCGGTCCATCATGGAGATGGCGAGGTTGCTGGGCGTGCCGCCGAACATGTCTGTCAGCAGAACCACGCCGTCGCCCTGGTCCACGTCGGCGATCCGGGCCTGGATCTCCTCGCGGCAGCGGTCGATGTCGTCGTCGGCGCCGACGCACATCGTCGCGACGTTGCGCTGCTCGCCGACGACATGCTCCATCGCCGAGCGCAGCTCCACGGCGAGCCTGCCGTGCGTCACCAGCACTATTCCGATCATGGGTCCTGCTCAGGCCTCCTGCGCCTGATCTGTCGGATCAAGCCCGACCTCGGTGCCGCTCGTCACGGCCGATCCTCGGCAATCCACCATGGCCCCGCTTCCTGCGGCTGGACATGGGCCATTCAAGGCGTCGCACCGTCGCCGCCGACGATGCGCTCGCGCCACGTCCGCCTCCCGGACGTGTTGCCTGGGAAGCCTGCGGCACACTCCACCGATCCGTCGACCGTAGAGCAGAGCATTGGCGGGCCGTGCTACCCGCCCGCCATCGTCGGGCAGGCATGGATGACAACGTCGCCAGTTCGGTGCGCCGCTCGTGTCTGCCAAGGCGTTCTCGTTCCTCACATGGCGGCCCTGCAAGCACCAATCCAGCACGGGCAGGATCCTGCATGCAGAAGATGAACAAGCTGCCTCCGACCGGCGCGCTCTTCAGGCTTCCCCATCGGATCAGCTCCCGGCATTGCGGATGGTCGTCCAGCACTGCAATGCAGCAAAATCCGGTAAAATCGGCGCGTGTCGGTGTGGGAAGCTGGCAGCAACGCGAGAGGCGCTCCAAACGTGTCCCACGATCGCGAAGGTTCGGCTTGCGTCGGCAGTCACCCAGCCCCGCGACATATGCATGGCTCGTGATGTCTCGCCGCATCCGTTCTCGTCGGACGACTTGCATCCTTTGTTTGCCGATGGAGGCTGTCTCACCCGGAGATGCACATCGCCGCGTTCAAAAGCAGCCTCGACGTAAGCGGACATCCCGGTGCAGACCGCTCTGCATCCCCGACTAGGGAAATACCGGCGGCGCCCCGACGTTCGGCGGCGATCCGGCGACCGGCATGGATGGAGCCTCGACCGGAACTTGGGCAACGGGCCGGGGCGTGCAGGGCCACCACGGCAACGGTCCCGGGTACGAGGCCAGGGCGGGACCGGCGCGACGGCAGTGCCAGGGCGGGTTTCCTGTGTGAACGGGCTCACGCGAAAGCGCCGGCGAGCTGGGTGACGAGGCCGAGCGCGCAATCCAGCGCCAGCGAGACCCGCCGCGCCGCAGACACTGCGGCCGGGTCCACCGTCACCAGGGGCAGATCCAGCACGGGATGACGCCGGGGCGCGGGAAGCCGCATCGTCGCGCCGTCCGCAACGCCGCCGTCGCCGGCAACGAGGAGCTGGACCGCAAGGACGAGCGACGCCGTCCCGCGATGCGCCAGCCTGACGATGCCCAGGCCGCGTACCTCCAGCAGGCCGCCTAGGGCCGCGGGCGCGCGTGCCTGCCTACCATCGATCTCGACCCGGTCGTCCGCGACCAGCTCGAACCCCAGATCCAGCAGCCGGAGCAGCAGGTCGGATTTCCCAGAGCCCGGCGAGCCGAGCAACAGAACGCCCGCACCGTCGCGAGCCGCGCAGCTTGCATGGATCTGCATGCGCCGGACTGTGGATCGCGCGGCCCGCGAAAGGAAGCGCCGTGTTGCGGCCGGAGCACCCGGCAGGCCCGGTCGCCTCGTTGCACCGGCTGGCCGGGGCGCGACGGAACCCGGCCCGACCAGGCGAACAGGCGTGGCGCAGACCGGCCCGGGCGGCGCAGCTTGGCCCGATTGCCGGCCACCCCGGCGGGGAGCGTCACACTCCCATGGCACCCCGCATGAAGGCGCGCCTGAGTCCCGGCAGACGCTGCACCCCGGCGATCCCGAGGTCGCGCACGCCGCGCAGCACCCGGCTGTCGCTGCTGAACAGCCGGTCGAGCCCGTCCGTCGCCGCCAGCATCAGCAGGTTGTCCGGCCGCCTCGCCCGCTGGTAGCGCGCCAGCAGCGCGGGGTCGCCGGGATCGGCGCCGCTGCCGACAGCCTCGATCACCAGCGCGGACAGCGCGAGCACGTCGCGGAACCCCAGGTTGAGGCCCTGCCCGGCGATGGGATGGATGCCGTGCGCCGCGTCGCCGACCAGCGCCAGCCGCGGCGCCACGTAGCGGTGCGCGTGCATCGCCGACAGCGAGTACAGCCAGCGCCGCCCGATCAGCCGCACGGCGCCCAGGTGCCCGCCCAGCCGCCGCGCCACCTCGCGCGCATACGCCGCGTCGTCCAGCCGCATCATCCGCTCGCCAAGCGCCGTCTCCTCGGTCCAGACGATGGCGGAGACGTGCGGGGCGCCGTCGGTGCCGCACATCGGCAGTTGCGCGAACGGGCCGCCCGGCAGGAAATGCTCGAGCGCGGTGCCGTGGTGCGGCCATTCGTGGGCGATGGCGCAGACCATCCCGACCTGGCGGTAGGGCAGGCGGGTGGTGCGGATGCCGGCTGCGTCGCGCAGACGGCTGGACCGCCCCTCGGCCGACACCACGAGCCTCGCGCGCAGCGTGCCGGCCGGCAGTCGGACCAGGGCGTGGTCCCCGTGCTGCTCCACCGTGGCCTGCGCGGGCGCGTGCAGGCTCAGCCCGGGCCGGGTGCGCAGGGCGCGGTTCAGCGCCACGCGCAGGCTCCGCGCCTCCACCATCCAGCCCATCGCCACCGCTCCCACGGCGCCGTCGCCGAGATCGCGCACGTCGAAGTGCAGGAACAGGCGGGATGCCGGCCGGCCGACGCGGCCGTCGGAGATGCGGATCTCGGTGATCGGGCAGGTGGGCTGCGGCAGCTCCCGCCAGAGCCCGGCCTGCTCCAGCAGGCGCCGCGATCCCGCTGCCACGGCATAGGCGCGTCCGTCGAAGTCGGGGTGCTCCATGGGAGGAAGCTCGGCCCGGTCAACGATCGCGACCGACACCCCGGCAGCCTGCAGGCGGCAGGCCAGTGTCCCCCCGACCGGACCCGCGCCCACCACGCACACGTCCACGCTGCCGAGATCGTGCGCCCCTGCCGCGCGATCGCCGGCACGCTGCGCCGGGCGGGTCGCGTCGCTCAAGCCGGGCTTCTGTCGCGCGGCCAGTCCCCGGTCGCCTGCGACATCCGTCAGCAACGCCGGTTCCGGCATCGACGTGGCTTGCAGCTCGGCAGGTCCGGCTCGCGTGTCCTCCGTGATCGTCGTCGCTCCTGCCTGTTTCGTGTGCATACCGTCGCGGTGGTTGTGGCGCCGTCTCCACCGCAGGTTGCCTTGTACAAAGGCATGTGAGGTGTCGCCTCCTGCATCAAGATGGCGCAGTTCCGGCGGCCGTAAACCGCGGGCGTGATTTTACCGCCGGGCGGACGGCTCCTGGCCCGGCTCCATCGACGCCCCGTGCGATAGGTCGCATCCTGCCCGTGCAAACCCGCCTCGGCGACGCGGCGGCAGGAGCGAGGTCGCCTGCGTCGCACCCCGGCACGGTTCTTGAAAGAACGGTCCGGACGCCGCCCACCGGGCGGAGGGTGGAGGACAAGAAAAGTGAAGCTGGTGATCGCGATCATCAAGCCGTTCAAGCTCGACGACGTGCGGGAAGCGCTGACTCCGCTGGGCGTGCAGGGATTGACCGTGTCCGAGGTCAAGGGTTTCGGACGTCAGAAGGGCCAGACCGAGATCTACCGTGGTGCGGAGTACCACGTCAGCTTCCTCCCGAAGGTCAAGGTGGAGGTCGCGGTGCCGTCGGAGCTGGCCGAGCAGGTGGTCGAGGCGATCATGAAGGCCGCCCATACCGGCAAGATCGGCGATGGCAAGATCTTCGTCATGGACCTGGACCGGGCGGTGCGCATCCGCACCGGAGAGCTGGACGGAGAGGCGCTTTGACAGGAGTCCCGATGCGGCACCGGTCGTCGCGCACCCGCACGTCCTCGCTTCCCCTGATGCGCCGCCTAGGATTCGCCTTGGCCGGCCTGCTGGCGTTCGGCACCGTGGCGCTCGTCGCTGCCGAACCCTCGGTCGCGCAGCCGGCCGCAACCACCGCGGCGCCTGCGGGCGAGGCGCCGACCACCCCGGGCAGCGGCGTCCAGCCCGCGCCGAACGCGTCGCCCGCCGCCACCGCACCCGCCACCCTCGCCTCGACCGAGCCGCCCAAGATCGACTCCGGCGACACCGCCTGGATGCTGACCAGCACCGCGCTCGTGCTGATGATGACGATCCCGGGCCTCGCGCTGTTCTACGCCGGCATGGTGCGCAAGAAGAACATCCTCGCGACGCTGATGCAGTCCTTCGCGATCTGCTGCCTGATCACCATCACCTGGATGGTGGCGGGATACAGCTTGGCGTTCACCAACGGCATCGGGGACACCGCACCGTATTTCGGCGACCTGTCGCGCTTCTTCCTCGACGGCATCGCGGCGCACATCACCAAGGGCGCGGACGTGGGCTTCGTGCTGGGCGCGGGAACGGATGCGGCCTCGCCGCAGACGATCCCCGAGACCGTGTACATGATGTACCAGATGACGTTCGCGATCATCACGCCGGCCCTGATCTGCGGCGCGTTCGCCGACCGGATGAAGTTCTCCGCGATGTGCGTGTTCATGGTGCTGTGGTCGCTGATCGTCTACAGCCCGATCGCGCACTGGGTCTGGGCGCCGACCGGCTGGCTGTCCAAGGCGGGCACGCTCGACTTCGCCGGCGGCACCGTGGTGCACATCAACGCGGGCGTCGCGGGCCTGGTGTGCTGCCTCGTGCTCGGCAAGCGCGTCGGCTACGGCCACGACAACATGGCGCCGCACAACCTCGCACTCGCCGTGATCGGCGCCTCGCTGCTCTGGGTCGGCTGGTTCGGCTTCAACGCCGGCTCCGCGGTCGGGGCCAACGGCCGCGCCGGCATGGCGATGGCCGTCACCCAGATCGCCACCGCCGCGGCGGCGCTCGGCTGGATGTTCGCGGAGTGGATCACCAAGGGCAAGCCGTCGGTGCTCGGCATCATCTCCGGCGCGGTCGCAGGCCTGGTGGCCATCACCCCGGCCTCCGGCTTCGTGCTGCCAGGTGCCTCGCTGATCATCGGCGTCGCCGCCGGCGTGATCTGCTTCTGGTCGGCGACGTGGCTCAAGCACGTGATTGGCTACGACGACAGCCTTGACACCTGGGGCGTGCACGGCGTCGGCGGCATCGTCGGCGCGCTGCTCACCGGGGTGTTCGCCTACGGGCCGCTCTCCGCCACCGCCGCCTCGCCGGATGGGTTTAGCGGCGGCCTCGCGCAGGTGCTGATCCAGGCCGAGGCGGTCGCCGTCACCCTGGTGTGGAGCGGCGTGATCTCGTTCGTCCTGCTCATGCTCATCAAGGTCACGATCGGCCTGCGGGTCGACCGCGACCAGGAGATGGAAGGCCTCGACTTGGTGCTGCACGGCGAGCAGCTCTTCTAGGCGGCCGGTCTTCCTGGGACGCGGCGGGAAGGCCGGGAGCGATTCCCGGCCTTTTCCGTTGAGAGAACGCTGCGTCCGCTCGGAAGCAAGCAGGGCTGGGCTCTGCCCGGACCCGCCAAAAGCCTGAGGCCTTCGGAAACCCATCTTCAAGTCCAGGTTTCCAAAGGCGAGCCTTTGGCGGAGTTTGAGGCAGAGCCTCAACCTTAGCTGTCGTCCTGCCGTCTGCGCCGGGGCGCTACCGGCGCAGCTCCATCTGGATGGGTCCGTCGCGCCGGCCGTGGGTGAACTGCTCCACCATCGGGTTGCCGCTCGCCAGCAGGTCCCGCGCGGCGCCTTCCCAGATGATCCTGCCGCCGAACAGCATCGCGGCGCGGTCGCCGATCCGCGTCGCGCTGGCCATGTCGTGGGTGATCGCGACCGCGGTCGAGCCCAGCCGCTTCACGCAGTCGATGATCAGGCCGTCGATCACGGCGCCCATGATCGGGTCGAGCCCGGTGGTCGGCTCGTCGAAGAACAGGATGTCCGGCTGTGCCGCGATCGCGCGCGCGAGCCCGACGCGCTTCTGCATGCCGCCCGACAGCTCCGCCGGCGACAGGTCGCCCACCGAGGGCGACAGCCCCACCTGCGCCAGGATGTCCGCCGCGCGCGCGCGCGCGGCGGCGCGGGTGATGCGGGGCCGCCCGCGCGTGTGCGCCAGCAGCGCGAACGCCACGTTCTCCCAGACCGGCAGGCTGTCGAACAGGGCGCCGTTCTGGAACAGCATGCCGATCCGGGCGCGCGTGGCCTCGCGCTCGCCGCGTGGCAGGCGGAGGATGTCGCGGCCGTCGATCTCGATCGTGCCCTCGTCGGGCGTGACCAAGCCGAGAATCGACTTGATCAGCACCGACTTGCCGGTGCCGGAGCCGCCGATCACCACCATCGAGGTGCCGGGCATCACGTCGAGGTCGACGCCGTCGAGCACCTGCTTGGTGCCGAAACGCTTGCGCAGGCCTCGGACGCTGATCTTGGGGGTCGGGGACGCAGGGCCGGGACGCTGCTCCGCGTCCCGGGGCCGCGCGGCCGGGGAGGGCACGCCCGGAACCGCGTCGGCAGGGCTCATCGGGCGAAGAACAGCTCGGTGAGGACGTAGTCGAAAGACAGGATCAGGATCGACGCGCTGACCACGGCCGACGTCGTCGCGGACCCCACGCCCTCCGCGCCGCCGCGGCTGTTGTAGCCGTGGTAGCAGCCCATCAGCGCGATCAGGAAGCCGAACACCGCCGCCTTGGCGAGCCCGACCACCACGTCGGTCGTGGTCATGAACGACACCGTGGCGTGGATGAAGGCCTGCGGGTTGAAGCCCAGCTTGACCACCGCGATCACGAAGCCGCCGAGCACGCCGATCACGTCGGCCACCAGCACCAGCAGCGGCAGCGCGATCGTCGCCGCCAGCAGCCGCGGCGCCACCAGGTACTTCATCGGGTCGGTGGACAGCGTGCCGAGCGCGTCGATCTGATCGGTCACGCGCATGGTGCCAAGCTCGGCGGCCATCGCGGCGCCCACCCGCCCGGCCACCATCAGCCCGCCCAGTACCGGCGCCAACTCGCGCACCACGGACAGCACCACGACGCTGGCGATGGCGCTCTCCGCGCCGAAGCGGGCGAAGCCGCTGTAGGATTGCAGCGCGATCACCATGCCCGCGAACACCGCGGTGAGCGCCACCACGGGCAGGCTGAAATAGGCGAACTCGACGAAGGCGCGCAGGAACATGCGGCCGTAGAACGGCGGCCGCAGCAGGTGCGACACGCCCGACAGGGCGAACAGCGCCACGCGACCCGCGGCGGCGCAGGCGTTGAGCACCCCCGCGCCAAGCGCGGCCACCGCACCAGCCATGGTTGCGCCGGCGGCCATCCCGTCCGTGCCGGGGCGCAGCGCGTCGGCCCGAACCTCGGGCGGACCGCCATGGATCGGTGCGGCGCCGACCGCGCCGTCCGCCGCCGTCACGAGGCGGTTCTGCCCGTTGCCGGCCATGCCGCTCACAGCGCGGTGTAGTCGCGCTCGTAGCGCGGACCCAGCGAGGTCAGGATCTCGTAGGCGCTGGTGCCGGCGCAGGCGGCCACCTCGTCCGGAGGAAGGTCGGGGCCGATCAGCTCCAGCCAGGCGCCGGGCCGGACGGCCGGATGGTCTGTGACGTCGAACGTGGTCAGGTCCATGGAGACACGCCCTACCAGCGGGACGGGCCTGCCGTCAAAGCTCGCGCGTCCGGCGTTGGACAGCGCGCGCGGCAGCCCGTCCGCATAGCCCGCGCCAACGGTCGCGATCCTGCTGTCCCGGCCGGCGGTCCAGGCGCCGTTGTAGCCCACGCTGGCGCCCGTCGGCACGGTGCGCACCGAAAGCACCATGGCCGACAGCCGCAGGACCGGCCGCATCGGGTTCGGGCGGCCGGGAACCGGGTTGATGCCGTAGAGCGCCGCCCCGGGCCGCGCGAGGTCGGAGCCGAACCCGTCACCGAGGAACAGCCCGGAGGAATTGGCCACCGAGCGCGGCAGGCTGCGGTCCAGCACGGTGTCGAGACGTGCGCAGTCCCGCGCGAAGGCTACCCGCTGCGCGGCGTTGGCGAGGCTGTCCGGCGTGTCGGCGGCGCAGAGATGGGTCATGACGTAGCGCAGCTCCACCCCGTCCAGCAGCCAGGGCCTGCGCACCAGGGCGTCGAACTCCTCCGCGTCCAGGCCCAGGCGGTTCATGCCGGTGTCGAGGTGCAGCAGCGCCGGGAGCGCCCGCCCGAGCCGCCGCGCCTCGCCGCTCCACTCCTCGATCTCGCGCAGCGTGCCGAGCGCCGGCAACAGGTCGTGCTCGACGTAGGACCGCGCCTCGTCCGGACACAGGCCGTTCAGCACGCCCAGCATCGCGTCCCCCAGCAGCGGCCGGATGGCGCGCGCCTCCTGCGGGTGGGCGGTGAAGAAGTGCCGGCACCCCTCGGACAGCAGGCGAGGGGCGACCCTGGCGGCGCCCAGGCCGTAACCGTCGGCCTTGAGCACGCCGGCGACATCGCCGCGGTGGCGGCGGCGCAGCAGGCGCCAGTTCGCGGCGATGGCGTCGAGATCGATGGCCAGGCGGGTCGTTGCGGACGTGGCACCCTCTGCGGAACGGCACGCCATCCAGTATGGACCGGCCGGGTTAAGAGCCTGCGAGTGGAAATCCGCAAGCGGGCGCCGGGCCGTCCCGACGGCGGCACCGAACGGCCGGAACCGCGTTGTCAGGCGATGAGCAAAGCCGCCAGCCCACCCGGACGTGTCGCCGGGATGCCGGGTTCTCCCGAAGTCAGCAAGATCCACGCCAGTCCTTGTGCCGCCGGTCCGGCCCTTCCGACGCGGCGGGCGACCGCCAGGGTGGCCGGTGCCGCGGCCGGACAGCCCGCAGAGCCTGGCATCGGGCGACGCATGCTGGGCGGGATGGGGCTGCTGCTCGCCGCCGGATGCTCGCCGGCCCGGGTCCTCAACGACCTGGCACCGCGACGTCTGGTGGCCGAGGACGTTGCCTACGGCGACGGGCCGAGGCGCACGCTGGACGTCTATGCGCCCGACCCAGCCCTGTCGGCAGGGCCGCCCCCCGTGGTCGTGTTCCTGTATGGCGGCGGCTGGAAGGATGGCAGCAAAGCGATGTACCGCTTCGTCGGCGGCGCCCTGGCGCAGCGCGGGGCGGTCGTGGTGATCCCCGACTACCGGCTTTACCCGCAGGTGCGATACCCGGACTTCCTCCGCGACTGCGCGGCGGCCGTGCGCTGGGCATGCGACAACGCGGCGTCCGTGGCGGCGTCGCGCCAGGCAGGGCGGGCGAGGGAGACGGCAGGGCCGGTGTTCCTCATGGGGCACTCCGCCGGCGCCTACAACGCCGCGATGCTGGCGTTCGACAGCCGCTGGCTGGCGGCGGAAGGGCTGGCGCCGCGCCGGGCGCTGCGCGGGCTGGTCGGCCTGGCCGGCCCCTACGACTTCCTGCCGCTGCACACCGCGGAGCTGGCGTCGATCTTCGGCGGTGCGGACAGGATCGACACCCAGCCCATCACCTATGCCGGAACCGTGGGCCCGCCGGCCTTCCTGGCTGCCGGCAGCACGGACACCACCGTGATGCCCGCCAACACGCTGCGCCTCGCCGCCCGCATCCGCGCCGCCGGCGGCTTCGCGGAGGAGCGGATCTACCCTGGCGTCAACCACGCGGAGATCATCGGCGCCATGGCCGCACCGCTGCGGTTCCTGGCGCCGAGCCTGCGCGACACGCTGGGCTTCCTCGGCCTGACGCGGCAGGACAACACCGCGGAGGTCCGGCCTGCGGACGGCTCGCCATGGAACACGATGCCGCACGCGGGCTGACGCCGCTCCGCCTTGCCCGTTGCCACAAGGCCCGACCAAAACCTCCGGGTCGTCGTGCCAACGGCACGAACAAAGCGCGGCCGGTTGTCCGTGCGGCCGGATGTGGTCGTGTCGGAGGCAGGATCACCTCGCCGCCCTGTTCCTGTCGCCTGACCGCTCTGACGGCCTATGACAGTATTTTATTGCGTGGCGCCGCCAGAGTGGAGCCAGAAAATGTCGCGTCGAAGAAAGCAGGTGTTTGAGCCCGGACCTGGTCTAGGGTATCTGTCCGTGCCAGCGACGCGGACGCCCGGACGGACCCACCGCTTCCGGGGGCAAGACGCGATTGGGAGGACTGCATGACTGGACGCCATTTCCTCAACGTTCCCGGGCCGACCAACGTTCCGGACCGCATCCTCAACGCGATGCACGTGCCGATGGAAGACCATCGCAACCCGAATTTCCCGAAGCTGACGCTGCCGCTGTTCGAGCAGCTCAAGCGCCTGTTCCGCACCACGACCGGCCAGGCCTTCATCTTCCCGGCCACCGGCACGGGGAGCTGGGAGGCGGTGCTGACCAACACGCTCAGCCAGGGCGACAAGGTCCTCTCGCCGCGCTTCGGCCAGTTCAGCTCGCTGTGGATCGACTTGGCCCAGCGCCACGGCCTCGACGTCGTGATCCAGGACGAGGAGTGGGGCACGGGCGCCTCGCCGGAGCACATCGGGCAGGCGCTCGCGGCCGACAAGGGCCACGAGATCAAGGCCGTCATGGTCGTGCAGAACGAGACCGCGACCGGTGTCACCAGCGACATCGCCGCGGTGCGTCGCGCGATCGACGCCGCGGGCCATCCCGCGCTGCTGTTCGTCGACGGCGTCAGCTCGATCGGTTCGCTCGACTTCCGCATGGACGATTGGAAGGTCGACGGCGCGATCACCGGCAGCCAGAAGGGAATGATGCTGCCCGCCGGCCTCGGCATCGCCTGCGTCAGCCAGAAGGCGCTTGAGGCGCAGAAGGCCGCGCGCAACAACAACCCGCTGCGCCGCGCCTATTTCGACTTCGACGACCAGAGCAAGGCGAACAAGGACGGCTACTTTCCCTACACGCCGTCGATCCCGCTGCTCTACGGGCTGCGCGAGTCGCTGACCATGCTGCTCGACGAGGAAGGCCTGGACAACGTCATCGCCCGCCACGCCTACCTCGCCGGCGGCGTGCGCGCGGCGGTGCTGGACGGCTGGAAGCTGAAGCTCTGCGCGCAGGAGCCGAAGTGGTACAGCGACACCGTGAGCGCGATCATGGTGCCGGACGGCTTCAGCGGCGCCGACGTGATCAAGCGCGCGTTCCTGCGCTACAACCTGGCGACCGGGGCGGGCCTCGCGAAGATGGCGGGCAAGCTGTTCCGCATCGGCCACCTCGGCGACCTGAACGAGCTGATGTGCCTTGCCGCGATTACCGGGGCCGAGATGGCCATGCGCGATGTGGGCATCAAGGTCGAGGCCGGCAGCGGCGCCGCGGCCGCGGAGGAGTTCTACCGGGCGAACTCGCTGGAGAACACGCTCCAGAAGGCCGCCGAATAGTCACGTTCCTCTGACGCAAGGAGAAACGGGCGGGGCGCAAGCCCCGCCTTTTTCTTGCCAAGCGACATTGCCCCACGGATCGAGCCTGCAGGCAACAGATGAGGTGCCGGCCGTGACCGACGCTTCGTTCCCCCGCATTACACCAGCGGCCCCAGGCGTTGACCTGTTGGCAAGCAAGGTTGGGCTCTACCCAGACCTGCCAAAGGCCCGAGGCCTTTGGAAACCCTTCCTTAAGCAAGTGGATTCCAAAGGCTTGCCTTTGGCGGAGTTTGAGGCAGAGCCTCAACCTTGTTTGCCTGATCGGTCACACTCAAGGTTTTCTGGTATCAAAACACCGCACGCACCTTCGGCTCGCGATCCCAGATGCGTCCTTTGCTGGCGGCGGCAAGGAAGGCCACCGTCGTCTCGACGGACACCACGCCGGCATCAGGCAAGACGCCTGCCTTGTCGAGCAGCGCCTGCGCCCCGACGGTGTGGCCGATCACCTTGAGGTGGGCAAAGGCGTCATGGACGAACGCAACCGCTGCCGCTTCCTTCACCAGCATGGCCGCTCCCTCTTCCGAGAGTGCCAGCACAACGGTGTCGAACAGCACCGACGACCCGCCGGCGAGCTGGAAGTCGGCGTGAATCAGGCCGCCGTCGCTGCCCTTCGCGCCACCGACCTTGGGCGCGATCACCTTCAGTTTTGCGCCCATCTGCGTGGCCGCCGCCTCCAGCGTCATCACCAGGCCTGGATCCGTTCCATCGGCCACGAGGCAGCCTACCACGCGGCCCTGCAGAGTCGGGCTGAACTTGGCAAGGATGCTTAGCGTGGGCGAGTTGGCGAGGTCGGTACGGGCGGCGACCGTGGTCACGGTCTTCTCGATCGGACCCTCGTAGCCGAGCCCGTTGGCCACGCGCTTGGCCACGCCTTCGTCGACGTTGGCGAGTTGACCCAGCAGGCGCAGCCGGACCGCCATGGTCTCGACCTTGCTCAACTCGAAGATGAAGGCGGAGACGATATGGTCCTGCTCCGGCTTGGTCTGGCTGAAAAAGAACTGGCGCGCCTGGCTGTAGTGGTCGGCGAAGCTCGCGGGCCGCGCGCGCAGCTTGTCGCCGCTCTCCGCAGCGGGGAAGGTGACGAAGCCGTTCGCCGGATCGGCACGCTCCGTGGTCTCCTCAAGCGAGCTGGGCGAGTAGGACACCCGGCCCTTTGGCACGTTCATCTGCATGTGCCCGCCGCGCTGGAAGTTGCGCATCGGGCATTGCGGCCGGTTGATCGGGAGCTGCGCGAAGTTCGGGCCACCCAGGCGTTTGATCTGCGTGTCGAGATAGGACTGGTTGCGGACCTGCAGCAGCAGATCGTTGGTGAAGTCGATGCCCGGGACGACATGGCTGGTGCAGAACGCGACCTGCTCGGTCTCCGCGAAGTAGTTGTCCGGGTTGCGATCGAGCACCATGCGGCCGATCACCCGCAGCGGCACCAGCTCCTCGGGAATGAGCTTTGTCGAGTCGAGCACGTCGAAGTCGAACGTCTCCGCGAATGCCTCGTCGAACAGCTGGACAGCCAGTTCCCACTCCGGGAAGTCGCCACCCTCGATCGAGTTCCACAGGTCGCGGCGATGGAAATCGGGGTCGCCGCCACTGATCTTCAGTGCCTCGTCCCACACCACCGACTGCATCCCGAGCTTCGGGCGCCAGTGGAACTTCACGTAGGTTGACGCGCCGGCCTCGTTGACCAAGCGGAAGCTGTGGACGCCGAAGCCCTCCATCATGCGGAACGAGCGCGGGATGGCGCGATCGGACATGATCCACATCAGCATGTGGGTGCTCTCGGGCGAGAGCGACGCCCAGTCCCAGAACGTGTCGTGCGCCGTCTGCGCCTGCGGGAAGCCGCGGTCCGGCTCCTGCTTCGCGGCGTGGATCAGGTCGGGGAACTTGATCGCGTCCTGGACGAAGAACACCGGCATGTTGTTGCCGACAAGATCCCAGTTGCCCTGCTGCGTGTAGAATTTCACCGCGAAGCCGCGCACGTCGCGCGCCGTGTCCGCCGAGCCCATGTTGCCGGCCACGGTCGAGAACCGGGTGAACAGCGGCGTGCACTGCCCGACCTTCCCGAGGATCTCGGCCTTCGTGTACTCGGCCAGCGAGTCGGTCAGCTCGAAATAGCCATGGGCGGCGGTGCCACGGGCGTGGATGACACGCTCCGGGATGCGCTCATGGTTGAAGTGGCTGAGCTTCTCGAGAAGGACGAAATCCTCGAGCAGGGTCGGGCCGAGCGAGCCGACCTTCAGCGAGTTCTCGTCGTCGGCGATTACGCCGCCCTGGTTCGTGGTCATCTGCGGGTGGCTGCCGCCCGCGATCTGATGCAGCTCGCCGCCCTCGCCGATCATGTCCTGGCCGGGACGGGCATTCGGGCTGTTGTCCATGGGCGATTTTCCTGGCGGTCGTGGCATGTCGAAGACGGTGGCGCGTGACGCAGGGGGCGTCTGAGACTCGCCCCGGTCAAACCAGGTTACCGGGCGAAAGTTTCTGGGCAGCATACGCTGGTGCTGCACGTAGAATTGGGCCGACTGCCTTGGCGGGCAGAGCCGCACTGGTGACACGCACACGAGCCGGGAGCTGACACCAACAGCCTTTAGCGTGACCGATGAAGCAAGCACGGCCGGAGGCTCTGCCTCTGGACTCCGCTCACGGCTCGCCTTGAGAATTCATTTCTCAGGAGAAGGGTTTCCGAAGGCCTCTGGCCTTTGGCGAGTCTGGGCGGAGGGAGACCTCAGCCTTGTTTGCGGAAGGATCGATGTCCGGGGCCGGTGGCATGACATCACCGATACCGCGACCTCATGCCCGAACGAAGGAGCAGACGAGCGCTCCGGCTTCCTGCGCCTCAGTAGGGCCGGACCGACCGGAACGGATCTGCCAGAGAGGCCTCGCCGCCACCCGCCCGCGGCGCCTCGACGCAGCCGCTGCCCATGCGCGTCGCAGCGCGTTCGCACGGCGAGCGATCGGGATAGGCGCAGTCGAGCGGCCCGCCCGACACGACGATGCAGTAGTGCCCGGTTCCAACTACCGGCCGTGGTTCGAGCGGGTTCGTCACACATTCGCCGCCTTGTGCACGTGCGTCGCTGCGGCACGCGCCAGGATCCACATACAGGCACCGGGACGGCACCGCCGGCGTGCGCACGCAGAAGGGTGCCGCCTACGCGCAGAGCGGAAACAGCAGCAGACCGACCATCCATCTCATGCAAGGAGCCTGCGTCAGGGAGAGCGACGACGCCAGCGTCGTGATGCGGCCACCAGCCTTCTTCCGTGCCGCTCGCGTCACCCCTGGGCCAGCAGCATGGCGAAGGCGTCGCGCGCCTGTCGTACCTGCGGCCAGGGGATGTCGCCCAGCGGGAAGTGCCCGCCTAGCACGACGCTGAGCACGCTGTTGACTTCCTGCAGCCGCGCCCGAGACTGCGGCGTGACGCCCGCCCTGCGCTGCGCGTGGATCAGGGTGTCACGGTAGCCGCACATCAGCCGGGTGGTCTCGGAGAAGCCGTGGCCCAGACGCTCGCGATCCTGTTTGGTGGTGCGCCCGTCCGGCTTCTCGCCCAGCACCCTGTCGAACGCCGCGAGCGCCCGTCGCCCGGGTTCGGGCTCCGGGTGCTCGATCGCGCGGACCTCGACGCCCCCTGTGTCGGGTTCACTGGCCATGGCTGTGACCCGCCTGGTTGGGGAGGCGACCCGGCCGCAGGTTGCAGGTCAGCGCCTTGGTGGAATGGATGCCGGTGTTGGCGTCGCCATAGATGCCGAGCAGCACGTTGGCCGAGGCGCCGTGGGCGATCCCCTCGCCGCCGAACACCCAGGGCATGGCGATCTGGTAGACCGTCCTGCCGCCGATGGTGAACGGCTTGAGGCGGCGCGTGACCATGGCCTTGACCTCGATCTCGCCGCGCAGCGTCGACAGCACCGTCCAGTCGAGATGCCCGATCCCCAGCTCGTCGGCCAGCTCGACCGGCACCTCCACGAACGATTCCGGCTGCAGCTCCGCGGTGTGCGGCGTCACCCGGCTCATGATGCCGCCGCAGTGCAGCTCGGTCAGGCGGAACGTGGAGAACACGTAGGGGAAGCGCGGGTCCTCCGCGGCGTGCGTCTCGTTGCCGGGGCGCGGCCAGAGCTGCACGGTCGGGTTCTCCTGCTGCATCGGATACAGCTCGTTGCGCACCGGACTTTCCATCGGCTCGTAGTGCGCCGGCAGCGGCCCGTCCTTCAGCCCGGACGGCACGAACAGCTGGCAGCGGCCGTCCGCCTCCATGATGAACGGGTCCGCTCCGCCCAGCGCCTCCATGCCGTGGGGATGCCTGCTCCAGTCAGGCCGGTAGCCGGGGTGCTTGGTCGGTTCGAAGTCCGGCACGTCGGTGCCCGCCCACTTCCCCTCGGTGTCGTCCCACCAGACCATCTTCTTGCGCTCCGACCAGGGCTGCCCGGCCGGATCGGCGGAAGCGCGGTTGTAGAGCGTGCGCCGGTTCGACGGCCAGGCGAACGCCCAACCGAGATGGCTGCCCGGCCCGTCCGGGCCGTCGGGCCTGCGCGACCGCGCGACGTTGTGGCCCTCGCGCGGGAAGATGCCGCTGTACATCCAGCCGCCGCAGGAAGTGGACCCATCGTCCTTGAGGTCCTTGTAGGTGGCGACGAGCTTGCCGTCGGCGACGGTGCGGCCGTTGATTTCCTGCAGCACGGCCTCCGCATCCGGCTCGGACCGCCTGCCCTTCACCGGGTAGTCCCAGGTCAGCGCCTGGATGGCACGGTCGCGCGGGTCGGTGCTGTCGGCGTACATCGCCTTTAGGCGGCAGCCGAGATGGTACATGAACCACAGCTCCGAGCGGCTGTCCCCAGGCGGCTCGACCACCTCGTCGTGCCACTGCACCAGGCGGCTCGTGTTGGTCACGGTGCCGGCCTTCTCGCCGGACAGGGCGCACGGCATGAAGAACACCTCGGTGCCGATCTGCTCCGGGCTCAGCTCGCCGCGCTGCACCAGCCGGCCCTTGCGCCAGAACTCCGCCGTCTCGGTCATGGCGAAGTCGCGCACCACCAGCCATTCCAGCTTGGACAGGCCGCGCTCCACCAGGTCGGCGTTGACCGCGCCGACCAGCGGGTTCTGCCCGAGCACGAACTGGCCGAGCACCACGCCGTCCACCATCGCGAGCGTCATCGGCAGCTGCGACTGGTCGCCGGTCAGCCGCGGCAGGTTGGCGTAGCCGAAGCCGTTCTCCGCGGTGGCGGCATCGCCGTACCAGGCCTTGAGCAGGCTGACCATGTACTTGGGGAAGTTGTGCCACCAGCCGGTCGAGGGGGTCTCGGTCTCGATGTACTCCGCGAGCGTGGCGTGCGGCTTGAGCGCGCTGGGCTGCGGCAGGTAGGTCGGCAGCATGTTGTACAGCGTCGGGATGTCCGTGCTGCCCTGGATGCTGGCGTGGCCGCGCAGCGCCATGATGCCGCCGCCCGGACGGCCCACGTTGCCCAGCAGGCCCTGGATGATCGTGCAGGCGCGGATGATCTGCACGCCCGTGGTGTGGTGCGTCCAGCCGACCGCGTAGCAGAACGCGCCGGTCCGCTCGCGCCCGGAGTTGTGCGCCAGGGCGTCGGCGATGCGGACGAAGGTGTCGCGCGGGCAGCCGGTGACGCTCTCCACCATCTCCGGGGTGTAGCGCGCGTAGTGGCGCCGCATGATCTGGTAGACGCAGTTCGGGTCCTGCAGCGTCGGGTCCGAGGGCGGCGGACCTTCCGCCATGCTCTCGGAGTCCTCGCTGGCCGTCTCCTGGGTCGAGTTGCGATGCTCGGCGATCGAGGAGGGCACGACCTTGCCCTTGTACTGCCAAGTGTCCTGCTTGTAGTCGCGTTCGGCGGCGTTGAAGCCGGAGAACACGCCCCCGTGCTGCTCCGGGTCGCCGTAGCCGTCCTCGATGATCGTGGCGATGTTGGTGTAGGCCATCGCGAAGTCGCGGAACCACAGGTCCTTCTCGAGGATGTGGTGGATGATGCCGCCGAGGAACGCGATGTCGCTGCCCGAGCGGATCGGCGCGTGGATGTCAGCGAGCGCCGAGGTGCGGGTGAAGCGCGGGTCGACGTGGATGATGGTGGCGCCGCGCGCCTTGGCCTGCATGACGAAGCGGAACCCGATCGGGTGATTCTCCGCCATGTTGGAGCCCATGATCACGACGACGTCGGAGTTCGCCAGGTCCCACAGCGCCATCGTGGCCGCGCCGCGTCCGAAGGAGGTCCCCAGACTGGGGACCGAGGAGGAGTGTCATATCCTCGCCTGGTTCTCGATGTTGATCACGCCGAGGCCGCCGCCGAGCAGCTTCTTGATCAGGTAGTTCTCCTCGTTGTCGAGGGTGGCGCCGCCGAGCGAGGCGATGCCGAGCGTGTGGTTGACCTCGGTGCCGTCCGGGAGCGTCGGCGCGTAGGTCTCGTCGCGGGTGCGCTTCGTCAGCATCGCGATGCGATCCATCGCCCAGTCAAGCGGCTTGGGTTCCCAGCGGTCGGAGTGCGGGGCGCGCCACATCACCTGGTTCACCCGCTCGGGGCTGAGCAGCATGCCGAGCGTGCCGCTGCCCTTGGGGCAGAGCGTGCCCTGGTTGACCGGAGAGCGGGGGTCGCCCTCGATGTGGATCGGCTTGCCGTCCTTGGCGTAGATGAGCTGGCCGCAGCCGACCGCGCAGAACGGGCAGATGCTGGTGCCGACGCGGTCGGCGTGCTCCAGCCTCGGGCGCAGCGCCTCCGACGCGCTGGATCGCGCGGCCCGGTCGCGGCTGCTCTGGCCGGCGAGCTGGCGCGGCAGCGACCAGTCGTGAAGGAACTTGCCCACCCGGGCAGCGGGACCGCGACTGATCTTGGTCATCTGCGAACACTCCTAATCGGCCGGGGCAGCCGGCACGTGCCGGACCTCGGGCCGCCGGCGAAGCCGGCACTCGTGATGACGCGGACGCTGGCGCGGCGTTGCCTCGTCGGCAACCCGGCCTGCCCGTGCGCGCTGTCACGTTCACGCCAGACAGGGCGGATCAGGCACGCTGCGGCTTGTCGGGACCTTGCCCGGCAGGTGCATATGCCGCGGCGTGCAGCGACAGCCGGGGTGGGCGATGAGGAGTGTCGAAGGCGTTATCACCATCGTCCAGGAGGGCCGGTTCCAGATGACCGACCGCGAGGGCGTGTCGCGCCTGTTCGTGCTGTCGCCCAACGCGGCGATGGAAACCGAGCAGCTCGTGCCGCTGGGCCGTGACCAGACCCCGGTGCGCGTCACCTACCGCGACGGCGACAACGCCCTGGCGCACGTGGCGACGCGCATCGACGCCACGGAGGGCGCACGCTGATGGACATGCACCCCAGGGCGCTCGACTACCACCAGTCCATGCTCGACCGGATGATCCCGAACGAGAGCGAGCTGACTGCCGGCGTGCTGATCCAGCCGGGCAAATCGTACGGCTTCTTCACCGACACCACGCTGTGCATCGGCTGCAAGGCCTGCGAGGTCGCGTGCAAGGAGTGGAACAACCTGCCCGCCGACAACATCGGCATGACCGGCGAGAGCTTCGACAACACCGGCGCGCTGTCGGCCAACACCTGGCGCCACGTCGCCTTCGTCGAGCAGGACGTGCGGTCCGGCGAGGAGACGCCGTTCCAGAGCGGCTGGCTGATGCTCAGCGACGTGTGCAAGCACTGCCACAATGCGCCGTGCCTGGAGGCCTGCCCGACGGGGGCGCTGTTCCGCACCGAGTTCGACACCGTGGTGGTGCAGCAGGACATCTGCAACGGCTGCGGCTACTGCGTGCCGGCCTGCCCGTTCGGCGTGGTCGACGTCTCCACGATGGACGGCAAGGCGCACAAGTGCACGCTGTGCTACGACCGGCTGAAGGGCGGGCTGGAGCCTGCCTGCGCCAAGGCCTGCCCGACGGAGAGCATCCAGTTCGGCGAGGTCGAGCTGCTGCAGGAGCGCGCCGCGCACCGGGTCGAGCAGCTGCACGGCCTCGGCCAGACCAACGCTTATCTCTACGGCGTGCCGGACAGCCCGGGCGCCACCGGCGGCCTCGGCCACCTGAACGCGTTCTTCCTGCTTACCCAGCGGCCCGAGATCTACAACCTGCCGGCAGCGCCCACGCGGGCCTCGCGCCGGGTGCGGCCCTCGCTGCTGACGGGCCTCGCCACCGTGGCCGGCCTCGCGCTGGCCTCGATCGCCCTACTCGCACGGGAGGACTGAGGATGCCGGACGACCAGACCGCGCGGCGAGACGGTGCAAGCCACGCCGCGCCGCAGCGCACGCCGCCCGGCGAGTGGCGAGGCGAGACCTATTACGGCCGCAACCAGGTCAAGCATGCGCCCTTCAACAACTGGGTGGTGGGCGGCTACATCTTCCTGGCCGGCCTGTCGGGCGGCACGCAGATCCTGTCCACCCTCGCCGACCTGACTCGCGGGCGGGCCGCGGCACCGACGGTGCGCCGGGGCCGCTATCTCGCGATGCTGGCGCCCACGATCGGCAGCGCGATGCTGGTCTGGGACCTGCACACCCCGGCGCGGTTCTACAACATGTTCCGCATCTTCCGCGGCACGTCGCCGATGTCGATCGGCACCTATGTCCTGACTGCGTTCACCGGCTTCGCGGGCCTGACCGCGGCGGCGCAGTTCATGGCCGACCGCAGTGACGGCGCTGCCGGCCGGGTCGCGCGACGGGCCGCGGGCGTCGCCCAGGTGCCGGCCGCGATCGCCGGTGCCGGACTCGCCACATACACGGCCGCATTGCTGTCGGCGACCAGCACGCCGCTCTGGGCTGCCGCGCCAAAGAGCCTGGCCGCCCGCTACGCCAGCGCCTCCCTCGCCGCCGCCGCCGGCGCACTGGTTTTCGGCCGCGAGGATCGCACCTCCAGGGCGATGCAGCGTATCGCCCTTGCCGCGCTGGGCGTGGAGCTCGCGGCCGGCGTCACCCTGCACCGTGCCTTCAAGGACCGCGGTGTTTCGGCTGCTCTGGACAGCCCTGCCGGACGGGTCGAGAAAGGCGTCACGGTGCTTGGCACCGTCCTGCCGATGGGCCTGCTGGGAGCGTCTCTGTTGTCTCGGCGGCTGCCCAGCCTCGCCAGCGTGGCGTCGGTGGCCGTGCTTGCCGGCAGCGCGGCGTTGCGCATCGCCACCATGGCGGCCGGCAACGAGTCCGCGCTTCGGCCAGAAATCAGCTTCGCATTCACCGAGAAGGAACACTGAAGCGCAGCGGCACCCTCAGGGCTGAGACGGAGTTGTCACACCAGCGGTTCTTGAGGGTGACCGGTCGGGAACGCGGGGTTGAGGCTCTGCCCATCCGCCAAAGACGAGCCTTCGGAAACCACTTGCCCAAACAAATGGGTTTCCAAAGGCCTCAGGCCTTTGGCGGGTCTGGGCAGAGCCCAGCCTTGCTTACTGACAGGTCGATGCCTGTGACCACTGGCATAAACCCGGCGTCTCTAGCGGCGAGTAAAATGCTGGTCGATGATCGCCAGGTTTCGCAGGTTCGCCTTGAACACGACGTCCATGGCGTCGCCAAGCAGCGGGATCGCGCCCATGGCGGCCTCGATCCCGACGTTGGCGAGCATCCGTGTCAGCTTGTGCGACGGCACGCCGAGCGCCCGCGCCTCCCACACGATCCACAGCGAGATGCTCGCCAGCACGGTGTCGCCGATGCCGGGCGCCAGCCCGATCAGGCTGTTCAGCCCGAAGCGAAACCGCGTACCCGGGATGCGCGCGGCACCGTCAAGCAGCCAGGCAAGACGGCGTAGCCTGGCCAGGCGGCGCTCGACATCGACAAACCCGTTTCCCGCCACGCCCGCGTATCCCGACATCGCACGCTCCATCGTTTCAGACGACATCGTGTGTCGCCGCGGCGGGCTCAAGCCCTCGCCCTGGCCGGCCGGCCTCAGCCTCCACCCCGGTCGAACAGGCCGACCATCGCTCCCTTGGCGAGCACGTGCCCGGCCATCGTCCCGACCAGCGCCTCGCGTCCAGGCGACGTTGCTGCATCCGGCGCGATGTCGAGTGCGAACACCTGGAACACGTAGCGATGCGGCCCGTGGCCGGGCGGAGAATCGGGCGGCAGCCAGCCGGCACGCAGGAACGAGTTGCGTCCCGCCGCCACGTCGCCGTCGTGGCCAGGGCCGGGCATCGCGCCCTCGTCGATGCCGCCATCCGTTCCGGGCAGGGCGTGGATGATCGCATGCACCAGCGGGTGCGGCGTCGGGCTGTCGGCGTCCTCCACCAGCAGCGCCACCGCCTTCGCGCCTGGCGGCACCCCGGTCCAGCGCAGCGGCGGCGACACGCCCTCGCCATCGGCGGTGAACCGCACCGGCATCGTGGCATCCGGTGCGAAGGCGGGGCTGGTGACGATGATCCCCGACGGTGCCTCGATCCGGTGCAGGGCTACACCGTCCAGTCCGGCGCGGGTGCCGCTCAAAGCCCGCCCCACCGCCTCGGGAATGTTCTTAAGCATGGCCCGTCTCCCTGGTGCCTGATCCGCCGACGTGCGGGCGACCCGAAGGTTGCGTGACGAGAGTACGCCGAAGCCTTGGTGACCCGTGTCGTGCCGCGGACCTTGGGTGTGACCAGTCAGGCAAGTGACACCAATGGCCTTTGTGTGGCCGGTCAGGCAGGCAAGGTTGAGGCTCTGCCTCAAACTCCGCCAAAGGCGAGCCTTTGGAATCCACTTGCTTAAGGAGGGTTTCCAAAGGCCTCAGGCCTTTGGCGGGTCCGGGCAGAGCCCGGCCTTGCTTGCTGACAGGTCGACGCCTGGGCCGCCGGTACAGGACCCGAGGCGCTGCCGCCAGGACACGCTCGGGGCCAGGCCAGGGTCCGGCTGCTAGCCAAGCAGGCGGCCCAGCAGACGGGCTGTGTAGTCCATCACGGGAATGATGCGACCGTAGTTGATGCGCGTGGGCCCGATCACTCCGATCGCACCGACGATGCGATCGGCCTCGTTGCGCGCCGGCGCCACCATCATCGCCATGCCCGAGGCTCCGAACAGCCCGCTTTCCGCGCCGATGAAGATGCGCACGCCGTCCGACTGCTCGGCGAGGTCGAGCAGCTTGATCATGGTCTCCTGGGCCTCCAGCCGCTCGAACAGGGTGCGGATCGAGGCGATGCGCTCGACATGGGTGATCTCGGCCAGCAGCCGCGACTGCCCGCGCACGATCAGCGCGCCGCCGCGGCCCTCGCCCGTCCAGGTGGCCAGGCCGCTCTCGACCACCAGCGAGGCGGTCTCGTCGAGCTGGGTGCGGTCGGCGGCCATGTCCTCGGCCACGGTGCGACGCAGCTCCGGAAGCGAGCGCCCCGCGAGCCGGGCGTTGAGGTAGTTCGCCGCCTGCGTCAGCGCCGCCGGCGGCAGGCCGCGCGGTGTCTCGATCACCCGGTTCTCCACCTGTCCGTCGGCGGCAACCAGGATCACCAGCGCCCGGCTGGAGCCGAGCGCCACGAAGTCGATGTGGCGGATCGCCCCCTCGGTCTTGGGCGCCAGCACCAGGCCGGCGGCGGCCGACAGCCCCGACAGCATCGCCGACGCCTCGCCCAGCGTGTCCTGCAGCGAGCGCCCCTTGGATTCGAGCGCGCGGCTGATGGTCAGCCGCTCCTCCTCGCCGATGTCGCCGAACTGCAGCAGGCCGTCGACGAACAGCCGCAGGCCGCGCTCGGTGGGCAGCCGCCCGGCCGAGGTGTGCGGCGCGAACAGCAGGCCGGCGTCGGTGAGGTCGGCCATCACGTTGCGGATCGTGGCCGGCGACAGCGCGATCGGCAGGCGGCGCGACAGGGTGCGGCTGCCGACGGGATCGCCGGTCTCAACGTACTGCTCGACGATCTCGCGCAGCACCGCGGCGGAGCGGGCGTCCAGCTCGGGCGGCATCATGCGTTGCGGCTTGGAGGTATGGTCCATTGGGCTGCCGGCAAAGCTGGTGCCGTGGGGCGGGATGGTCAATGTCGCGGCCCTCCGCGTTCCGGCCGGTCCGGCGCGCACGCGGCCGCCTCCGCAGCATCCTGCGTGTCCGCGCCTCGGCGTAGCGGAGGTGACGGGCGGGTCAGGTGCGCAACAACCTGTGCCCGGGCAGCACCGGGACGTGCCGGCCGGCTCTCGCATGCCCGGGGCCAGAGGCATGCGGCGTGTTCTGGGCGTGCGGCGTCACGCCTTCGAGATGCAGGGCCTGCAACGTCGGGCCCGCGGTGCCGCGGCGCAGCTCGCCCGACAGCAGGAGCTCGATCTGCCCGGAGCGCGCGAACTCCTCCAGCTGGCGGGCCAGGTGCATCGGCCCGAGCGACACGGTCGCCTCGAAGCTTTGCCGGCTGTCCAGATCGCTGACGGTTGCAGGACATTGTTCGCTCGGGCAGGGCGGGTGCTCGAAGACGCGGTAGTGGCCGATGTGCGGCGCGTCGCGCGTGCCATGGCGGGACGGCGCAGGACTCCGCCGCGCATCCGGATCGGACACCTCCGGCGCCGTCCCGGGTGCAGGGGTGGCCGACCCCGGACCGGTCGGGTCAGCCTCGCCGGACGGCGCCTGCGCGGCCGTCGGTGGCTGGCCCGTCGCGGGTGCGACGCCGGCGGCCGCGGTGTCCGGACGGTCCGGTTCCGGCGACGTCGTGCCGATGGCACCCGCATCGGTTGCCAGGGATGGACTGCCCGCCAGGGCCGTCGCGGACTCGGCGGTCCGCATGGTCATGCTCGCCCGCAGGGTGTCCGACGCTGGCGCCGCGGGCGGGCGCCGGGCCGCGGCGACCGATGGGGCAGCCGCGACAGGCGCGGGAGGCTCGGCAAGCCGGGCCGCTGCCAGCCAGCGGGCCGGAGCCGCGGCGGCAGCAGCCGGCATCTGGCTCGCGGCGAGCATTGCGGCGGCGATCAGGCATGCGGGGCTGGCTGGGAACGGGCGCATCCGAGGCTGTGTATCGAAGCCGCGGGGCGAAGGTAAGGCAGTGCCGTGGCACGGCCATGTCACGGCGGCCGGTCGGCCGGGACACGATGCCAGGCCGGGCGCTTCCCTCCCGGCCCGGGGATCGCTCGGCCCGTGGTCCTCCTGCCGGCCATCAGGGCCGTCCTCCTGCCGGCCATGCAGGGCGGCGTCGCGGCCCGGCTGCTCCGGACGCCGTGCGGGTTCCGGGGAGGGGACAGGCGGGCTATGCCGCCGCACCACCAGCAGGAACACCTGTCATGCGCCTCTCCGGCCGGGCCGACGACGCCCTCCGTCCCGTCTCCATCGAGCCCGGCTTCGCCCGCCACGCCGAGGGCTCGTGCCTGATCCGGGCCGGCGGCACCGAGGTGCTGTGCGCCGCCACCGTGGAGCCGCGCGTGCCGGGCTTCCTGCGCGGCAGGGGCGAGGGCTGGATCACCGCGGAATACGGCATGCTGCCGCGCGCCACCCACAGGCGCGGCGAACGCGAGGCCGCCCGCGGCAGGCAGTCCGGGCGCACCCAGGAGATCCAGCGCCTGGTCGGGCGTGCGCTGCGCGCCGTGGTGGACCGGCGGGCGATGGGCGAGATGACGATCACGCTAGACTGCGACGTGCTCAACGCCGATGGCGGCACGCGCTGCGCCGCGATCACCGGCGGCTACGTGGCGCTCGCCTTGGCGCTGCGGCGGCTGGTGGCGCTGCGGGTGATCGCGGCCTCGCCGCTGCGGGGCCAGGTCGCGGCGGTGTCGTGCGGACTCCTGGAAGGGCGCGCCCTGCTCGACCTCGACTATGCCGAGGACAGCAGCGCCGACGCCGACGCCAACTTCGTGCTCACCGCGGCGGACGGCGAGCGCGCGGCGGGCATCGTCGAGGTGCAGGCCAGCGCCGAGCGCGCCCCGTTCAGCGACGCGCAGATGGCCGAGCTGATGCGCTTGGCCCGGCTCGGCACGGCCCGGCTCCACGAGGCGCAACGTGTCGCGGTGGAGGCGGCGTCGTGATGGCAGGCGAGGGTCGGCCGGCAGATCCCATCGCGGCGCCGCCGGACGGCATGGGCCTGGTGCCCCGCCTGCGGCGCGGCGACCGGCTGGTGCTCGCCACCCACAACGCCGGCAAGCTGCGCGAGATCGCGGCGCTGCTGGCGCCGCACGGCGTCGACGCGACCTCGGCCGGCGCGCTCGGGCTGCCGGAGCCGGAAGAGGACGCGCCGGATTTCGCCGGCAATGCCCGCCTCAAGGCGCTGGCTGCGGCGCTGGCGAGTGGCGGGCCGGCGCTTGCCGACGACTCCGGGTTCGGCCTGGCGGCGCTCGGCGGCGACCCGGGCGTGCTCTCGGCGCGCTGGGCGGGGCCGCGGAAGGATTTCGCCGAGGCCATGGCGCGGGTGCAGGCGCGGCTCGGCGAGGCGGCGGACCGTCGGGCGTGGTTCACCTGCGCGCTCTGCCTCGCCTGGCCCGACGGGCGAAGCGCCACGTTCCTGGGTCGGGTCGAGGGCGAGGCGTGCTGGCCGCCGCGCGGCACCCTGGGCTTCGGCTACGACCCGATGTTCGTCCCCCTGGGCGCGACCCTGAGCTACGGCGAGATGGCGCCCGCGCTCAAGCAGGCCGGTAGCCACCGCGCCTGCGCCTTTGCCCAGCTCACGGCGGCCTGCCTGCCGTGACGATGGCACGGGGCAGGGCGGCGAGCTGCGCCTCGGCCCCGGCACCGCCTGAAGCCGCCGCGCGGGCCGTGCCTCAGGGATGCCGGTCTGCGAACGCCGACCCGGCGGGTCCCCGTTTCAGACACGGGCAGAGCCCTGGTCCTGCCTTCTCAGGCCCGATCGCCCCGAAGAGCGGCGGCGGACGCGGGCACGCCCGCCCTGCGCCGGCCGCCAAGCCATGCGGCGACCGGACGCTCGACCCACTGGTGCACCGCGAGCCCCACACCGATGCTCAGCGCCAGCGCGGCGGCCAGCAACGCCCAGGCGGCAGGCGGATGCAGGCTGGCCAGCCCCGCGAGCACGAAACCGTGCACCAGGTAGATTGCGTAGGAAGCGTCTCCGAGCCGCAACAGCCAGCCTGGCCAGCGCAGCGGAGTCGACCGCTCCACCGCCAGCAGGGCGGCCACCAGCAGCGTGGCCGGCCCGCCCCAGTCCAGCGCGCGCCACCACGGCGTTCCCGCCGGCAGCCCGACCAGCGCCAGCAGCGCCGCCATCGCAAGCAGCAGCAACGCCATGATCGTGCCGGGCCGGGCCGGGCCGGGAGCGGGCGCACGCAGCAGCCACAGGCCGAGCACGGCCCCGGCCCCGAATTCCAACACCAGCGGGTCGCAGAGCACCGCAACCGCCGGCCAGTCCGGCGCGCGGGCCAGCCCGAGCAGCGACAGCGCGCCGAGCAACGGCAGGACCACGCGCAGGACCACGCCGCGCAGCCCGCCCGGCGGCCGCAGGGCGAGCCCGGCCGCGAACACCAGGTAGAACAGCATCTCGAAGCTCAGCGTCCAGCCGACCGGCAGCACGGGCCGGATCTCGCCGGCGGCGTTGGCGGCCGGCAGGAACAGGTAGGAGCACACGACGCTGGTCCAGCCCGGCCACGCGTGCCTGGCCAGCGCCGGCGCCGCGAGCACCAGGGCGAGCTTGGCCGTGGTGGCCAGCCAGTAGAGCGGTGCCACCCGCTCGACCCGTCGCCGCAGGAACACCCGCCAGCCATCGCGGCGATCGGCAAGCCGGGTGGAGGCGGCGATCATGACGACGCCGCTGATCACGAAGAACAGGTCGACGCCTGCGGCGCCGTTGGGCCAGGCGGCGCCGAGACGGAGATCGGCCGTCGGCCCGGGCATCGCGCCACTGTTCCAGGGCGTGGTACGCCACCACCAGCAAGGCGGCGACGGCGCGCAGCGCCTGAACGCTGTGCCATTGCCGGGCGGCGTGTCGCATCATGCAACCTTCGATTGAGACCAGCGTGCTGCATACTACCGTTCCCGACGCACGTCGCGCGATGGCAAACTTCGCGGCGGGACGGGTGCGCGACCCGCCTCGCGATGGCCGATGCGAGGGCGGGCGCGTCTTGCTACGGCGGTAGCCCTCGCCTAACTGACCGGCCATGAACATCGACACCCACACCGAGGCCACGGCGGCGGCGGATCCCGCGCCGGACGTGGCCGGAGCGGACGGCGCGCAGACGCCGGACCAGGTCATGCACGCCGCAGCGACGCGGCTGGCGGCACTGGAAGCGGAGCGCGACGATTTCCGCGACCGCTGGATGCGGTCCGAGGCGGAGAGCCAGAACGTGCGCGCCCGGGCCCGGCGCGAGGTGGAGGACGCCCGCCAGTTCGCGGTGCAGAAATTCGCCCGCGACATCGCCGAGGCAACCGAGAACCTGCGCCGCGGCCTCGACAGCCTGCCGCCGGCCGCCCCCGGCGAGGCGGAGATCGTGGCCAAGCTGCGCGACGGCTTCGAGGGCGTGGAACGCGCGATGCTGGGTGCGCTGGAGCGCAACGGCGTCACGCGCGAGGACCCGACCGGCAAGCCGTTCGACGCCAACCTGCACCAGGGCATGGGCGAGCAGCCCTCGGACGCACATCCGGCCGGCACCGTGCTGCAGGCCTACACGCCGGCATGGACCCTGAACGGACGACTGCTGCGCCCTGCCATGGTGGTGGTCAGCAAGGGCGGCGGCATCGACCGAACCATCTGAGCAGGAAGCAAGACGGGCAAGGTTGAGGCTCTGCCTCATCCGCCAGAGGCTGGGCCTTTGGAAGCAGAGGCTGGGCCTTTGGAGTGCCTTCCTCAAGGAATGGGTTTCCAAGGGCTCCTGGCTGAAGGAGGGACCTTTGGCGGGTCTGGACAGGGTTCAGCCTTGCTTGCTGCCTTCAGCAGGCCAACCTGCCGCAACTCTCTGGTTCTGCCTGCGTCGTCCGGCCCCTTGCGACCGGGGGGCAGGCTCAATACATCCCCAGTTACACCCTAGGGTCGCATACGGTGCTTCGGGCCGCTCGCGACCGCTGACAAGGAGACTACCCGGATGAGCAAGGTCATCGGCATCGACCTCGGCACGACCAATTCGTGCGTCGCGATCATGGAGGGCTCGACCGCGAACGACGTGCGTGTCGTCGAGAACAGCGAGGGCGCCCGCACCACCCCATCCATGGTGGCCATCACTGAGAAGGGCGAGCGCCTGGTCGGCCAGGCCGCCAAGCGCCAGGCCGTCACCAACCCCACCAACACCCTCTACGCCGTCAAGCGCCTGATCGGCCGTCGCTTCGACGACGCCACCGTGGTCAAGGACAAGGCGATGGTGCCGTTCGGCATCGTGCGCGGCGACAACGGCGACGCCTGGGTCGAGGCCCGCGGCGAGAAGTACGCGCCCGGCCAGGTCAGCGCATTCATCCTCGGCAAGATGAAGGAGACCGCCGAGGCGTTCCTCGGCGAGAGCGTGACGCAGGCGGTGATCACCGTCCCCGCCTACTTCAACGACGCCCAGCGCCAGGCGACCAAGGACGCCGGCCGCATCGCCGGGCTTGAGGTGCTGCGCATCATCAACGAGCCGACGGCGGCGGCGCTCGCCTACGGCATGGACAAGAAGAACAGCGGCACGATCGCGGTCTACGACCTTGGCGGCGGCACGTTCGACGTGTCGGTGCTGGAGATCGGCGACGGCGTGTTCGAGGTGAAGTCCACCAACGGCGACACCTTCCTGGGCGGCGAGGACTTCGACAACCGCGTCATCGACTTCCTGGCGAGCGAGTTCCAGCGCGACCAGGGCATTGATCTGCGCAAGGACAAGCTGGCGTTGCAGCGGCTGAAGGAAGCCGCAGAGAAGGCGAAGATCGAGCTATCCTCGTCCAAGGAGACGGAGATCAACCTGCCGTTCATCACCGCCGACGCCTCCGGACCGAAGCACCTCGTGACGAAGCTGTCGCGCGCCAAGCTGGAGAGCCTGGTCGACGACCTGATCAGCCGGACGATGGACCCGTGCCGCGCCGCGCTGAAGGATGCCGGCGTGACCGCGGCCGAGATCGACGAGGTGATCCTGGTCGGCGGCATGACCCGCATGCCCAAGGTCATCGAGGCGGTGAAGGCGTTCTTCGGCAAGGAGCCCGCGCGCAACGTCAACCCCGACGAGGTGGTGGCGATCGGCGCGGCGGTGCAGGGCGCGGTGCTGAAGGGCGACGTGAAGGATGTCCTACTGCTGGACGTGACGCCGCTGAGCCTGGGCATCGAGACGCTGGGCGGAGTGTTCACCCGCCTGATCGAGCGCAACACCACGATCCCCACCAAGAAGAGCCAGGTATTCTCGACCGCCGACGACAACCAGGGCGCCGTGACCATCAAGGTGTTCCAGGGCGAGCGCGAGATGGCGTCCGACAACAAGGCGCTCGGCAACTTCGACCTGACCGGCATCCCGCCGGCGCCGCGTGGCATGCCGCAGATCGAGGTGACGTTCGACATCGACGCGAACGGCATCGTCTCGGTGCAGGCGCGCGACAAGGCGACCGGCAAGGAGCAGCAGATCCGCATCCAGGCCAGCGGCGGCCTGTCGGACGCCGACATCCAGCGCATGGTGCGCGAGGCGGAGACCAACGCCGAGGCCGACAAGAAGAAGCGCGAGGCTATCGAGGCGCGCAACCAGGCCGAAGGCATGGTCCACCAGGTCGAGAAGAACCTGGCGGAGCATGGCGACAAGCTGGAGGCCCAGGACAAGGGCGAGGCGGAGGCGGCCCTGGCGGCGACCAGGTCGGCGATGGAGGGCAGCGACGCCAAGGCGATCAAGTCGGCGACCGAGCGTCTGAGCCAGGCCGCGATGAAGATTGGCGAGGCGATGTACAAGTCGCAGGGCGAGGCCGCCGGTGCCACGGCGGAGACCGGCGCGCAGCCCGGTGCCTCTTCGGGCACGGCCCGCGACGACAAGGTCGTGGACGCCGAGTTCGAGGAAGTCGACGACAAGAAGAAGTCGGCCTGATCCTGCTGCCTGCGATCAACGGTGCTGCCGGGACCATGTGCTCCCCGGCAGCACCGAAGCCGGCTGCACCATGTATCGTTCAGAACGAGCTGATGTCGGTTCAGTGGCGCTGCTCCTGGCGGGTCACTGCTTGAAGGCAGGGGCAGTGCCCTGGCCCAAGTTTCAGATGCGATCGTCCCGAGGCCGCTTCCCCCTGACCCTCCGGCCCCTGTGAGAAAGCGTCCATGGCGAAAAGTGATTACTACGCGACGCTTGAGGCGCCTCGGGAGGCCTCTGCCGACGACCTCAAGAAGGCGTACCGCAAGCTTGCGATGAAGTTCCACCCGGACCGCAACCCGGGCGACAAGGCGGCCGAGGCCAAGTTCAAGGAAGTCAGCGAAGCCTACGACGTCCTCAAGGACGACCAGAAGCGCGCCGCCTATGACCGGTTCGGCCACGCCGCGTTCGAGCAGGGCGGCGGCGGGTTCGAGCAGGCCGGCGCCGGCGGTCTCGGCGACATCTTCGACCAGATGTTCGGCGACTTCATGGGCGGCGGCGGCCGTCGCGGCGGGCGGGCCCGTACTGGGGGCGACGTGCGCGCCCAGGTCGAGATCACCCTGGAGGAGGCATTCTCCGGCACCAAGACGCAGCTCCGGGTGCCGACCCGGGTAAGCTGCGAGGCGTGCAGCGGCACCGGCTCGGAGTCCAAGGACAAGACGGCGGAGACCTGCGGCACCTGCGGCGGCGCTGGCAAGGTGCGGGCGCAGCAGGGCTTCTTCCTGGTCGAGCGCTCCTGCCCGACCTGCGGCGGCAGTGGGCGCGTGGTGCGCAACCCGTGCCGCGTCTGCGCCGGCGCCGGCACGGTGCAGCGCGAGCGCAGCCTGCAGGTGGCGATCCCGGCGGGCGTCGAGGACGGCACCCGCATCCGCCTCACCGGCGAGGGCGAGGCGGGCGGGCAGGGCACGACGCCGGGCGACCTCTACGTCCATGTCGGCGTCAAGCCGCACGAGATCTTCCAGCGCGACGGCGCCAACGTGTTCTGCCGCGTGCCGCTGCCGCTGAGCCGCGCGGCGCTGGGCGGCGAGGTCGAGGTGCCGGCGATCGACGGCAGCCGCTCGCGTGTCAAGGTGCAGGCCGGCACGCAGTCGGGCGAGCAGCTTCGCCTGCGCGGCAAGGGGTTCTCGGTGCTGCGCTCCGCGGCGCGCGGCGACATGTATATCCAGTTCGCGGTGGAGACGCCGCAGCACCTGACCCGGCGGCAGCGCGAGCTGCTGGAGGAGTTCGAGACCGAGGCGCGCGACAACACGCGCGGCCATCCCGACAGCGAAGGGTTCTTCGCCAAGGTCGCAAGCTTCTTCGAGGGGCGTGGCTGAGCAAGGAAGGCCAGAGGCTCTGCCTCTGGACTCCGCTCAAGGCTCGCCTTGAGAATCCACTTGTTCAAGTAAGACCGTGTCCCAACAACGATCTGCTGGATGGCTGAGGCGGCGTCTTCTCGACGGGATCACGCCTGTCCAACCGATCCTGCCGGTTGTTGGGACAGGGTCTGAGCAAATCGGTTCCCAAGAGCCTCGGCCTTTGGCGGGTCTGGGCAGAGCCCGGCCTTGCTGGCTTTGATCTGGGGGAAGGGAGATGCGCATCGGGATCGCCGGCATTGCCGGCCGCATGGGCCGCCTCCTGGCCGCCGAGGTGCTGCGATCGGGGGCTGTGCTGTCCGGCGGCACGCTACGGCCCGGATCGGACGCGGTGCCGCCGCAGGGTGTCGCGCTCGCGAGCGATATCGCCGCTCTGGCACGGATCAGCGACGTGGTGGTGGACTTCACCCATGCCGGCACGGTGCAGGCCCACGCGGCGGCGTTCGCGACGGCGGGCGCGGCGTGGGTGCTGGGCACGTCGGGGCTTTCTGCGCCGGACGAGGCGGCGGTACTGGCGGCGGCCGGGCAGACGGCGGTGGTGCACGCGCCGAACTTCGCGCCGGGCGTGGTGATGGTGCTGGCGCTGGCCGAGCGTCTGGGCGCTGCGCTGCCAGGGGCCGCCTACGACGCCGAGATCGTCGAGATGCACCATCGTCAGAAGGTGGATGCGCCGTCCGGCACGGCGCTCGCGTTGGGACGGGCGGTGGCGGCGGGGCGCGGCGTGGCGCTGGCGGACGTGACGTGCGCCGCGCGCGAGGGACAGACAGGTGCACGGCGCGAGGGCGACATCGGCTTCGCGTCGCTGCGGGGCGGCCAGGTGGTGGGCGAACACACCGTGCTGTTCGCGGGCGCCAGCGAGCACATCGCGCTCACCCATCGCGCATTCGACCGGAGGGTGTTCGCGGCCGGTGCGGTGCGGGCGGCGTTGTGGCTGGAAGGGCGGGCGGCGGGGCTGTACGGGATGACGGACGTGCTCGGGCTGCGTTGAGGCAGGAAGGCCAGGGCTCCGCCCCACGCTTCAAGACGGGACCGGACCTGTTGGGGCCAACGCCCCCAGGCCCGCATCCGCGAGGCAAGGGGCTTGACGCACGGCATCGGGGACGCGGGGATCTGCGGGTCGGCCTCGCAGCCCAGCCTTCCCGCGCCTGTCCTCCATGTGCTGCACCGCAGCACCGCGCTTGATTCCGGTGGCCTGATCGGCCACACCCGCGCTGCCTCGGCATCGGGCCGGCGCGACGGCTCTCGGACCGCACGCGGCCGGTGGCTCGTCCCATGGGATCGCGACAAGAGGAGAAATCCATGCGCGACAAGGGCGACTATCTGTTCACATCCGAGTCGGTGTCCGAGGGGCACCCCGACAAGGTGGCCGACCGGCTCAGCGACACCGTGCTCGACGCGTTCCTGCGCGCCGACCCGTATGCCCGCGTGGCCTGCGAGACGATGGTGACCACCAACCGCATCATCCTCGCCGGCGAGACGCGCGGCCCGGCCAGCGTCACCTCGGACCATCTCGAACTGCTGGTGCGCGAGGCGGTGCGCGACATCGGCTACGACCAGGAGGGCTTCTCCTGGCGCCGCGCCAGCTTCGAGAGCCACCTGCACGCGCAGTCCGCCGACATCGCCGCCGGCGTCGACAGCCTGGGCAACAAGGACGAGGGCGCCGGCGACCAGGGCATCATGTTCGGCTACGCCACGACCGAGACCGAGGAGCTGATGCCGGCGCCGATCCACTACGCGCACCTGATCCTGCGCCGGATCAACGAGCTGAACCGCGCCGGCGACGCTCGGGTGGCCGGGCTGCTGCCCGACGCGAAGAGCCAGGTGACGCTGCGCTACGTCGACGGCAAGCCGGTGGGCGCGACCTCGATCGTGCTGTCCACGCAGCACGAGGAAGGCCTGGACCAGAAGCATCTGAAGGAACGCCTGACGCCGCTGGTGGCCTCGCTGCTCCCCGAGGGCTGGATGTGCCCGGAGGCGGAGTTCTACGTGAACCCCACCGGCAACTTCGTGATCGGCGGGCCGGACGGCGATTGCGGCCTGACCGGGCGCAAGATCATCGTCGACACGTATGGCGGCGCGGCGCCGCACGGCGGCGGGGCGTTCAGCGGCAAGGACCCGACCAAGGTGGACCGCTCGGCGGCCTACGCGTGCCGCTATCTGGCGAAGAACGTGGTCGCGGCCGGACTCGCGGAACGCTGCACCCTGCAGATCAGCTACGCGATCGGCGTGTCGCACCCGCTTTCCGTGTATGTGGACCTCGACGGCAGCGGCCACGACGTGGACGACGACGCGCTGGTCAAGGCGCTGCAGGAGGTCATGGACCTGTCGCCGCGCGGCATCCGCGAGCACCTGAAGCTGAACCGGCCGATCTACGGCGTGACCTCGGCATACGGGCATTTCGGCCGCGTGCCCGACGAGGCGCTGGGCACGTTCACCTGGGAGAAGACCGACCTGGTGCCGGCTCTGCGCTCGGCCCTGGGCAGGTGAAGCCGCCCCTGGAGGGCGCGTCCCTCCAGCCGGAACCGGACCTCGTGCCGAACCCGAGGCCCGACGGACGGCTTGGCCGGGAGCAGGGGCCGGAAGGTCGCGGTCCGGATCGGCTGTCCGGCGACCGGCTCCGCGGGCACGCTGCGACGCCTGCATCGTCCGATGCTGGCGTCGGCCTCAAGCCGCCGCCCGATCGGCTGTATGGGCGGCAGCGCAGCCACGCCTTGCGCCCGCGACAGGATCTGCTGCTCGCGGTGACGCTGCCCCGGCTGCGCCTGCGGGACCCCGCCGACCCGCTGGGTGGGTTCGCGGAACGACCAGAAGGTCTCTGGCTGGAGGTCGGGTTCGGCGGCGGCGAGCACGCCCTCGCCCAGGTCGCGGCGCATCCGGGGATCGGCCTGATTGCCTGCGAGGTGTTCGAGCAGGGATTGTGTTCGCTGATGTCGCGCCTGGTCGCAGAGGGTGGCGAGGCCGACGGCGCGTTGCCGCCCAATCTGCGGGTCTGGGACGGGGATGCCAGGGTCCTGCTCCGCCTGCTGCCGCAGGGCTGCCTGGACCGGCTGTTCCTGATGTTCCCCGACCCCTGGCCGAAGTCGCGCCACGTCAAACGCCGCTTCGTGCATCCGCACCTGCTGCCCGCGCTTGCGCGATCGATGCGGCGGGGCGCCACCTGGCACATCGCCACCGACGATCCGACCTACCAGGGCTGGGTGGCGGAGGTGCTGGCCGGGCAGTCCTGGTTCACGACGCCTGCCCCGGCGATGCGGCGCCCGGACGGCTGGCCCGCCACCCGCTACGAGGCGAAGGCCCTCGCGGCCGGACGGCGGCCGCTCTATTGGACCCTGACACGCACGTCACGGCCGGTCCTGGCCGCAGACGACCCAGGCCCTGCGACAGCCACGGACCAGGCCACGGCAGGACCGGAGACGGCTGGAAGATTGCCCACCCCGCAGTAGGCGCGAGGCCAGGCCAGGCAATCCGGTCCAGCCAGCGGCAGCAGGATCAGTCCGGGTCTGTGGTGCGCTCCGGCTTGGCATTCTGGTCGCCGCTCTGCACGGTGTGTTCCACGGTGCGGCCCTTCTCGGTCTGCTTGCCGGGATGCGTGGAGTGGGTGCCGCCGGGATCGATGCCCTCGACCGGCATGTCGCCGGTGGCGCGGGTGGATTCTGTCATGGCGTTCTCCTGTGACCGAACCACAAGCCTGTGGTGCGTTGCGGGTTGCCTCTGTCGGCCAATCGGCGCAGGTGACGCCGGTCTGCGGGGGAACGAACATGGATGACACGAAGAAGCTGGGCGCCGAGCACCACGAGGAGGCGGCGCGGCAGCACGAATCCGCGGCGCGCGCCCATCACGAGGCGGCCCGTCACTGCGAGGCCGGCAACTTCGAGAAGGCCGAGCGGTTCGGCACCGCCGCCGCGGAGCAGGCCGAGATCGCCAACCGCCACGCGGTCGCGGCGCTGGGCCTCTACACCCGGCAGGCCAGCCACAAGGCCGACGCCGATCGCGAGGCGGCCGAGGAGGCTGCGGCGTCGGCGGCCAAGCACGCCGCCAAGCACGCCGACGACGAGGGCTGACCCGGCGCGGCGTGCCGCGACGAGGGACGGCAAGCCCGGAGTCTCTGCACGGACCTGCCAAAGACTCCCTCCTCCAAGCACGGGACCTTCAGACACCCTTTGCTTAAACAAGCGGATTCCAAAGGCTTGCCTTTGGCGGAGTTTGAGGCAGAGCCTCAACCTTCGCTTCGGGTCCGCGTCTGGCCCATCACCCGCGACGATCCAGGGACACACCGGCCTACCGCCGGCCTTGTCTCCGCGGTGCTTGCGACATGCCGTGGTCGCGCCTATATCACCGGTCCTCGGATATCCGCAGATGCTGACGACGGTGGCCTTTGCGGGCAACCGTTCCACGTTCGCGGCAGGGTGTTCCCATCTCCGACCATGCAGACCTTCCAGACGACGACGAGACGCTCCCCCGGCATTCCGGACTCGAGGGCCGCATCGTGGCGTCGGTGGGGCCGACCGTGACGGATCTCGGCTTCGAACTCGTGCGGGTTTCCGTGCTGGGGCGGGAGAACCCCACGGTCCAGATCATGGCCGACCGCAGCGACGGCACGCAGATCAGCGTCGAGGACTGCCAGGAGATCAGCCGTGCCGTGGGCGCGGTGCTCGACGTCAACGACCCGATCCCGGGGGCGTGGACGCTGGAAGTCAGCTCGGCGGGGATCGACCGGCCGCTGACCCGGGTGAAGGACTGGAACCGGTTCGCCGGCCACCTGGCCAAGGCCGAGGTCAACATCCCGGTCGACGGACGCAAGCGCTTCAGCGGCGTGGTGCTGGGCGCGGACGCCACGCACGCGCGGCTGCGGCTGGAGGACGGGCGCGAGGTCGCGTTGCCGCTCGACGAGATGCGCAAGGCCAGGCTGGTGCTGACGGACGCGCTGATCGCGGCGACGGCCGGGCCGCCGCGGCCGAACTAGGCGCGCTCCGGCCCGTGCGCCTGCTCCGGGGATCTCGGTCCCCGTCGTGGAACATCCGGGCCGCGTGCCCGGCAGTCAGAGAGACCGCTTCATGGACACCTCGATCGCCCGCCCGGAACTGCTCCTCGTCGCCGACGCCGTGGCGCGGGAGAAGTCGATCGACCGCGAGGAGGTGCTCGAGGCGATGGAGCAGGCCATCCAGAAGGCCGGCCGCGCCAAGTACGGCCACGAGAAGGACATCCGCGCGACCATCGACCGCAAGACCGGCGACGTGCGGCTGAGCCGCTGGACCGAGGCGGTGGAGGTGGTGGAGAACGAGGAGACGCAGATCCCGGTCCACATCGCCCGCAAGTTCAAGGCCGACATCGTGCTCGGCGGACACCTGATCGACCCCCTGCCGCCGATCGATTTCGGCCGCATCGCCGCGCAGACCGCCAAGCAGGTGATCGTGCAGCGGGTGCGCGAGTACGAGCGCCGCAAGCAGTACGACGAGTTCAAGGACCGCGTGGGCGAGATCATCAACGGCGTGGTCAAGCGTACCGAGTACGGCAACATGATGGTCGAGATCGGCCGCGCCGAGGCGCTGCTGCGCCGCGATGAGCTGATCGCGCGCGAGAGTTTCCGCAACGGCGACCGCGTCCGCGCCTACATCTACGACGTGCGCGAGGAGCCGCGCGGGCCGCAGATCTTCCTGAGCCGCACGCATCCGGCGTTCCTGGCCAAGCTGTTCGCGCAGGAGGTGCCCGAGATCTACGACGGCATCATCGAGATCAAGGCGGTGGCCCGCGACCCGGGCTCGCGCGCCAAGATGGCGGTGATCTCGCGCGACTCCTCGATCGACCCGGTGGGCGCCTGCGTGGGCATGCGCGGCTCGCGGGTGCAGGCCGTGGTGGCCGAACTGCAGGGCGAGAAGATCGACATCATCCCCTGGAGCCCGCAGGCGGCGACCTTCGTGGTCAACGCGCTGGCGCCGGCCGAGGTGACCAAGGTGGTGATGGACGAGGAGGCCGGGCGCGTCGAGGTCGTGGTGCCGGACGAGCAGCTCAGCCTCGCCATCGGCCGCAGGGGCCAGAACGTACGCCTCGCCAGCCAGCTCACGCGCTGGGACATCGACATCCTGACCGAGGCGGAGGAGAGCGAGCGCCGCCAGGAGGAATTCCGCCGGCGCACCGGGCTGTTCGTCGAGGCGCTGGACGTGGACGACGTGATCGCCGGGCTGCTGGTGCAGGAGGGGTTCAACACGATCGAGGAGCTGGCCTTCGTGCCGCACGAGGAGCTGTCCGAGATCGAGGGCTTCGACGAGAGCGTGGCCGACGAGCTGATCCGCCGCGCCGAGGTGTTCCTGGCCGGCCGCGACCAGGCATTGACCGAGAAGCGCCAGACGCTCGGCGTGAGCGAGGACGTCGCCAGCTTCGACGTGTTCACGCCGACGATGCTGGTGGCGCTGGGCGAGAAGGGCGTGAAGTCGCTCGACGATCTCGCCGACCTCGCGTCCGACGAGCTGGTGGAGATCCTGGGCGGGGACGTGATCGACGAGCAGGCCGCCAACGAGGTCATCATGGCGGCGCGCGCGCACTGGTTCGAGGGCGAGGACGCCGCTGCCGCTCCCGAGGCCACCGCGGACGACGGGAGGGCCGCTCCTGACGGCGGCGAGGCGGGTGTGCCGACCGGCGCGGCGTCCCATGTGGCTGCGGACGAGGAGGCTTCCCACGACTGAGGCGGTACAGGACGACGCGTTGGCCGGGGCGCCCCGCGCGTCTGCGGGCGACGGGACGGCGGCCGCGGCTGCGGGGCCTGCGGTCGACGAGGCGGCGCCGGGCGCGGCCGAGGATGCCGGGGCGCCGCTCGACGACGAACCCGAACGGGGTCCGTTGCGGCGCTGCATCATCACGCGCAAGCAGGGCGAGCGCGAGCGCATGCTTCGCTTCGTGGTCGGGCCGGAGCGCAGGGTGGTGCCCGACCTGACCGCACGGCTGCCAGGACGGGGAATCTGGTTGAGCGCGCGGGCGGATGTGGTAGAGAACGCCAAGATTCGCGGGGCCTTCGCCCGTGCCGCCCGCGGACCGGTCACCGTGCCTGCCGATCTCCTCGCCCTCCTGCAGGCCGGACTGGCCGGGCGGGTGGGCGATTTCGTCGGTTTCGCGCGTCGCGCCGGCGAGGCGGTGGCCGGCTTCACCAAGGCGCGGGAGTGGCTGGTGTCGGGGCGTGCGGTGTTGGTGCTCGAAGCCAGCGACGGGAGCGTCGACGAGCGGGCGAGGCTGCTGTCCGGGATACGCTGGACCCTGGCAGGCGAGGGTCCGCCCGCACAGGATCGTCCGGTGGTCGCGGTGGAGGACGATGCCGTGGGCGAGTCCGGCCCGAACGCTGGAAGCTCCTCGCGCGGGGGTTCCAGGGCGCGGGCCGTGAGGGTGGCAACGCCGCTTGACGCGGCGAGACTGGGCGCGGTGTTCGGCCGCGACCATGTGGTGCATGTGGCGGTGGCGGCGGGCCGGCTGGCCGAGCGGCTGGCCATCGAGACCGAGCGGTTGTCCGGGATCACCGGACGGAATGGGACGGGTGCATGAGCGACGGCGGTAACGATCAGGACACGGCCAAGGGGCGCCTCTCGCTGAGGCCCGCGGGGCGGCTCGAACTCGGGCGCACCGTGGATGCCGGGTCCGTGCGGCAGAGCTTCAGCCACGGCAGGTCCAAGGTCGTGCAGGTTGAGGTACGCAAGAAGCGCGGCCCGGTGGCGCCGACCCCGCCGCCGCCCGGCCAGGCGGGCGGGCGTCCGCCGTCCGGTGGTGGCGTGCGCAGCCCGGCCGGCAGCGGCCGCGCGCTCACCGCGTCCGAGCTGGCGACCCGCCAGCGCGTGGTCGAGGAGCAGAAGGTCGAGGCGGCGAAGCGCGAGATCGAGCGCCGCGAGCAGGAGAAGATCAACATCCTCTCCGCCGCCGAGGAGGCGCGCCGAAAGGAAGAGGAGACCCGCCGCGCCGCCGAGGACGAGGTGCGCCGCACCCGCGAGGCGGCCGAGCAGGCCAGGGCCGAGGAGGCCGCGCGTGCCGCCGCCGAGGCCGCCGCCAGCGCCGCGCCGAGCGCCAAGGCCGCCGAGGAGCCGCGCCGCGCCGTGCGCCCGCCGGTGACCCCCGCCACGCCGGGCGCGCCGTCCGAGACGCTGCGTCTGCGTCCGCAGCGCGCCGGCGAGGACGACGAGGCGCCGCGCCGCCGCACCGGCCCGGTGATCCCCGGCCGCAAGCCGCCGGCGCCGCCGCCCAAGAAGGTCCTGGGCGACGGCACCAACCGCCGACCCATGCGCATCGACGTGCAGGCCGCGATCGAGGGTGACGACGACAAGTCGCGCAGCCTAGCTTCGGTGCGTCGCCAGCGGGAAAGCGAGCGCCGCAAGGCGGAGCTGGTCGCGCTGCGCTCGAACCAAGTCAAGGTGCAGCGCGACGTGGTGCTGCCGGACTCGATCACGGTGTCCGAGCTGGCGAACCGCATGGCGACGCGCGGCGCCGACGTCATCAAGGCGCTCATGAAGATGGGCGTGATGGCGACGGTCACGCAGTCGCTGGACGCCGACACCGCCGAGCTGGTGGTGCAGGAGTTCGGCCACCGGGTGCGCCGCGTCTCGGAGAGCGACGTCGAGCAGGGCATCGACGGTGCCATCGATATCGACACCGACCTGCAGACCCGCGCGCCCGTGGTCACGATCATGGGCCACGTCGACCACGGCAAGACCAGCCTGCTGGACGCGCTGCGCGCCACCGACGTCGCCAAGGGCGAGGCCGGCGGCATCACCCAGCATATCGGCGCCTACAAGGTGACTATGCCGTCCGGACAGCAGATCACCTTCCTGGACACGCCGGGCCACGAGGCGTTCACCGCGATGCGTTCGCGCGGCGCCCAGGTGACCGACATCGTCGTGCTGGTGGTGGCCGGCGACGACGGCGTGATGCCGCAGACCATCGAGGCCATCAAGCACGCCAAGGCGGCCAACGCGCCGCTGATCGTGGCGATCAACAAGATGGACAAGCCGGGCTCCGATCCGCAACGGGTGCGCCAGGAGCTGCTCAGCCACGAGGTCGTGGTCGAGGACATGGGCGGCGACACCCAGGACGTGCAGGTCTCGGCGACCAAGCGCACCGGCCTAGACAAGCTCGAGGAGGCGATCATGCTGCAGGCCGAGGTGCTCGACCTGCGCGCCAACCCGGACCGCACCGCGGAGGGCGCGGTGATCGAGAGCCGCCTCGACCGTGGCCGCGGCCCGGTGGCGACGATGCTGGTGCAGAAGGGCACGCTGCGTCAGGGCGAGATCGTGGTCGCCGGCGCGGAGTGGGGCCGCATCCGCGCGATGCTCGACGACAAGGGCAACGCGCTCAAGGAGGCGGGTCCGTCCACGCCGGTGGAGATCCTTGGCCTCGGCGGCGTGCCGAGCGCGGGCGAGCCGTTCGTCGTCGTCGAGAACGAGATGCGGGCGCGCGAGATCAGCGAGTTCCGCCAGCGCAAGGTGCGGGCCAAGACCTCGGCCGGCCTGACCGCGGCGCGCGGCACGATGGAGCAGATGCTCGCGCGGGCCGTGGCCGGGGCGCAGAAGGAGGTCGCGCTGCTGATCAAGACCGACGTGCAGGGCAGCGCAGAGGCGATCCAGGCCACCGTGCTCAAGCTGGAGCACGAGGAGGTTAACGTCCGGGTGCTGAACTCCACGGTCGGGCAGATCACCGAGAGCGACATCCAGCTCGCCAAGGCGAGCGACGCGATGATCATAGGCTTCAACGTCCGCGCGACCGCGCAGGCGCGGGCGCTGGCGACGCGCGACGAGGTGGAGATCCGCTACTACTCGATCATCTACCAGGTGATCGACGACATCGAGCAGCTCGTGAAGGGCAAGATCAGCCCGAAGTATCGCGAGAAGTTCCTGGGCTACGCCGAGATCCGCAAGGTGTTCGACATCACCAAGTCGGGCAAGGTCGCGGGCTGCATGATCACCGAGGGCCTGGTCAAGCGCGGCTGCGGCGTGCGCCTGCTGCGCGACAACGTGGTCATCCACCAGGGCGAGCTGAGCGTGCTCAAGCGGTTCAAGGACGACGTGCGCGAGGTGGCCCGCGGCTACGAGTGCGGGTTGTCCTTCGCCGGCTTCCAGGACCTGCGCGAGGGCGACATGGTGGAGTGCTACGAGCCGGAGCTGATCCCGGCTTGAGCAAGCGCGTCACCCCGAAGGGCCCGACCCAGCGCCAGCTTCGCGTGGGCGAGGAGATCCGACACATCCTGGCGGGGATCTTCGCCCGCGGCGAGTTCCGCGACCCGGAGCTGGCCGCGGCGCAGGTGACGGTGACGGAGGTCCGCATCTCGCCGGACCTCAAGCACTCCACCGCGTTTGTGGCGCGTCTCGGGCGCAGCGACATCGACGCGCTGCTGCCCAACCTGAAGCGGGTGGCGCCGTACCTGCGTGGGCAGCTCGCCCACGCGATGCGGCTGCGGGTCGCGCCGGACGTGTCGTTCCAGCCGGACACGGCGCTGGAGTATGCGATGCACGTCGACGAGCTGCTGCACCGGCCGGAAGTGGCGCGCGACCTGGAGCAGTAGGCAAAGCTGGGCTCTGCCCAGACCCACCAGGGCGAGCCGCCCTAGACTGGTCTTGCTCAAGTAAATGGTTTCCAAAGGCCGAGGCCTTTGGCGGGTCTGGGCAGAGCCCAGCCTTGCTTCCTTTCCGGATCACAGAATATGCGCCGCAAGAAGGGCCTGCCGCTCGACGGCTGGCTGATCATCGACAAGCCCTCCGGCATCACCAGCACGAGCGTGGTCAACCGCGTCCGCCGCGGCTTCGACGCGCAGAAGGCCGGGCACGGCGGCACGCTGGACCCGCTGGCCACCGGCGTGCTGCCGATCGCGTTCGGGGCGGCGACCAAGACCGTGCCCTACGTCATGGACGGCACCAAGCTGTATCGCTTCACCCTCCGCATGGGCGAATCGCGCGACACTGACGACGCCGACGGCGCGGTGACGGCGACCTCCGACGCGCGGCCCACGGACGAGGCGATCCGCGCGGCGCTGCCGGCGTTCCAGGGCGACATCATGCAGGTCCCGCCGATCTACTCCGCGATCAAGGTCGCCGGCGAGCGGGCGTACGACATGGCGCGCGAGGGCCGTGCGCCGGAGCTGGCGGCGAGGCCGGCGCGGGTGGACCGCTTCGAGCTGGTGGAGCGGCCGGACGCGGAGACCGCGATCTTCGAGGTGCAATCGGGCAAGGGCGTGTACATGCGCAGCTTGGCGCGCGACCTCGCGGCGGCGTGCGGGGCGTGCGGGCATGTGGCGGCGCTGCGCCGGCTGCGGGTGGGGCCGTTCACCGAGGCGCAGGCGATTTCGCTGGACAGGGCGACGCGCGAGGAGGATACCCCGCCAGCTTCCCCGGACCTCCTGCTCCCCGTCCTGACCGCCCTGGCCGACATCCCGGCGCTGGCCCTGATGGAGCACGAGGCCATCCGCTTCACCCAGGGCCAGGCCATCAGCCTGATTGACCTGATGGGACGGATTCCAGAACAGGCCAACCCCGATGGCGGGCTGGCCAGGGCCATGGCGGGGGCGCGCGTGATCGGGTTGTGCCGTCTCGAGGACGGCTGGTTGAAGCCCGAGCGCCTGCTGTAACCCCGCCGCGGCGCCTGCATCGCTGGCGCCCGTGGCCAGCCACGGAGTTTATGATGTCGCAGACAGCGGAGCGTCGCACGACGCTCATTGGCGAATACGCCACGGGTGCGGCCGACACCGGCAGCCCCGAGGTCCAGGTGGCGCTCATTTCCGACCGCATCACCAGCCTCACCGACCACCTCAAGACGCACATGAAGGATTTCCACTCGCGTCGTGGCCTGCTGATGCTGGTGGGCCGCCGCCGCCGCCTGCTCGACTACCTGAAGCGCAAGGACAAGATGCGCTACGAGACACTGATCGGGCGCCTGGGCCTGCGCCGCTAGGCGATCCGACACGGCCGGCCTTCCATCGGGGAGCGCCGGTGCCGACGGGCGGCTGCGCCCGGCACGACGACCCTTCCGCCATCGGGCGGGGGGCAATGCCGCCAAGCTTGGCGGGGAACGCGATCCGGTCCGGCGTCTCCGGCCACATGGCTTCGCGGCTGCGCCACGCAGACCGCTCCCATGCCGCCCGAGACGCTGCCCCCCCGCTCACGACGGGGTACCACTCCAGGATCGCACCGCCCGCCTGTCCGCGGCACGACCGCGGCGCCCTGCGCGCCGGGTCGCAGGATGGAGAGCCACGATGTTCAACCACGTCCGCAAGGAACTCGACTGGGGCGGCCGCACGCTGGTGCTGGAGACCGGCAAGATCGCCCGCCAGGCCGACGGTGCGGTGCTGGTCACCTACGGCGACACGATCGTGCTGTGCACCGCCGTCGGCGTGCGCTCGGTCAAGCCGGGGCAGGACTTCTTCCCGCTGACCGTCAACTACCAGGAAAAGGCGTTCGCCGCCGGCAAGATCCCTGGCGGCTTCTTCAAGCGCGAGGGCCGGCCGTCGGAGAACGAGGTGCTGACCTCGCGCCTGATCGACCGCCCGCTGCGCCCGCTGTTCCCGCAGGGGTTCCGCAACGAGGTCCAGGTCATCGCCACCGTGCTCAGCCACGACATGGAGAACGACCCCGACATCGTGGCGCTGATCGGCTGCTCGGCGGCGCTGACCCTCTCCGGCATCCCGTTCATGGGCCCGGTTGCGGCGGCGCGCATCGGCTTCGCGGACGGTGCCTACGTCCTTAACCCGACTACGGAGCAGACCGAGGGTGGGGCGCTCGACCTCGTGGTCGCCGGCACCACCGAGGGCGTGCTGATGGTGGAGAGCGAGGCGCGCGAGCTGAGCGAGGAGGTCATGCTCGGCGCGGTGAACTTCGGCCACCAGAGCTTCCAGCCGGTGATCGCCCTGATCATCGAGCTGGCCGAGGCGGCGGCCAAGGAGCCATGGGCGCTGCCCGAGGAAGCGGAGTCCGTCCGCACGCTGCGCGGCCGCATCGACGCGCTTGCCCGTGCGCCGATCGCGGCGGCGTACCAGGAGCGCGTCAAGCAGGCGCGATACGAGAAGGTCGGCGCCGCGAAGAAGGCGGCGACCGAGCAGCTCGTCGCGGAGGGCCTGGAGACCGGTGCCGCCAAGGCGCTGTTTAAGGACCTGGAGGCCGACATCGTCCGCAACGCGATCCTGGACAACGGCATCCGCATCGACGGGCGCGACACGAAGACGGTGCGCCCGATCGTGGCCGAGGTCGGCGTGCTGCCGCGCGCGCACGGCTCGGCGCTGTTCACCCGCGGCGAGACGCAGGCGCTGTGCGTGGCCACGCTCGGCACCGGGCAGGACGAGCAGATCGTGGACGCGCTCGACGGCGAGTACCGCGAGCACTTCATGCTGCACTACAACTTCCCTCCCTACTCGGTGGGCGAGGCCGGCCGCATGGGCAGCCCGGGCCGCCGCGAGATCGGCCACGGCAAGCTGGCCTGGCGCGCGATCCGTCCGGTACTGCCGGCCAAGACCGCGTTCCCCTACACCCTGCGCGTGGTGTCCGAGATCACCGAGAGCAACGGCTCGTCCTCGATGGCGACGGTGTGCGGCACCTCGCTATCGCTGATGGACGCCGGCGTGCCGCTGGCGCGTCCGGTGGCCGGCATCGCTATGGGGCTGATCAAGGAGGACCGCGGCTTCGCTGTGCTCTCCGACATCCTGGGCGACGAGGACCACCTCGGCGACATGGACTTCAAGGTGGCCGGCACCGAGGCGGGCATCACCTCGTTGCAGATGGACATCAAGATCACGTCCATCACGCCGGAGATCATGCAGATCGCGCTGGAGCAGGCGCGCGACGGCCGGCTGCACATCCTGGGCGAGATGGCGCTCGGCCTGACCGGGGCGCGCGGCAGCGTGGCGGCGACGGCGCCGCGGATCACCACCATCACGATTCCCAAGGAGAAGATCCGCGACATCATCGGCACCGGCGGCAAGGTGATCCGTGAGATCACCGAGCAGACCGGCTGCAAGATCGACATCGGCGACGACGGCACCATCAAGATCGCCGCGACCTCGGACGAGGCCTCGGACAAGGCGATCAACTGGATCCGCGGCATCGTGGCCGAGCCCGAGCTGGGCGTGATCTACCCGGGCAAGGTGGTCAAGACCGCCGATTTCGGCGCGTTCGTGAACTTCCTCGGCTCGCGCGACGGCCTGGTGCATGTCAGCGAGCTGCAGCAGGGCCGGGTGAACAAGACGTCGGACGTGGTCAACGTCGGCGATGCCGTGAAGGTGAAGGTCCTCGGCTTCGACGATCGCGGCAAGGTGAAGCTGTCCATGCGTGTGGTCGATCAGGCCACGGGCGAGGACATCAGCGACAAGGTTGGCCCGAAGGGCGGCCGGCGCGACGACGCCGCCGAGTAGCCAAGGTCAGGGCAGCGACTGTCGGTTGCATTGTTTCGGTATCGGGGTGCTCAAGTTGTGAAATCGGCGGTTTCAGGCCGGTTTTACTTCCGTCATCCTGACCGGCACGGTCTTGTCGCTGGCTTGTAACACCCCCAATCTCCCACCCTTCACTGCGGATCAACGGGCCATGAAGGCGATCAACGCGATCAGGATGGGTGGGGTTGATATCCTGCCCCTGGTCGAGGGCGGCAAGGGGGTGGCCGTCTCCAACGGCATCTCCTCCGGCCACTGGGCTGCCAGCGGCGGCGCCGGGACCTTCAGCGCCGTGAACGCCGACAGCTACGACGAGGATGGCGGCGTTATCCCGCAGGTCTATCGTGGGCGCACCCGGCGCGACCGCCACGAGGAGCTGGTGGCGTATGCCATCCGCGGCGGCATCGTGCAGGCGCAGCGCGCGCACGAGATCGCCGGCGGCCAGGGCCGCATCCATGCCAACATTTTGTGGGAGATGGGCGGGGCTGAGCGGGTCATAACCGGCGTGCTCGAAGGGGCCAAAGGCCTGGTCAACGGCCTGACCTGTGGCGCGGGAATGCCGTACCGGCTGAGCGAGATCGCAGCCAGGTTCGGGGTGCACTACTACCCGATCGTGTCGTCGGGACGAGCCTTCGCCGCGCTGTGGAAGCGCGCCTACCACAAGGCCGCCAGCCTGCTCGGCGGCGTGGTGTACGAGGATCCGTGGCTGGCTGGTGGGCACAACGGCCTCTCCAACGGCGAGAACCCGCTGCGCCCGGAAACCCCGTTCCCACGTGTGCTGGCATTGCGCCAGCAGATGCGTGCCTTCGGCCTCGACGACACTCCGATCATCATGGCGGGCGGCGTGTGGTGGCTGGAGGAGTGGGAGGACTGGATCGACAATCCCGATCTGGGCCCGATCGCGTTCCAGTTCGGCACCCGTCCGCTGCTGACGACGGAAAGCCCGATCGGTGAAGCCTGGAAGCAGCGCCTCGTCAAGCTGCAGAAGGGCGATGTCTCGCTCAATCGGTTTAGCCCCACCGGCTTCTACTCCTCGGCGGTCAACAACGCCTTCCTGCGCGAATTGCGCGAGCGCTCGGACCGCCAGGTCGCGTTCACCTCGGAAGTGGTCGGCGACCACGTCGCCGAGTATGGCGTGGGGTCGCGCCGGCGTAAGGTCTACCTGACCGCGCACGACCATGCCGCGGCGTGCGGCTGGGAAAGGCAGGGCTTCACCGAGGCCCTGCGCACCCCGGACGGCACGCTGGTGTTCGTGACTCCGGAGAAGGCGGCCGAGATCACCGTGGATCAGATCGCCTGCATGGGGTGCCTCAGCCAATGCCGGTTCAGCAACTGGAGCCAGATCGAACCGGAGTTCAGCAACGGCAAGAAGCCTGATCCGCGCTCCTTCTGCATCCAGAAGACGCTGCAGGATATCGGTCACGACCATGACTCGGCGGAGGTCGCCGACCACAACCTGATGTTCAGCGGACACAACGGCTACCGCTTCGCCAGTGACCCGTTCTACTCCAATGGCTTCGTGCCGTCCGTGCGCCAGCTCGTCGAGCGCATCATGACGGGACGGTAGGGCAGCCGGAGAACTGCCCGGCCGGCTCGACAGCCGGCTTTCCCCAGGGAGCGCGTCAACTTGGCAATGTGCCCGTGTCAGGCCCATATCAATGGCGGTCGGTAACGGAGGGAAGGCAAGCAAGGTTGAGGCTCTGCCTCAAACTCCGCCAAAGGCAAGCCTTTGGAATCCTATACTCTAAATAATGGTTTCCAAAGGCTTTGGCCTTTGGCGGGTCCGGGCAGAGCCCGGCCTTGCTTCCCGGCGGGCCTCTGTCCGGGGTCCTGGCGAGGAGGTCCGTCCGGAGCCCGGACTAGGTGACGCTGCGGCCGAGAACCATGTCGGCGGCCCGGTCGGCAAGCTGTCCAAGCAGCGTGCTCATCCGGGCCACCAGGTCCTTGGTGCTTGCGAAGATGTTGGACGCCGTCAGGCGAAACGATCGTGTCGCAAGTGCGGACCGGGTGCTGGCGCGCAGCACGGCCACCTGTGCCGACAGCGTGAGCGTGCCGTCGTGGCCGGAGTCGAAGCGATCGACCTGCAGCTCGATCAGCAGGTCGGGACGCGACGAGATCACGCCCTGCGACACCGTGACCTGGGTGCCCGGCAGGCGCTGCGACAGATCCTCGGCCATCACCCGTCCCACCATGTCGCCAAGCGGCTCGCCCCAGACCTGTGTGCTGGCGACGTCGAGCTTGTAGTCGCTGTCGCCCCGGACGATGCCGTTGCGGTCGAGATAGCCGGCGATCCCGGGCTGGCGCACCTCCACCGCGGCGGGGCCGCCCGTCATCGGCGTGCCGGGCACCGGGGCCAGCGCGAAGTAGCTGGTGCTGGCGGAGGCGCAGCCCGCCAGATCGGCGAGCAGCAGCAGGCCCGCCAGGCGCCGGATGGTCGGGATGGCGTGGGTCATCGGTTGCCCGCCTGGCTTGTGCGGCCGAGGATCAGCGCGCTCGGGTTGCGGGTCAGGTAGTCGGCCAGCAGACGCACCGAGCGCACGGCGTCGTTGGCCTGCGCGAGAACACGCTCGATGTTGCGCTGGAAGTCGGAATCCTCCCCGTAGCTGGCACCCACCCCGGCAAGCGCGGTGTTGGCGTGCTTCAGGGTCTCCTGGAGCTGCGCCGAGATCTCCGGCAGGCGCTTCAGCGTCGGCTGCAGCCCGGTGTCGGTGTCGTGCACCAGCGCCTGGGCGTCGCGCAGCGTGGCCGAAAGGGATCGCAGGGTGCTTTTCAGCTCCGGACCGCCCACGGTGCTGTTCAGCGTGGCGATCAGGGCGTTGGCGTTCTCGCCGATCTGGGCGAACGGGATTTGCTGCAGCTTCGCGGCCACGTCGCTGACCGCGTCCAGGATGTTGTCGAAGCCGCCCCCCTGGCCGGGCAGCACCACGATGCCGTCCTCGAGCGCGATGCCGGCCGGCTTGGCGTTGGGCACGAAGGCCAGGGTGATGTTCTTCTGCCCGGTGACGTAGCTGGCGGTGTCGACCTCGGCCCGCATGCCCTGGCCCACTAGCGCGCCCAGCACCTTCGCGGGCTCGAGCTTGGAGGAGAAGCTGTCCGGCGGGAACACCCGCTCCGGCTGGATCTCCATGGCGACCCTTACCTTGACGACCCCGGATTCCGGATCGAGCTGGAGCTTGACGTCTGTGACGTTGCCGACCTGCATGCCGAACACCTCCACGGGCGATCCTGCGCCCAGGCCGGCCACGGAACTCTGCAGGTAGGTCACCAGGGGAATGCGCTGGTTGAAGCCGGCGGCGTCGGCCGCGGCCTTGCTGTCGTAGAGGCGGAACTTGGCCTCGTCGGCCGCCATCGGACCTGACCAGGCCTCCTTGGGCGAATCGAACGACACCGCGCCGGAGATCACCGCCTGTAGGCTCTCGACCTCAACGTGCAGGCCCTGGGCGCCGAGCTTCACGTTCAGGCCGGAGGCGTTCCAGAAGTGGGTCTGCGGATGCACGAACTTGTCGAACGGGGCATGCACGAACGCGGAGATCGTGACCATCCCGTGGCCGTCGCCGAAATCGTAGCCCAGTATCTCACCGGCGGGGATATCGCGGTAGAAGATCGGTGTTCCCTCGCTCACCGATCCAATCGTCAGGGCCTCGAGCTTGTAGGTGTGGCCGGGCTCGTCGGAGCGAACGCCGGGCGGCTGCTCCAGCCCGACGAAGTCCCGCCTCGGACTGCCGCCGGGATCGCCCGGGTCGATCGCGATGAAGGCGCCGGACACCAGGGTCTCCAGCCCGGAGATGTTGCCCGAGCTGATGCGCGGCTTGACCACCCAGAAGCGCGCATGGTCCGTCAGCACATGCTCGCCCTGGCTGTTCATCCGGACCTTGACGATGACGTGGCTCATGTCCTTGGCGAGCGCGATGTCCTCGACGGTGCCGAGCCCCACCGCCTTGTGCTTCACCTGGGTCTGGTTCGCGGTGAGGCCGTCGGCGGCGTTGAAGGTGATGGTGACCAGTGGGCCACGATCGTTCAGGGCCCTGATGCCCAGATAGCCCGCGGCCAGCAGCGCCACGACCGGGATGATCCACACCAGCGACAGGTGGCGCCGACGCACGCTCGCCTGGCCCGGCGACGCCGCGGCCTCCATGGGTGGCGAGGCGGACCCGGGTCGGGGTGGGCCGTTGCCGCTCATTCCTCGCTCCTCGACGCGAAGGCCGGACCGCATCCCGCCCGGGCCGACCCCGTTCCTGTCGCGAATCCCGTCATGCGTTTGCTCCGGCGGGGCTGCCCTCTGGCGCTGCCGAGGCGGGGTATGTCCCCAGCGCCGACATCGAGGCGGCAATCTCGGGGCTGTCCGGACAGTCGGCGTCGGACTGGCCCGCCGCATCCCACATCAGCCGGGAGTCGAAGCTGCGGGCAGCGATCATGGTCAGCACCACCACCGAGGCGAAGTAGATGTCGCCGTTCTCCGGGCGGATGGTGGACAGCAGACCGACATGCACCAGCGCCACCAGCGTGGACAGCAGGAACACGTCGAGCATCGACCAGCGGCCGACGAACTCCACGATCCTGTGCAGCCTGGTGCGTCCGCGCAGTGCCCAAGCGCTGCCCCGGTGCGTCGTGACCATCATCAGGATCAGCGCGATCAGCTTGGCGCCGGGCACCATGATGCTGGCGAAGAACACCAGGAGGGCCAGCGGCCACATGCCGGCCTCGCCGAGCTGCTTCACCGTGCTCATGATCGTGTCCGGCTGGCTGCGGCCGTAGCGCGTCACCGTCATCACCGGCAGCAGGTTGGCGGGCAGGTAGAACACCAGCGACGCCAGCACCAGCGACCAGGTGGTGGCCATGCTGCGCGGCGTTCGCAGCCGCAGCGTCGAACGGCAGCGCGTGCAGCGCTGACCGGACTGCGCGCGATGCACCATGTTGCAGCTCGTGCAGCTGATGCGCTGCGGGCCGTGGGCCAGCGGGGCGCCGGACAGGCCGAGGCGGTCCATCTCCTCCCACACCGCCTCGTGATCGAGCGAGGCGTCGGCGGCGGCCGTCGCCAGCATGCAGGCGCCGATCGCGTACAGTGCCGGCCCGATGGTCACGGTGGCGATCGCCTCCAGCCGGCTGAACGCCACGAAGACGCCGAGCATGAACACCTCGACCATCGCCCAGGGCCGGATGGTGTCCAGCCAGGCGAACACCCGGGGCAGGCTCTTCGGCGGGTGTTCCGTGCGCAGGCCGACGAGCACCCAGAGCATCACGCCAAGCTTGATCGCCGGCATCACCATGGCGGTCAGCAGCACCAGCAGCCCCAGCTCCGGCAGGCCATAATGGCTGAGCGAGACCGGGCCGGTGAACATTGTCGAGGGATAGAACCGGCCGAGGGCTCGCAGCCCGAGGAACGGCAGGCTGACCGCGAGCAGCAGCATCATGGCGGCGGCGATCGTGAACGCGAGGCTGTGGGTCAGCGGGCTGGCACGCCCGCGCCGCAGCGGAGTGTCGCAGCGCAGGCAGTGCGCCGCCTGCTTGGCCTCGACGCGTGGCACTTCCTGGAACCGGCCGCAGGCCAGGCATTCCCGCAGGTGGCCGGCGGTCGGCGGAGAAGATGTATCGAGCATTGCACCGCACAACGTGCCAGCGCGCGCTCTGTTGCACCAGGGCCATCGGCGCCGCCAGCCCGATGCGGGCTCGCGGACACCGGCTCGGCAGGCTGGTCAGGGAAGGCCGGAGTCCTGCCACGGCGCAAAAAGGAGGGCTCCGCATCGTGCCCGCCGGGGGCCGACGTCTCGGACGCCGCGCCAAGCGACCCTCGGAGTGGCCGCTTCGCACGGTGCCAGCGGCTCCAGGCATTGGCCTGTCGGCAAGCAAGACCGGGCTCTGCCCGGACCCGCCAAAGGCTCCCTCCTTCAAGCATGGCCTTTGGAAACCACTTCCTTAAACAAGTGGATTCCAAAGGCGAGCCTTGGCGGAGTTTGAGGCAGAGCCTCAACCTTGCCTGCCTGACCGGTCACGCCAGAGGGCCGCAGGCACAAGAAGCTGGAGGCATCGTCGGACGCGGCCCGCGCCGTTCGTGTTGCCTCGTTCCGGAGGGCCGGTTATACCGCCGGGGCCGGCTGCCGACGTAGCTCAGGGGTAGAGCAACTGATTCGTAATCAGTAGGTCCTCGGTTCGATTCCGAGCGTCGGCACCAGTCCGGGCTTCTTTAGCGGTTCGTTGGTCGCTGCCAGAAACACGGTCGGTCATCCGTCACCGGCCTCGCGCCTTCTCGCGAGACCCTGTCCGTTCGACAGGACGGCATCGTGTCAGGTGGCCGCCGGGCTGGCGGATCAGGCGTTCCGGGCGGTCCTGGTGTCGTGGCCGAACAGCTTGCGGCGCAGGGTGCCGGATGCGTAGCCGGTCTTGAACATCGCGCGATGCTGAAGCTCCGGGATCAGGTGGCCGACCACGGCCTCGAAGCTTTCCGGCATCACCGCGTAGGCGAGGTTGAAGCCGTCCGCGCCGGTCCGCTCCATCCAGTCCCCCATCAGGTCTGCGACCCGCGACGCGGAGCCCGCGAACACCGGGCCGTGGCCGCCCAGCGCCACCTGCCCGGCGACCTCGCGCACCGTCCAGCGCCGGTCGGGATCGGCGCGGGTGAAGTTCTCCATGGCGCTCCGGCTGGCGTCGTTCTCGATGAACCGCACCTCTGAGTCGAGCGGTACCGCCGCGTAGTCGATGCCGGTCCAGCCGGAGAGCAGCGCCAGCGCGCCCTCGGTGCTGGCGTAGGACCGGTACTCGGCCAGCAGGTCGTGCGCCTCGGCGTCGGTGGCCGCCACCACCACGGTGGCCAGGCAGAACACCAGGACTTCCTCCGGCTGTCGGCCCGCCGCGCGCACGGCTTCGCGCAGCGCGGCGACCCTCGGCGCGATCACCGCGGCCGTCGGTCCGGAGACGAACACGCATTCCGCGTGGCGCGCGGCAAAGCCCCGCCCGGCCGGCGAGGACCCGGCCTGGTAGAGCACCGGGACCCGCTGCGGCGAGGGCTCGCACAGGTGGATCGCGTCGAGGCTGTGCTCCGGCCCCCGGTGGCGGATCGCGTGCACCCGCGCAGGGTCGGCGTAGATGCCCGCCGCCCGGTCGGCCAGGACGGCGCCGTCCTCCCAGCTCTCCTCCCACAGCCGCAGCATCAGGCGCAGGGAGTCCTCGGCCAGCACGTAGCGCTCGTCATGGCCATGCTGGGCGGGGCGGCCGGCGGCACGGGCGGCGCTGTCGAGGTAGGAGGTGACGATGTTCCAGGCGATGCGCCCGCCGGTGAGGTGGTCGAGCGTGGAGAAGCGACGCGCCAGCAGGAACGGCGGCTCGTAGGCCAGCGACGCCGTGACCCCGAAGCCGAGATGCTCCGTCACGGTGGCCATGGCCGGCACCAGCAGCAGTGGGTCGCCCACCGGCACCTGCGCGGCCTGGCGCAGCGCCGCCGCCGGGCTGCCGCCGAGGACGTCGTAGGCGCCGAGCACGTCGGCGAAGAAGATGCCATCGAACAGCCCGCGCTCCAGCGTGCGCGCGAGGTCGAGCCAATGGCCCAGCCGCGTGTACTCCGTGGAGCGGTCGCGCGGGTGCCGCCACAGTCCGGGCGAGACGTGGCCCACCGCGTTCATGGCAAAGGCGTTCAGGCGGATCTGCTTCATCGCGTCTGCCTCCGGGTTCGGGAATGATCGTCTCATGCCGGCGGCGGCGGGGTGCCATCCGGCAAGGCAGGCAAGGCCAGAGGCCCTGCCTCTGGACTCCGCCAAAGGCAGGGCCTTTGGGATCCACTTGCTTAAGGAAGGGGTTCCCAAAAGGCCCATGCTTGAGGGAGGAAGCCTTTGGTGAGTCCGGGCAGAGCCCGGCCTTGCTTCCTGGCAGGTCGACGCCCGAGTCATCGTCGGCATCACTCCTGGCGCAGCGTGCCGTCCCCGGTCCAGAGCCGGCACGATCCGGCCGGCGTTTGCGTCGCCGGCATCCCGTGCATCCCGCGGCCGATCGCGGTGCCGGTGATCCCGTCGTCGACGCTGGGGCCGAAGCCGCTGAACCAGGTGCAGTGGTTGCGCCCGTCGCGGTCCACCAGGGGGGAGGCTGCCATCACGCCGCCCCGGCCAACCCACATCGCGTCCACCACAGCGTTGGCATACGTGCCCGGATCGCACACCACCGCGACGTCGGCGCCGAACCGGCAGGCGGAAACGATCGAGAAGTTGCCGCCGCCCATCGTCTGCCGGATGTGCAGCGCGGTGGCCCCGTTCGGCGCGTCGAAGTCGCAGCAATCGATGCGCGCGGTGTCGCAATCCGTCAGCCGCACCGCCGCGCGGTCCGGACCGCCGTTGCGGATCGCGAGGTGGGTGTGGCGCAGCCGGACGCCGCTGATCTGCGTGAGGTCGAGGGCGGTGTCGAAGCAGTACCAGTCCGACGAGGAGTCCAGCTCGATCGCCAGGCCGAGGCGGCCGTTGACCGCGGCGTGCGGGCCGATCGCCGCGACGTCGGTGTGCCAGCCGACGTTGCACTGCGCGACGCTGCAGGTCTTGAGGATCGGGCTCTCGACGTAGCCGGTCTGCCAGAAAGCCGTGTCCACGTACATCACCGACACCTCGGTGAGGAACACGGCGACGCAGCGGTTGGTGAACTGCACCCCGTAGGAGCCCGGGATCGGGAGCGGCACCGTCAGCGACACCGCCTCGCCGGCGTGCAGCGCCCGGCCGGCCGGGCGCGACAGGGTCAGCGTGGCGGGGCTCATCGCGCAGACCGTGGTGCCGGGCGCGATGCCGTCGCCACCGACCGACATGCCGGGCTGCAGGCCGGCGGTGGAGCCCACGTGCACGACGTCGGGGCGGCGCGACTCCTCGGTGACGACCAGCGCCACGCAGGTCTGCATCGCCGCGCCGTTGATGCGAATGTTGCTGAGCCGGGCATTCCACAGGGTGCCGAGCCTGAAGCCGCCGGCGAAGGTGCGCGGGAACGAGGTCGCGCCGACCGGGAACAGCGGCGCCACGGCGGCCACGGTGATGTCCTCGAACATCGCGGTCTGGCCCAGGGTGATGTGCACCTCGGGGGCCACGAACTCGATCGCGGCGCCGCCGGCCCCGGTCCGGCAGTTCGGCACCAGGGTCAGGCCGCGCACCCGGACGTGCTGGGAGGCCAGGCTCTGCACGATCCGCAGCCCGGCCTCCGAGCCGCCGCAGTGGATCGTGGTGACGGCGGCGCCGTCGCCCTCGATCGCGATGCGCATCGCGCTGTCGGCCGGCGTGACCCATCGCGGCGTGCGCGACAGGCCGTACACCCCGGCGGGGATGGCGATCCTCGCACCGCCGCCGTGCAGGGCCGAGGCCGCCAGCGCCGCCGCCCATGCGGAGTCGAACGCGTCAGCGCTGTCCTGCGCCCCGGTGCTGTCGGCGCCGTGGTCCAGGACGTCGACGAGGTTGGCCGGGGTTGGCCGGGTGGCGGATGTCGCCATGGGCGGTTGTTCCTTGCCGTGTGCCGGGCCGTGTGCCGGGCCGCATCCGGTCCGCTCGTGTCGCTGCGGCGCTGTGCCGGGGCATGCCGGCCCGGACAGGGGCACGTTGTCGCCTGCCCGGCGCGCCGGGTCGAGGACCGGGCTGCGGCAGTGCAAGCCGCTGGCGCCCTGCCGACGCGAGGTGCACCGTGGCGCACCCATCCCCTTGCACGCAGGGGATGGCCAACGGGCCGACGCCAGGCGCAAGACCGGGCGGGACAGGGGAGCAGCCGTCATGACGCAGGACCGAGCCGGTGACCCGAAGGCGTCGGCGGAAGGACCGCTCGGAGTGTGGCAGTCCTGGATGGAGGCCGCGATGGCCGGCACGGCCGCCGTGGGCGTGCCGCCGGCGTTTCCACCGCCGGGCGCGACGGCAGGGTTTCCGGCATGGACCACCGGCGGGGACGCCGACGCGGCGACCAGCGTCCTGGCGCAGGGCATGGAGGCGCTCCAGCAGCAGATGGCCGTCGATCCGACCCTGCGCGCGATCGACGCCATGTGGAACGCCAACCCGCTGCGCGAGGTGGTGCCGGTCGACTGGTCGGAGATCGTGCGCGCGCTGCGCACAGTGTGGCTGCACAGCCTGCGGCGGCCAGACCGGATGCTCGAAAACGCGGTGCGGCTGAACGCGCAGCTATGGCAGGGCGGGCTGGAGATCTGGGCCGAGGCCGGGCGGCGCTGGAGCGGCGCGGAGGCGCCCGCCGCGGCCTCCGACGACAGGCGCGGCGACAAGCGGTTCGCCGCACCGGAATGGCAGTCGCCGCTGTTCCGCCAGATCAAGGACAGCTACCTCCTGGCGTCGGAGTGGCTGCTGGAACAGCCGGCCGACGCGGACATGCCGGCGGCCGAGCGCGCCCGGCTGTCGTTCCACCTGCGCCAGTTCGTGGACGCGATGAGCCCGGCGCTGGTGCTGGCGGCCAACCCGGTGGCGCTGCGCCGCGCGGTCGAGACCGGGGGCGCCAGCCTGGCGGACGGGGCGCGCAACCTCATGGCCGACCTGAAGGAGGGGCGGCTGTCGATGGTGGACGCCGCCGCCTTCGCGCCAGGGCGCAACCTCGCGACGACGCCGGGCAAGGTGGTGCTGCGCAACGCCCTGATCGAGCTGATCCAGTACGCGCCCGCCACGCCCGACGTGCACGAGAGGCCGCTGCTGATCCTGCCGCCGTGGATCAACAAGTACTACATCATGGATCTGCAGCCGAAGAACAGCATGGTCGCCTGGCTGGTGGCGCAGGGCTTCACCGTGTTCATGGTGTCGTGGAAGAACCCCAACGCGTCCATGGATGCGATGGGGTTCGAGGACTACATGCGGCTCGGCCCGCTGGCGGCGTCGGACGCGATCCGCGAAGTCACGGCGAGCCCGCAGGTCAACGTCATGGGCTACTGCATCGGCGGCACCCTGCTGACGCTGACCCTGGCGTGGCTCGCGAGGCGCGGCGACGACCGGTTCGCCTCGGCGTCGCTGATGGTGTCGATGCAGGATTTCGCCGAGGTCGGCGAGACCGCGATGTTCCTGGGCGAGCCGGCGATCGACTTCATCGAGCAGCAGATGCTCGACCGCGGCTATCTCGACAGCCGCGAGATGTCGAACATGTTCAACCTGCTGCGCTCCAACGACCTGATCTGGGGCAACGTGGTCAACAACTACCTGATGGGCAACAAGCCGCCGGCGTTCGACCTGCTGTACTGGAACAGCGACGGCACCCGGATGGCGCGCACCGCGCACTCCTGGTACCTGCGCAACACCTACGTCGAGAACAACCTGATCCGGCCCGACCACCTGGTGCTGGACGGCGAGCCGATCGACCTCGGGCGCATCACGCTCGACCTGTACTCGGTGGGCGCGGAGAAGGACCACATCGTGCCGTGGCAGTCGGCGTGGCGGGTGACGCAGCTCATGGGCGGCACGGTGCGCTTCGTGCTGGCGTCGAGCGGCCACGTCGCGGGGATCATCAACCCGCCCGGCGGCAAAGGGAAGTACTGGGCGGCCGACGTCGCCGCCGGCGGGAGCGCCGCAAGCGACCCCCAGGCCTGGCGCGAGGCGGCGAGCGAGCACGGGGATAGCTGGTGGGTGGACTGGGCGGCGTGGCTGGCCGCGCGGGCTGGCAGGCGCGGCACGCCGCCGGCGATGGGGAGCGAGGCCCACCCCGCGATCGTCGACGCGCCGGGGAGCTACGTGCTGGAGAGCTGACGCCGGCATGGCCGGTAAGGCAGGCAAGGTTGAGGCTCTGCCTCAAACTCCGCCAAAGGCTCGCCTTTGGAAACCCATACTTGAGTCAAGGGATCAAAGGGCCTCACGGCCCTTTGCGGGTCTGGGCGGAGCCCGGCCTTGCTTGCCTCAGGGTGCCCCGGAGCTGTCGACCACGACGAGCACGCTGCCGGCCAGCGGCGTCGGCACCCGGTCTGGCAGCAGCAGAGCGCGGTAGCGCACCTCGTCCACGGCGGCGCGCTCGTACTCGGCATCGAGCACGCCATGGCGGTCAAGGAAGCGGTTCATCGCGTCGGGGATGCGCACGCAGCCCTGCGAGGCGGTGTGGCCGATGCGCCGGGCCAGGAGGGCGGGGTCGGTGGCGTGCATCTCCAGGCGGATCTGGATCGGGCTCTGGTCGGCGCCCCAGCCGCGGTGCGCCCACTGCCAGCCGAAGTCCCAGACGCGCATGCCCTTCAGACCGAGGCCGCGGACGTGGTTCTCGTTGAAGGTGCCCTCGGCGCGGTAGTCGAGGATCAGGTCGGTGTGCGCGAACACGCCGAGCGGGGTTATGTAATGGTCGAAACGCCCCGCCTGCCCGGTGGAGACGCGGGTGGTGCCGAGCACCTCCCAGGCGCCGGCGGGACGGGCGAGCACGACCGAGATCTGCTGCACGGCGGCGTTGCGGTCCACCGCCACCAGAAGTTGCGGGTGGTCCAGGGCGAAGTCGCTCGCGGCCACGGTGCGGCGGAGCAGGGCGACGAGGCTGCGCTCCGCGGCGGGGTTGCGCGCGACCAGGCCGGGCACCTCGCGCGCCAGGTCGGCGCGCAGGCGGGCAGCCTCGGCGGACACCGCGGCAGGGGTGAGCGAGGCGGCCGGCTCGGCGCCGGGCTGCGGTAGCACGAGGGCCGGCGACAGGGTGGCGGACGCGGTGCGCACCGGCACCCGCTGCCGGCCGCGGGCAGCGGCACCGGGCGCGGCAGCGGAGTCGCCGCGGGCAGGGCGCTCGTCTCGGGCGTGGCCGGTGTGGCGGAGGACAGGGGCTGGGTGCCGGCCAGGGTCGGAGCAGCGCACAGGAGCGTGGCGAAGGCGAAGGCGGGCAGCGGGCGGGTCGTTCGCATGTCGTCCTGGACTGCTGTCGGCGGCTGGGCATCATGCGCCGGCCGACAGCGCGGCGCGACCGGTTTTCGCGCGCCAGCGGCGGCTGCGTTGTCGGCATGGGCCGCTGGAGCGACATGCCGGTGGCGTCGTTCGGGTCGTAGGCATCATGCGTCGGCGGTCGGTCCGGCGCCGGGATTGGCGCAGGGTTCTGGCACCGTCTGCCGCACCGAACTCGTGGCGTGACACGTTGTACCCGGTGGCCGGGTCGAACCGCGAGTGCCTCGTGCCGTTGGGTCCGGCATGACACAATTTGGCGCGCTCCCCGACGGCACCACGGCCACCCTGCACACCCTCCAGAACGACATCCTGCGCGTGCGCATCACGGATTTCGGCGCCCGCATGGTGTCGATCGAGGCTCCGGACCGCGACGGCGTGCGCGGTCACGTCCTGCTCGGGCTGGAGGATGCCGGGACGTACGCTACGGCGGGAGGGTCGTTCGGCGCGGTGCTCGGCCGCTGCGCCAACCGGATCGCAGGAGCGCGCTTCCGCCTGGACGGGCAGACCCACAGCCTGCCGGCGAACGACGGCGCCAACACGCTGCACGGCGGCCCGAACGGCTTCGGCCTGCGCGCCTGGACGGTGCGCGAAGCGGGGGACACGGAGCTGACGCTCGACCTGCTGAGCCCCGACGGCGACGCGGGATTTCCGGGCGCCCTGCACGTGAGCGCGCGCTACGTGCTGCGCGGCGACACGCTGCGGCTGGAGCTGGGCGCGCGGGCGGAGGCGCCCACCGTGGTCAACCTCAGCGCGCACCCGTACTTCAACCTGGGCGGCGACGCGCGCCACGACGTCCTCGCACACGAGCTGGTGATCCACGCCGCGCGGTTCCTGCCCGTGGACAAGGCGCAGGTGCCGACCGGGGAGATCCGCCCGGTGGACAACACGCCGTTCGACTTCCGCGCGCCCCGGAGCTTCGCCGCCGGCATCTTCGACGCCGATCCGCAGCTGCTGCCCGGGCGAGGCTACGACCACTGCTTCATGGTGGACGGCGAGCCGGGCACGCTGCGGCCGGCGGCGGCGGTGCGCGACCCGCGCAGCGGCCGCACGCTGGCGGTGCGGACCACGCAGCCGGGGCTGCAGGTATACTCGGGCAACTCGCTGAACGGCGCGGTGAAGGGTCGCGGCGGGGTCATGCTCCGGCAGTCCTCGGGGTTCGCGCTGGAGGCGCAGAACTTTCCCGATGCGCCGAACCAGCCGGGGTTTCCGTCGGCGGTGCTGCGGCCGGGAGAGGTGTACGCCGAGGTCATCGAGTATGCGTTCGGGGTGGGCTGAGGAGGCAGCAGGCAAGGCTGAGGCCCCACCTTCAGGCATGGGTCTCAAACTCCGCCACAGGCTGGGCCTTTGGAAAACTCGACCTGGGCCGGCGGCACGATCCGGTGCTGCGTGCCACGGCCCTTATGTGTGCGGGTCTGGGGCGCCTGCCCCCAGCCGGTCGCCACTTTCAAGCATGGGGCAGAGCCCTGGACTTGCTGTCAGGCGATCTCGCGGGTGAGCTTGCGGCGCATGGCGTCGGCGAAGCGGGCGTAGTCGGGGCAGGGCAGGGCGAAGCTGTCGGGGCCGCCGATCACGCCGCGGGTGAAGCTGTCCACCAGGTCGGGCTCCTCGTGCAGGACGCACAGGCCGTTGATGGTGACGCCGGCGGCGACCAGGCGGTCGCGTATCGGCGCGGGGTCCGGGCCGTCGTTGGAGCTGCCGTCGCCGGCGAGGTCGACGATGCGGCGGGCGGCGGCGGGCACGGCGGCCAGGAGAGTTTCGGCGGCGAGCAGGGCGGAGCCGAGGGCGGTGAGGCCGGCGGGGACGAGGCGCGGCACGTCGTCGACGCGTTGGGCGAAGGCGGTCACGTCGTCGGGGGTGGCGAGGCGGGTCCAGGGGATCATGGTTTCCTGGGCGTCTCGGCCGGAGAACACCAGCAGGGCGCAGAGCGAGGCGCGGGCGCGGCCGGTGGTGAGGCCCGCGGCGACCTCGGGGTCGCGCAGGGCGTCGGCGATGCCGCCGGCGATGAGGGCGAACTCCTCGTAGCCGACGCTGGCGGAGGCGTCGAAGGCGAGCAGGAGGGCGAGGTCGGCGGCGGGCATGGCGGGGCGGGCCTGCGGGCGGGCGGCGTCAGTCGCAGTCGGCGGATTTGTGGAGGATGCCGAGGATGGCGGCGATCTCGGGCTTGTGGAAGACGCGGCCGCTGGCGAAGTCGGTCACGGTGACGGAGGGGTAGCCGGCGGCGATGCAGGCGGCGGCGGCGGCGAAGGCCTCCTTGCCGGTCCCGCGGCGGGTGGCGGTGGTCCCGGCCTCGTTGGAGGCGCCGACTTCATACATGGCGGAGTTCCCGGCCAGGGCTGCACGCAAGGATCATAGACGGGCATCTGGCGACAAAGCACGGGGAAGATCAGCCGTTGACCGGGAGGCATTTTGTTTCGACAACGAAAGAATGTTTCACGTGAAACATTTTGCGAACAACGCGATGCCGTGGCGCCACGGGTCAAGCAAAAAGGCGGCTCCGGCTTGGCCGCCGCGCAGCTATGTCCAAGCCGGATGCAGCGTGTCAGCCGGCTTCGGTCGAGGACACGGCGGCAAGGTCCACGCCTTCGTAGAGTTCGGCGAGGGGGATGGTGAGGCCGATCTCGGGCAGGGCGAGGATGGCGTCGTCGGTGAGAATATGGCCGAGCCAGTCGGGGCCGATGCGGGCGAAGATGGTGGCGCCGATGCGGTCCTGTTCGAGCATGACGTAGCGTTGGACCGAGGGGAGGGCGGCGTATTCCTGGTTCTTGGTGATGCGGTCGGTGCCGGAGGTGCTGGTGCTCAGGACCTCGAAGATGACGACGGGATCACGGACGAGGGTGATGCGGGGCGGGGCGGGGGTGCGGACGACGAAGCCGTCGGGGTAGCGGATGCGGCCGGCGGTCTCGATCTTGAGGTCGCTGCCGTAGAAGGTGCAGGGGGTGCCGCGCAGGCGGGCGTCGATGGAGATGGCGAGGTTGCGCTGGATGAGGGCGTGGGCGGCGGTGCCGCCGGTCATGGCGACGGGGCGCAGACCGTCGAACTCGTGGCGGAAGGGCTGGCGGGCTTCCCAGGCGAGGAACTCGGGGAGGGTCATGGATTGGTGGAGGGGGAGGGACATGCCGGCGAGGATAGCATCGAGGAGCGTCGGATTGTTGTCGTGAACTGGTCGGGACAGGGGTAAGGCCGGCGGTTGAAGGGTGGCAGCATGGTCGGCACGTCGGGGATGATGGCGGGCGAGCGGCGGAGGCGGGCGGGGGCGAAGGCGGCGGTTACGGCGCTGGCGGCGCTTAGGGTGAGCGCGCTGGTGACCGGGTCGCTGGCCCGGGGCGGGTTCAGGACGCATTTCGATGTCGATCTGCTGGCGACGGCGTGCCCGCGGGCGCTGAAATATGCGATCGAGGGCGTGGTCGAGGATTGTCTTGGGGGGATGGCGTTCGACGTTGTCTACCTTGACGAGTTGCCGGGGTGGAAGGCAGCGCGGTTCACGGCGGAGGTGGTCGATGCATCCAGCCTCGGTTGATGTCGAGAACGAAATGGAGGAGATCGCGCAAGAGGTTGGGCGGTTGTCGCTGCGGCTAGGACAAATCGGGACGGAGCGTCTGGAGGCGGGTTCGCAGGGGGAATGGGAGGCAGTCCTGGTGCGCGTCTCGGCGGCGGATGAGCCACCCGTTTCCACAAGTCAGGAAGCCGATCATTTCCGGGAAGTGCTATGCCGTGCTGGCTCGATTGACGGCGTTCCGGCATCGCGAGCGGAATACTTACAGGATTAGTACGGGCTTTAGAAATAGCCGACATCTACTATCTGCCTTACCTGCTTAGTATCACAGCACTGATGCGGTTTGATAACTTATGCACAAGATCGGAATGATCTTGCCAAAGCAGTGTATTAAGATGTTTTATATCGAAGTGAAGTTTACTTACATCATCGACATGGCATGTTGGTATCACCGGTAAGCCTAGGGCGTGTGGACGGAATCCCTGACATGCGTTTCTGACGGATCCCGAATCGGTCTTTGTTCGAATCACTGCGTGAGCGGTATCACGGAGCCGGACATGCTGACGGGAATGATGGAGCGCGAT
>JAABUO010000210.1_pt1 | contig 150307 bp, 175 predicted proteins | sample 5559291 | NCBI WGS metagenome assembly JAABUO01 (sample SAMN10711878, study PRJNA513372) | rock metagenome | isolation source: Antarctica rocks | place: Antarctica: Victoria Land, Finger Mt sud
AAGTCGCTATTCTCCCCCCCCCCCCCCCCCCATCCCATCCTTTACAGTTCAACATAGCTCGCTACAAGACAGCTATGAGATCTGATGCAAACATCTGCCTTGCTGGTTAGGAGCGGTTGTGCTGGTTTTGAAGAAGGGAGGGAGGGAGGGAGGGGGGATGGCTGGGTTGGAGAGTGGGATGAATATAATGCTGGGTTTGGAGTGAAATGAAAGGAATATATGTTGGTGGGGAGTTGTGTGGTGAGGATGGTGGTAGTATGTAATCTACATAGCGAAGCAGCTGGCTCTAACAGCGTGGAAATCTTTTGTTGGGTCTTCGGCTCTAGCAAAGTGGGGTTGTGCCTTCGTGATGAGTGAACGGGGATTGGAAATCACTGGATTTTTGGATTCGCAAGGGACAGACGGGAGCACCGAAGATGAGTGCAGAAACATCCGTTCTCAGTAAGTCACTCTTGTAGATGGAAGACGCGTTATTTATACACGTTACACCATCTCTATGCAACGGTGACGAGGTATCCTCTTTGAAGGACATGCCAGGACCCAATACGCTCCGCTTCGACCTCTCCGTGTCCAATTACATAGTCTTGTATCCATCCGAATCTGGGTGGCAAGCATCGCCAGATGTCTGATGTCTGTTGGTTGACGAATCGGCCAAGATGTGAACACACGTTGGAACAATCCTATTCAGATATCTATAGCATATTTCAACAATGTCGAGTATAATCTCCTCTTACCCGTGCTTGATCCAAGAACGCAGGTGGTTCCATGCTTGGGTATTCTGCCAAGCACCAATTGCTTTGCCTCAGCTCGAGATGGCAGTTCGGCTTCTTTGTAAGCCATAGGAGCTTAATGGCGACTAGATTGTCCCTCGCTGAAGAGGTGGACGACTCCCAGAGCAGGTAAAGGAGAAGAGCAAAGACAGAGTGCAGGATTGATGTCTTTGCTTGGCGCTTTGGGCAAGGCAAAATGGTTGTTGCATAATATCGTTGCTCTGTCGCAAGGTTTTCTGGACATGGTTGCATTAATATTTGGGCATCGGATGAGAATATGGTGGTGTTGAGAGTTTTGACTTTGGACACCTTGTACGATGCAGTCCGGTGATATCATCCAGTAGCAGGAGCGTGCATGGGGTTTGTCATACTTATTTGCAACACAGTCTCCCGAATAAGGAGGTTTATTGATCCCTTATTTAACGACCAATCGTTGTCTTCGTTCAGGTCAAGATGAGACCAACCAACCGTTCCAAATGTTAGAGACGGAACTCGTAGTTGCGCCCCCATGGTCAAATCGCCACGTAGACTGGAGCCTGAACCCGGTTACAAAGTTGTTGTCGAAAAATGCCTCAGAGGATTTGGAACGATTGAAACCCCCACGACTTTGGGTCGCACTCAAGATCCTCGAGGACACGCTTATAGAACCAAAAGTCGAGCAACCTTAGTGACATCGAGTAGTTTCAAGACTCCGAGGCTGATTGCTTTGCTTTGTTTCTACGTCGGGAACTCCAATACGACTTGAATAAGTACAGCTCTAAGTCCTGAGTCGTCATTTTGGAAATGCTGAAGGTGACCAATAAGCTACTTGGCCGCGCCTTGATCGTCGACACGATCCATAAGTGGCTCGTCCTGGGGAAACTATGCATATCAATGATCTAGGCAGATTTCGAGGATCGGAGTGTATTATCAAGGTATTTAGACTTGGTTGTGTGTCTTCTTGGAGGCACTATCGTCAAAAACTGGCTACTCGTAGTTGTCCTAAGATGTGAACCTCAGCTACACATCGTCAGCACTAGTCAACGCTGCCTTCCAGTCTCATGGACTTGCTAAAATTGTTGCAGAGTATCCTTGGGCAGGATTCCCCCAAGTACTGTGTCGTATCGGCATGTAGCGTCTTTGAGATGATGCCCTTGTCCATCCTCAAGGCTCGACGCGAGGACTTTGACGCAAGGACTCCGACGCGGATGAGAACCCGGCTCTCACCGCTGAATAGATGGATAAAACTGTCATCAATCCCAGGCCCAGCCACGAAATACATATTCTTGTTGAGTGTGATCGCATGATATCATGGATGTGCCTGAACACGAGGGGCACGGAGCGGCACCAGGGAATATAGAGTCCTTCGAGCTAACTCACTAACTGTGGAAGATCTTGAAATATCGTACATAATGCATAGTGCATAGCGCAATGCCGCGGATGCTGCCGGAATACGATGTTTCTGTGTGTGCCAACGGAGCCTTGGAAGTGATACCATGATCAACCAGCTCGCTGATCTTCATTGTAGGTTGTTAGTTAGCGACGTGGCTACCAATAAATTCCTTGCAATACAAGCGCAGCGGTGACAGTAAGCCAAACGGTCAGCTTTGACGAGAGTACATGGTACGTCTAGAGACTATGAAGTAGTACAGCCTTTTCTTCTAACCTGGCTTTTGGGAGAGAATGGACCTTGAAGCGTCATTTGAGGCTAAAGTATCGAAAACGCACGTACGCCATGAACCAGGGAAGCGTTAGCCGTGGAGATTCGTCGATGCAACTTGCAATGCGAGTCGATCATCGAAGAGTTGGAACAAATATAATTTCAACGTTTATCTGAAGTTTCATGCTAGCAAGTGATTGAGTAATTATCTCGTGTTCAAAAGTCCAGGAGGAACTCGAAGTGACAGAATCAAGTTAATATCTTTTGAAGGAATTCGCAAGGTTTGCTATTGATCCTGTGTGACAGGAGTAGTATACGATGGCTAGAATCGAAATCCGAACCCAATAGCTGTGAAAGATACCTATTGTGATCCACCATAGGGCGCATCTATGGTTCTTGTTGGCGGGTCGTAAAACTTGCGTCGTCGTTATTGCGCATGGTGGTGAGAGTCAAATACTACTCTGACTTGCCTGATAGCTGGACCAATCATACGTCAGAGCGATACCGGCTAACCTGGAGCTCCACCAAAGCTTTTGGTGGAGCTGTCACGGCCTCAACTTTGATGCTGTCTAGTTGCAGGAAGAATCAAGCCTTGTGAGGTGACACCACAGTCCGACATCTCCGTGAAGCTATATAAAAGCCTGCGGTCCGTGTGCGACTTTACTCCTGCATGCTCTAGCCAATGAACAGCTAGTTTGCCTAATAAGCAGCACGTTGATTTGTCGCTTTAGACATCCGCCAGGCTTCAAATTGAGTGAATCATGTATGTGCTGGTTCCCATAGCCTTGGGAACAACCGAATCCACCAGAGGACACTTGACTTGCTGCCAGGCTTCGATGGTTGATCCAATCGTGTCGTGGGGTGTCTCCAAGACCGGTATTCGGTAGCGTTAAAAGCGGAGTTATCCCTCCATCTGCGGTAGTTAGTAGTTCGCTCTATATTATTAGGACTTACATTGTGAAAGGCTGAGAGAGAGAGACATACAAAGTAGGTGCTAGAGATATCCAGAGCCCGACCGATTGGGAAAGTCCCAAACAACGACCAACGTATGAGTTCAATATCAAAGAGAAGTAAACCGCCCCCAACAGAGTGCACGTTCAAAGCTGGTGGAGACAGATGATGCTTAAAGGTAGAGTTTGACAGAGGCTTGCTCATGCATGTAGATCCCAGGTCTGGTCTCTCCACTCAGGGTCTCAAGGGGCGGTCGATGATGCTCTACCGAGCAGGATTTGACGATGCATATTTCAGATCCCCGGCTATACTTTGCTACTCGTCGCTCATGATCTTGGGACCATTCCGATCTGAGAAAATTGACTCGACTGAAGCCAAGCTAATGAGCCATGGCAAAGATAGACTTCTCCATGCCAAGCTGTTTTATCGCATTCCTTGCGGCTTGTTGTTTCAGCACTAAGGTGGGGCGCGTTACGTGCAGGGCGCTGCTGCAGTGGCGATCGATCTAACGGTTTTCCCCGTGACTGATTGTTCTTTCCTGCCTTCCAAATGCGTCGTCCGGGGCTGCGGGTCTATCAGATTCTCCCCTCGATCGATCAGAAATCACCATTTTCTCCCGGTAAGTAATCATTAGAACCGTAATTCTCCGAGTATACGCAGCAGCTGGATCTGCTCATCATTGGCCAACTTGAACGAGGCTCTTCCTGGCATACCGCCCGGATACCAATGCAGATGCAGATGCAGATGCAGGTCAGACAACTCTGCCAGCGCCCAATAGATAGCTTTATAGAGACCCTGTAGCTTCCCCACACCCGCTCATCCCGCATCGGTAAGGAGGAAATAGCTATGTACCGAAAGATCCTATAGTCATTGTAGAAGATTGGGTGAACGTTTGCTGGACTACCTAGGCATTCCATGGCGAAGGTGATTTTCCGAGCGTCGATACTGACTGAAACATTTGTCGAGGCTGCTCAATTTTACAGCATTCCATCCACCTTGCTTTGCTATTGTGGCTATGAATACTAGAGATTAGCCGGGAAACGAAAGATCTTAAAAGGTCAACGCCTAGCAATCACCTTCCTCCAACAAAACCACGACAACCCTTCGATGATCTTACTCTTGACGACAGCCTGATTGATTGTACATCTCCGACTGCGTCCTCGCTAGGTTCAGATCCAGGCCTTCGACATAGTTCCAAGATTGTGCTTATAATGATTTTAGATTCTGTTCCCCCTTTCCACGGGAGCCTAATTTTGGAGTTCGAAGAAAGCCTCGAGTGTTGCAAACTACCCCCAGATGTCCCAAACGATGGATCTATCCTCGAAATACCGTGATGCCCTACAAGAGTGTTCCTCCTCCATGCCCAACTTCTTGGACGGTTATATGACCCCACCGCGATCTGCCACCTCTAGAAGACATTCGTTGGTGATCTGCGATTCTTCTGGACACTTCCCATCAGGATCTTTCTCAACATCAGACTACAGCTCTTTCAGCGAGCTTCCGACACCAACATCATCGACATCGGCTTCGTCGTCCCGACACCATTCTATAGCATACAATACTTTCCAGCCTCAAATGGTGTCAGACTCCTCGCCGAATGAGTCGTTGCAATACAAAGAATCAAGCATTTCAACAGACTTAGATCAGTCCTCTACTTTTGGATGTCTCTTGCCTGATGTGTCTTACCTGTGCGCGAATTCATCGCCGTCTTTCTCCAACGACCCCACATCTGGTGTCCTCAATGAAGGGCTCTTGATGACGATGCCCGGTATATCCACTAGCCTATCGACAGATTTGATCTCTCAAGACCTCCAAGATGGACAAATATCTCCGTTCGAGCAAGCTACGCCTATAAACGTCGAAGCTATCCCACATTTTAATGCAACGACACGCCTCGACACCTCTTTCCCGGACCCTGACGTTGATTACAGCCAGAATTACTCAAGTGATACTGACTGGTCCACTCATCTGGTATCACCAGAAACCGTCGATCCCTCGCACACATTCATGTTCTCAAGTCCGCCAGGGTCTCCTACACAGCAATTAGGTTCACCGATAAAACTCGAACAACTCCCACCACAGCATGCATCCTTCGAGATGTTGAGCCCTTATAGCGACGTTTCACCAGATTGCAGTCCGACAATCTCGAGATACAAGACATCGGATATGGTAAACACACCCACACTCAGAAGCCGTGGATTTACTAGACTTCGTAAGGTTGGTAGATTATCGGGATGGAGAACCGAGAACAGGGCAGCCTTACAATTTCCAATGTGCGATATTAGGAAGATCGAGAGTATCGACACCAATCCCTGCTTGACATGCAGTACAGCTACCAAGCGCGTTGCATTCAAGCGGCCGGAACATCTAAAGCGACATCTAATAACGGAACAGCATACCAAGAACGTAATGGAGGATGCTGTGAGGAGAGGGATAAAATGTCCATCGCCGGTTGAGAAGCCCGTGTACCCATGTCTAATCCCTAACTGCAAGAAGGGGTTAGATAAAGCGCCTTTCGTGGGAAGAAGGGATAATCTGACGCAACATTACAAGAATACCCACTTCCATGACAAGCACAGAAACGGGGGTGGTAAAAATGATTGGGTTAGCGTAGAGAGAGCAGAGGAGTTGGGACTTGCATCCAAAGACCCTCGAAATAAAGAGAAGTACGAAGGATGATTGACGATAAGAAGGATGACTTGAAATTTGTGACTCTGGAAGGAAAAGGTAATGGAAAAACTTTCCGTTATGTATCAAACTTGGGTATCTGATGCTGTGTTGGATCATGTTAGTCGTATATGTGTCGTGGTGATAGTAATCTATAAAACAGTAATGCAGGTCAGCAAAATTGAATCTCGTCCGTCAGTCCAGATTGGTATATTATTGCAAAGGAGAACACTCTTGGACTGCAATACATGGGTAATCCCGCTGTTCCATAACTCCAAACGGGAGATTCAATCACGCCGATCACGACGGCGGAGGAGGTGGACGCGTTCGGCCCAGTCGATGACTCGCTCAACAGTCTTATACCAGAGCCGTTTTAAGCCCCTTGGCTGGCCGCGAGCGCCTGGGCGCGAGTGAAAAGACGATCTATCATCTCTCACAGGAACCTCGCCATCGTTCAGTTTCCCAGTTGTAGCAACTAGAGGGGCCCCAACCTCGCTACCACACTCGCCGGCAATGCTAGTCGACATTTGTGATCGCTGAGCTCGGAAGATTTGACTTGGCGTAAACCATGGCTGTTTGGAGTGGCTCATTGTATCGATTTTTCCAACTCGGCGTATGGAAAAGGAACGGTTGAGGTTAGAGAAATTAAGTTGATGGTCCTGTCCATGAATCTGGATGTATAGAGGTTCAACAGTATCTCTGGATGACTCGTTGATGGAAGGAAGAGATATGCAGCGTCGATTTAGCTTTGGTGCTTTGTAGCGTCCTAGAAATGTTGGTGGCTCCTCCTCACGTAAGGCAATATCCGTCGATGGCGACCGTGATGTGAGTTGAAACTTGGTACGAAGTTTACTATCTAGTTTATTCAAGCTCTACTTCCATAAGTATGTCATCTCTTGACCGAATTGTTTGACGCAGAAGGATCAACGTACAAGGCTCCTCTGGATTTGTGGTGCTCGGACTCGATCTGTACTCTGCTACAGTCAGCAAATGCTATGGTATCTTGAGCTGCCATTTTCTGACGTGATTGCATTACCTGGTTTCGCCTTGTTTCCGAAGCACTCCGATCAAGCGGTCGAATGGGGCCAGTAGAACTTGTGGGTGGAGTTGTCCATGCTGGTGGTGTAATAAGGGCTGTTGATGTGGGTGGGAGCGAACTTGTCGTTTGGGTTTCATTCATCACCACTGACGGTTGAATGTGCACCACCCAAAAACCTTATCTTGACAAATAACCTTGTTTGCTAAGGAAGAAGTCAGATTTGCAGGTGAGGATGCTGAGACCTTCGACTCACCTCCGACAGTCAACTCAGCAGGAAGATAAGTTGTGCTCGTATGAGCAGAAGACAACAGTGGGGGTAGAAGGACTGCCTTATTTGCTAGCCAGATCGTACCCACCGATACGACGACAGAACAGGCAAGGCGTTGCTGGCTTAGAATTTCCGAACCACCATTAGATTGGGAGAGAAGCAGCAGTTTCCGTTCCTTGCTGTAATGGAGCAATGCAACGACGACATGTGCTGCCAACGATAAACGCGCCACAGCAGAACGAAAAAGCTCTGGGAACCAGATTATGCAACAGTCGGGGATTTAATGGTGGGTGAGGCATCCATGAATCATTCAAGACTTTTGTCAGTAGGATGGAGTAGCTAGAGCTCATAGAAAGGGAAGGGAATGCTCCGTTGATAAATCAGGAAGAACGCCTTTGCCGGGGGAAGCAGCCATGGGAGCCCACAAGTACAGACAGGAACAACCACATGGGATACCGCCCTGATAATATAATCAAGAAGGCATGCCCCGCCTCGACGTATTGAGAAAGGACGGCCACGAAGAATTTGTTTCTACTACCTCAGCAGGCTTGCCCGCTCTCACGGAGGGCTGGAGCCACCTGGTAACACATCTATTCCATCTTCATATGGCGAAGCAGCAGAACAACAACTGTCGACTCAAGTCAGATACAAGTAGAACTGCTTCGAATTAGGCTCGGCAGCCAACGTTGGCACAGGTCCCAAGGAATCTCCGAGGCTTGAGCTGATTCAGTGCCTTAGTATTCAGCCACATATTACTGAGGCCTCCTACAGCGTTCTAAAGTGGTCAGAAAAGCAGCCACGGCCTTCGGTTAGACTACTTCTTCCCATCCTCCTCCGCAAGTGGAAGTGCTGGTAGCTCTACTGTGATGACCGGCGTCTCAGTTGAGTCGGGCAAACTTGCACATTGCGCCCGCGCAAAGTATGGATCAGTGTGATGTTTGTTGTAGTCATAGGACACAAAATTTACCTTCAACCCAGTACACAGAAATATACATAGAGGGCAGTCTCAAAGAGAGTAGCTCTGTCCATCTTTGTGCTTCTTGGAGAGAGAGAGAGGTTGGAGTGGATTATTTCTATATAGTACTGAAGCAAGAGTGTATTCTGATCGTTGGTTGCCAAGGGTTCCACCACGTGACCCAACATCAAAACTTTTTCGACCCCGCACTATGTTTTTTCGCTGCGTTGACCCGTGCAAGTCGTTTTTTCCCGTTTAAACTGCCATCATTTCTTTTTCTTTCGCCTCAACTACCATCCTGATTTTTACGGTTCATTGAAGTCGTTGTACGTACATCAGGTGACCGGAAATCACCTGATCGACGATTGAAATTTTCTTACCTGTTTACCTGTTTACCCGTACATACCTGCACCTGTCATTACCTTCATTGTACGCGTATATATCAATCTTTATCTCTTTTTACGATCCTTTTTCATGTCTCAACGCATCTGTACTCGCTGTGCTCATAATCGTCTCATTCATGACTTCTTTGATCCTAATTCAACGCGTGTTTTGAATCTTTGTTCATCTCTGTTTACCGATTTACCTGTTTATTCATACACTCTGTATGCTTCGTACATGCTTCATAGCACATGCTAATTAGTTCAATAGAAAACACTCTTCATGACTCGATATCAAACTCCCTACCAAACGCTCTATCGAACTCTCTATCGAACTCCCTACCAAACGCCCTATCGAACTCCCTATCGAACTCCCTACCAAACTCCCTACCAAACTCTCTACCAAACTCCCTACCAAAATCCCTACCAAAATCCCTACCGAACTCCCTACCGAACTCCCTACCAAAAGCTCTACCGAATTCCCTGCCAAACTCCCTACCAAAAGCCCTACCGAATTCCCTGCCAAACTCCCTACCAAACTCCCTACCAAACATGCTAATTAGCTCGATAGAAAGCACCCTTCATGGCTCGATACCGAACTTCCTACCAAACTCCCTACCAAACTCCCTACCAAAAGCTCTACCAAACTCCCTACCAAACTCCCTACCGAACTCCCTACCAAACTCCCTACCGAACTCCCTACCAAACTCCCTACCGAACTCCCTACCAAACTCCCTACCAAAAGCCCTACCGAATTCCCTACCAAACTCTCTACTAAACTCCTTATCGAGCTGTCTATCGAACTCTCTACATGCTTCAAAATACGCGTCGGTCGGGCGCATAACACACGTCAAACAGTGCTTCAAACAATGCTTCCTACATGGCTTTCTACCTCATTAGCTTCTTCATTGCTTTCCCTATTTACATCCCCGTTTGCTTCCCCATCGCAAAGCTTCATCGAGTCCTTCGTCTTATCTGTTTCGCATAGAAGGAAGGACTACATCAACTATTGTATGAAGAAGAGCTTGAAATAACGATAACGGGTCTCCTACATCTCATTGACTTCCCCATTGACTTTCCCATTGGCTTCCTCATTGGCTTCCCCATTGGCTTCCCCATTGGCTTCCCCATTGACTTCCCCATTGGCTTCCCCATTGGCTTCCCCATTAACTTCCCCATTGGCTTCCTCATTGGCTTCCCCATTAACTTTCTCATTGGCTTCCGATAGACCACATATGAAGCACTGGATAGGCCACATATGGAGCACTGGGTATATCACATATGAAGCACTGAATACGTCACATATGAAGCACTGGGTAGGCCACATATGAAGCACTGAGTAGGCCACATATGGAGCACTGGATACGTCACATATGAAGCACTGGGTAGGTCACATATGAAGCACTGGGTAGGCCACATATGGAGCACTGAATATACTACATATGAAGCACTGAATATATCACATATGGAGCACTGGATAGGCCACATATGAAGCACTGAATACGTCACATATGGAGCACTGAATATACTACATATGAAGCACTGGATATACCACATATGGAGCACTCGATACGTCACATACGGAGCATTGAATATACTACATATGAAGCATCGGAAGGGCAGTGGGATTGATTTTACAAATCTGTTTCTTATTTTGCACTTTTAGGAGATTCGCCACTAAATTTGGTGGGGCTCTCGGCAAATTCTAAAAAACGGCACAGGTTTCGCAATCAACGATCCCTAATTAAAAAGACGTAGTGCAAAGCAGTTTCCATCGGAAATGGCGACCCCCTCGTATTACCGTACGGAGGCTAAATGCGGGTAGCTTTTCGCCCTACAGGGCGGGCAGGGATATGCCATACTATCCAATTAACAATGACGTCTAGTTATCATTATGGAGGTATGGTCCTCAGCTACCTTATCGGTTCCTGGAATCTACAAAAAAGGTCAATGATACTTCTCTGTACAACCAACTCTACTATCTGCACGTGTACGTACAGTAAGCGTATAGCAAAAGCCATGCCTGAAGGAAGCCGACGACCCTCTATCATCGTCCTTCTAGTTGGCCAATCGAGGACATCTACCTATCATCCGGGATTTTAACCAATTGGTAAAGATCCTCGATTAACGCTCGTTTCAGATTGGAATGCTGAGCTCGTTGAGAGCACCTTTTGGTGTCTCGATGAGCAACAACGTTTATTAAAAAGATTCCGAGGGCGCTTGCACTGGTAGTAGGCCTTGCAGATACAAGCAATGGTGTTCGGAGACCTGTACTTTCTTCTCTACTTACACATCCATGTACCTCCAAGTGCAGATTTTAAGGCTCGTTGAATCGGTCGTGCTTGCTCCATTGTGACTTCCGAAAATGGAGCTATTGGACCACAAAACGCCGACAATGATACAAGCCCGGCATTGCATTTTCCACAATCTCATAGCAAAGACGTCTCAGCAGCCAGTCTCTCCCGTATCGTCTCAATATCCTCATCACTAACCCTGCACGTCCCCCTCACAACCCCCTCCACAGTCCCATAACCCTGTTGGAAATAGGAGAGATGGTAATCTCCACCTACATAGGGCCGATAGGGCTGGGGCCCGCTAGTAGAGTTTTACCTGCTCGCTCCTAGATAGACTCCTATCCAGCTTCAACCTACCTACCAAAAATGCCCCATATGACCTCGTATTTCAAGAAACCCCACCCAACCATCCCACCCCCCCCACCCCCCACATCCTCTCTATCCCTTCCCGCCCAAACCCCCTCACCGTTTCATGCCCCGGTAGACCCTCCCCTTCCCCACCGTCTAAGCCTTTGCTCCGAGAGCGCAAACTCCTTGGGGTCGGCCGAGCGGTAGATGCAGGGGGCTGTGATAGGTGGGGAAGGGGCCGGAGGTTGGGGATGGGGTGGGGGGCGGTGGTTTTGTTGCTACTGGTTTGGCGTTAGTGTTTGGGGCTCAGGGATGCCCTCTTGCTCGCCCCTCCCATATCTAAAACGACTCTACCGCTGGCTACTGAGAACGACTAATCGTATTGATGATGATATTTGAGCTTCGCTTTGTTCTCAGTTGCTGATACGCAAATTTGAGTTTATATTGTTCAATTGAGACTATTTCTTTAACAATCGGCCGGATGGTGAGGGTTTCTGTTGGAAAGGGGTTTAGTAAGGGCGAATGAGAGGGTTTTAGATATGAGTCCTGAGCAGTATATACATTAACGTCTCTGAAAATAGTTACAGAAGTATAGGAAGCCAGATCATAGGTTTGGCCAATGCATATCATGGACAATTCCCGCCGATGTCTGTAAATATGACATCAAAAAAGCTGCGAGCCATCGGACATATGACATTGCGGCATTACTGTAAATCAGACAATAATGTTAGCGAGACAACAATGGTATTGATGATCGAGGGTACTGGTAATCACGGTTGTGGCTGTGGTGGTTGTAGGGATGCTGGTGGTCATCTGTTCAGATATCATGATTAGCAATGAGAAAGAGACCAGTCAAAGTCTTTACTAGCTGAGAGATTATACGTACCGAAGTGGTTTTTGCGGTGATGGTAGAGATCACAGTGGCTGTTGTGGTTGACCGGGTCCCAAGCAGGCAAGAGCAAGCACTGGACACGCGCGCAGCTTCGCTAGTGGTGCCAAGCTGAGAGCACTGTGATGCATAGGCGGGGAAGGTCTTAGCAGGCACACTACCAGTCGTGATAGCCGATGGCTGTCGCTTATTTCTGTCTATAATAGGGAAAAGGAACGTCGTGGTGGTGGTCGTCGTTGCGATCGAGCTATAGTCTGGTTAACACAAGAAATTTACAGCGAAGGGTCCGAAGCTCCTACGTTGTGTCTGTCTCAGTGGCTGTGGTTGACGCAGTGATCTTCTCCGTTGGAGCAGTGAAAGTGGTGGTCGTTGTGGTCGTCGTATACTGGGTAACGGCTGCTACGCTTATACTAAGGTAGGAGCTACAGTAACTAGAGGCGTCAGCTTGTCTCGTTGAAGGTAATGCCGCCCTAAACGCACGAACGCAGCTATCTGCGTTGCAGCTAGGAGCTGTAGCTGGACTTGGAGAAGTAGAGGCAGGAGCTGCAGCTGGGATAGCAAGAGCAGGAGCGATGGCAGAGAGGCCATAGAAGGCGGTGATGAGTGCTTGAAAAAACATGTTGGAAGGGAATGATATCAATAGCAGCTTGTTTATTGGAAAGACTTATACTGTAAGATCAAGACAACGGAAGGTGAAGAGAAGAAAGCGAGAATGCAGAGCAGAGCATGATTTTATTCAGGCGATCCCCGGATAAGGCCTTGATGCTGTGATTTGGAGCGACGGTACGGTGAGACTGGTCACTATTATTTGATATCGTTCTTGTAGTCTTACTCAAGTTCTAGAATGCGTTAGTTCAGCACCTTGGTCGCTTGCTAGCGGAGCCTCTCAAGCAGTCTCGGGTTCCGGGGGAAAGTAACAACCCAATCAGAAGGATAAGCAGCACGGTACGTAGGTACCACCAAGCTTTACTTCCATTTTCTTCCTTGCATACTATGGCGTTCACGATAGCGCCACGAACATGCTCTCCTGATCTCGATCTGGAATGCCAGGTTTAGTCTTGAGATGAACCACGGATAATGTTCAACTCCTCATGTATTTCACCCAGCCCGACTGGCTCAGCTACCTACTGCGTAGCGTAAGGACGAAGAGAAATACAAAAAGTGATATGTGCAATCTCCTGGAGTCTCCCAGTACCGTTATTGAATGCGTCGCTAGCTTTGTCGAAAAAAGCTCTGCGAGTACTCAGTAGATTTGAGTATCGCTCAATTCGGGCTCCGCTTATTTAGGGCTACGCGCTAAGCGCGCGATCGATCTTTCTTCGGCTTAGCTCGATCTCTGGCGGAACAACTCAGTCTCGCTTTGGGACTTGAAGGTTCAGCCAGCCACAGGACCACTGTGGCGCCGACTGGCGCCACAGTGGTCCTGTGCTATTAAGTACGGTAGTCTATTACCGGGTGTCAAAGGCTCCGAGGGATTGGATCCAGAGCCTCAGATCTGACTGGTTAGGCCTCTTATTCGCTAGAGGGGGGTTCAACTAAGGTTAGAACGGAAAATGCGGCAAGCAGACACATCTTCTGTCAGTATCTCCCAGGCCAATGATGCAAACTCTATAGGGACGATCTCTAAGAACTGTTCCGTTCCTCATTTCCTGAACGCACGAGCGCCAATAACGTTTTCTCCGCACAGTTTACCCGGTCCGTCATGAACGCGCAGCATCTCCTTCTTTCAACCTTGATACGGGCTTAGGAGATGGTTGGGAAACCTGCCGAGGTGACATCAACGCGTGATAAGGCGCTCTACAAAACAGACGCACTGTTTCGCCGCTGATGATGAGTGTTGTATATACAGAGCTAACATGCTACGTTACCGTAAGTGGCATGCTGTTCATCATGTTGGCAATCTCGAAGCACAAGAGGAAGAAACAGCAGACCGTTGAATTGTAACATTAATTTCTGACCCCAGCCCCCACCCCAAACCTAACATCGGATCCCTTAAACTCTCCTTTTCTTGAATAAAACCGTTGCCTCATGGTTTGGCAAATTCTGCGTCTCGAACAACCCACTCTCCGGCCTCTTTTGCCCCTCTTGGAACTTCATATCATAAGTCATCAGCAAATACACCATGATCGCCTTGATCTCATTGCTCGCAAAGAACCTGCCCGGGCACGCATGTCTCCCATACCCAAAGGCCATGCTCTGATGATTCGAGGCAGCGTACATGGCTTTCCCGGCATTCTGGGGATTGTTCTGACGAACTTTTTCGAAGCGCAAGCCGTCAAAGATTTCTGGAGAGGGGTAAAGGGCCGGATCCATGGTTATGGCTTGTGTGGGGATGCCGATGGTGGTGTTAGCGGGGATGTTGAAGCCATCAGAGAGGGTGTAGGGTTCGGTGACGACGCGTTCGAAGGTTACTGTTATGCAATTTTTAATTTAGAAAGGGGAAATCGAGGTTGGAAAAATTTAAGGGGAAGAAAAGACATCACGGTCTACTAACTCAGAAGCAGCGGATTGAATCGTTGGCTTTCCTTCATGATGCTGTCAAGCTTGACCAATTTCACGAAGCCTTGTTTGTCAATCACCCCGTCCGGTGTCATTGCCGTCTCCATTTCCCGCCGAAGAGGCTCGATATACTCCGGCATAGCGCACAGATCGAAGATTAGCTGCGACGGAGCCGCGGCGCTCGTGTGGATCGCGGCGAAGCTAACCTTGAGCAGAATTCCGGCAATGAACTTCTTGTCCTTTTCCGAACCTTGTGCCTGGTCAGCCATCCAATATAGCAGATCAAGAGCTTTCTCTCCTTCGCGTTCACGTTGCTCCAGTAGCGGAATCGCGGCTCGTTCGGCGGCCTTGTAGTGTTTTTTGATGTTCCGGATCGCAGGAATAAAATATTTGGCAATCGGTTTCAGAGGCTCTGGGTACTTTTTTATGGCTTGAGCACCAATGAAACCGTCGATTGCGAAGGCAATGGAGGCTTTTACCCATTCTCTGTTTTCGCTGAGGACTGTGCCGCCAAACATGCGACTGGAAACTCGAGCAACAATTTGCGTGATCAGCCCCACAACCGGGACCTCGGTCCAGTCTGGTTGAACAGTAAGTTTTCTGCGAAGCTGCCCTGGATTGGAGTTACCTTCGCAGGGCGGAAAGTCTTGTTCAAATGCGTTTTTGATTTCCTCCTGAATCCCGGGCATGACATCGACTACAAAACAAATTTTTTAATAAAGTATTACGCTTCATCAATGTGACTGACATACATAGATGTTGGTTAAGCTGTGCCTTGACAACGCGAGGGTGCAAAGTCGACCGACTGCCCATGGTTGTGTACTTTCCTTCAAACATCTTTGAGAACGCATTAGTGTAATCACTCGCCGCGAAGCAAATGACATGAAATGTTCTTTAAAGCTGAAGAATCAAATTTAGGAACGTGGTAAACGTTACCTCTTGGAAAGTCGCAACAAAATCCACTTTATCAATAGGAGCTGTTTTCAAATCCTCCAGATATCGAACCGGAAGCATAAGCCTCTCTCCCAGAATACTTGGAATATAGAAGAAGCCGTCTTTGTGCTGTGAATACGTCAGGCTTAATGCTTCTCTTGCTCAATGCATTGACTATGAATGGTTACCTTCTGGTAACCTTCGAGGAGCATAGCTTTGCCATCGTGGATGAATCTAGTTCGATTCCGCAGTACAGTTTCCTTGTCGCTACCACCAACTATTGGTATACCAGGAACAATCTTTTGACGCTTTTTAGATTGACCAAAGACAGTAACGAGGGTCAAAGCAAGAAGACTAATGAGAATTATATAAGGATTCGCAGCCGCTAGCGCTTTGAGGATCGCAGGCGGAAGAACAAGATCAATGGATGTTGGCAAGGGTAATTCAGATAGGATGCCCATAGTGGAAGAGAGGATGTGACGCCTGATGGAAGAGAAGGAAGAAAGTTAGCAGAGCACTTTATTTCGTGTATGCAATGTTCCGCACAATATGATATAGAATATTGGACCAACCACTACGCAAGATTTCAAGTATTGGCTGATTTTTGGAAAGAGTACTGTATAGAACAGCTTGTCCCGGGGTAAGCTTTCTTCGGACTTCCACTTCTGGCTTCGCCGGTGAAGTGATGATCGCTTATATCACATTTGCTGCTCCATACGGCCCCTGCTCTACATAGTTAAAGCATTTTTGAACTTATGTTACTCTTTCTTGACATTCTGATTTATACAGTTGGTAATGCCTAGCGGCCCGCGTGAAAATAGTTGCCGTTGTTTAGGTAGAAGGCAGATCCAGAACCGCGGTAGTCGAATGCCCTATTCCACGCTGGTCTTTCCTTACAGAGAGTCGCTGGCTGCTATCTTTTCGTCGTGTCATCAATCATTCTTGGAAAGCGATAATTCGTAGTCCTGATTTCCTTCTGCTTTCTGATCCACCAGGCCGTGATAACCATTCAGGAGCAAAAGAATTGAGTCTAAGAACGCGGAATACTTCGGGCGATGCCATCGCTGCTTGGAATCATATTGAGTTGCGTCGCAACCATTTCACTAATCACTTACATCCGTAGCATCTATCGGCTTAGGCACTTCAAGGGACCGCTTCTTGCGATAACCTCAAAAGCTTGGATGCTGAAATGTTGTTACCACAAGAACACACACTGGGAGCTCAAGAAACTTTGCGATCAGTACGGTGAGCTACTCTGTGATTCTAACGAGGAAACTTCTACTGTTATTGTTCTTCTCGTAAGACCAAAGTTCCTTCTAACTCGCTTGCAGGCTCCATTGCCCGAATCAGCCCGGATACTCTTGTGACCGACAATGTGGAGCTGCTTCTTCGGATGAGTGCTGTTCGATCACCCTATTCCAAGGGAGATTTTTACCAGGGTACCCAATTCGACTTGGAGGTCAACCATATCTTCAGCGAAGTTAACGAAGAGCGTCACCTAGAGCTAAGGAGTAAATTGTCGTCTGGTGTACGAATACATCTGTAGTGGAGAAATTAGCGGCACTAATATATGTCAGTACTCTGGGAAGGAAAATCCGTACCTCGAGCAAAGTGTTGATGACCGTACCCGCGATTTGACACAGCTTATCGAAGAAAAGTACCTTTCGTCCGGTAAGTTTTTCAGAAAGGCAGATTTCGCCAGGATTGCGCAGTTTTACACCTTGGATGTTATTTCAGACGTAGCCTTTGGGGCTCCGTTAGGGTTCTTAGAAAGGTAAGGTCTTTGACATTTCTTTGGTGGAGGAAGCTTTGTCTCGCCCAGTAAACGAGGTCACTAGCAGGACGAGAATACTAGTGTGAACGAGGTAAACAACTAACACCCATCAGGGATGAGGATATAAATGGCTACTGTCACATTGTAGAGCAGACACTCCCAGCCTTCGAGTGGGCAGCGGTACTTCCTTCTCTGAACAGATTCGTTCGGCTGCCATTTGTGAGCAAATTCGTAATGCCGACTGCAGAGGATAAGACGGGTGTAGGAATGCTCATGGGGTATGTATTGCCTGCAGACCATCTACTCCGTCCTAATTGCTTCGTGCCTAGTATTGCAAAGCGATTGGTTTCAAAACGTTTCGGTGAAGGTAAAGAGGAGAAACAGGATATGCTTGGATCATTCATAAAGCATGGCCTCAGCCAAAGACAAGCCGAAACCGAAGCCGTTTTCCAAATGTCAGCACTTTCCCTCGAGCTGAAGGACCCCGTCGTTAACATCCCCACAGCATGGCCGGAACCGATACAACCGTCACGGCTCTCCGCGCCACCACTCTCTTTATCATGACCAACGCGCAGGTCTGTTCCAAACTCCGCCGCGAGCTCCACGATGCCGCAGCCGCTGGCCGGCTCACGCAGCCAATCGCCACAGACCGCGAGTGCCAAGAGCTGCCATACCTGCTCGCATGCATCCGCGAGTCATTGCGCATATGGCCGCCCTCCTTCGCCCTCCTCCAAAAGATCGTCCCGCCCGAGTAAGTCCCCGCGCCGGCCACATATCTAAACCACGCTTTCATTCACTGATACCTGTCCCCCAGAGGCGACACCATCGACGGCCGCTTCATCCCCGGCGGCACCAAAATTGCCACCTGCGCCTGGGGCGTCCTGCGCAGCAAATCCGTCTTCGGCGCTGACGCTGACCTGTACCGGCCCGAGCGCTGGCTCGACTCCAGCGACCAGGACCTCGTCCGCATGAAGCGGTCCGCGGATCTGCTGTTTGGATCCGGCAGATACCAATGTCTGGGGAGGAATCTGGCGCTGTTGGAGCTGCGGAAGGTGCTATCGACGGTGAGTTGTCTTTCCCTCCTCTTTCTGACGTTATGGTCTTGGTGATGATGGGATGGAGCTGATATGAAAGGGGGGAGAGATAGCTGTTTCACAGGTACGATCTTACGCTGGTGGATCCGACAAGGCCGTGGAAGTGCGTGGCGGCGAATGGGAATTTTATGCAGAGCGAGATGTTTATGAGGATTGAGCTGAGGGCAGGGAAATTGTGAATTGAAATCGAATGGCGGCAGGAAGATGGTTGGTGGGAGTCTGGGTATCAAGTCATATTCTCGATTTGGCGGAACATTTGTGCTTCATGTTTGCAGACGATCAATGGCATCACCAAAGTCGAAACCATAGTCTACCCACCCTAACTTCGCATTTCCTATCGGGCAGAAACGAACCGCGTACCTGCATTACAGAACAGCCCCATCTCCCCCCTCCCCCCCCAACAACCCACATCCTCCCTTCCCCAAACATACACGCGCCGAGCTGGCATAATGGCGAGATATTGTGTGCGGGTTCGGACCGGTGTTCCATTGGGCTACATACGACTTTCTGATTTGGGCATGAAATCAGTAAGCCGGTTACTATCATACCAGCCAAACCACCGCCCGACCGGCGTTAAAAATGCCCCAAAAGGTCGCAATCGCAAAACTCAACCTCAACTCCCCCCTTCCTCCCTCATCATCTCGCCCCCAAATGCCAAGCCCCCAAATGCCAAGCCCCCCTACCCCCTATCCCCTATTCCCTACTCCCTCCCCACCAACCTCACCCTAACATCCTCCCCCACCGCCAACGTAACCGGACTCCCCGCGCACCTCCTCCTCAACCTCTTCTCCACCTCCTCCCTCCTTTCCCCCCCCTTCCCCGCCCCCCCTTCCATCCCCACCCCCTCTCCGCCTCCCAGCTCCAACCGATACCTCCTCAACACAACCGCGAAAAAACACACAAACTCCGCCTGCGCAAACTTCCTCCCCATACACGCGCGCGCGCCTTCGGAGAAGGTCATGAACGTGCCTTTTGCTGGTGGTGTCAGCAGCGCCGGCAGAGTACTACTACCTGGTAGCGCGTCCGTGTCGTCGGCGGGTGGTTCCGGGGAAGGCGGCGGCGGAGAGAGGGGGTCGTAAAGATTTGGGTGGGAGGAGAGCCAGCGTGTGGGACAGAGGATGTGGGGGGAGGGCCAGAAGCGCGCGTTGTGGTGGATGGCGGTGTTGTTGACGATGAGGCCGCAATCGGCGGGGAGGAGGGCGGTGTGGGTGGGGAGGAGGATGGGTTGGGGGTGGAGGGTGATGCGGCCGATGGGGAGGACGATGGGGTAGATGCGGAGGACTTCGTACTGGGGGTGGTGGGGGGGGTGTGGGTTAGTTCCGGAGCGGGGGGGGGAAAGGGTTGGAGGTCGTGGGGATTTTGAAAGGGAGGAAAAGGGAGAGGAGAACTTACGAGGAAGGCGAGGATGTAGCGGAATTTAGGAAAGTCTTGTGTGTAGGAGAGTTCGGTTCGGCCTTGCGCGTTGGCTTCGGCGTAGATGCGGTCGATTTCGGAGATTACTTGGTCTTGGATTTCGGGATAGAGGACTAGGTTGACGCAGCTGTAGATTATCGAGTTGGCGGTTGTGTCGTAGCCTATTGTACACCCAATTCTGCGTGTCAATAATAGAGGTGAAGGAAAAAGTGCTTTGAAAGGGGGTTTTACTGACCTGCCATGAGGAACATGAACATGTTCCCGGTAACTTCTTCATCGGTAAGCGTCACTCGGTTCATGCCACCAGAGAGACTCGAGCCTTTGGCCTCGCCGGCGTTGGTTTTGAGTAATGCTGTCAGGAGGTTGCCTTTCATTTTGTTCTCGTACTCGGAATTCGCGGCTATTCGTATCTTCTCAACCTGGATGAACTCGCCAATGTAGGATGCGAATTCCGCATAAGCCTGATGTCCAGCTTTCCACGGCGACCGCTTCAGCAGCCATTTTGGCAAGAGCAGGATATGCGGCAGGAACATGATGACCTGGAAAATGGCATCGACCAGACTCAAGCTGTGGCCGGGCGGTAGAGCTTGCTTATCATCCGTCCAGTCGAATTGCTGCCCGAATCCCGCACAACTCATAACGTTGATGCCCAAGAGATAGATCTCGGACTTTATCGCGACGGATCCCTTCTCAGCCCATGATTGCATGAGGAATTTGGTCTGGCGGCGGGTCTCGGACCAAACCAGCTGGTTGGCTGCGTCACCGAAAGGGGGAGCGGTGATTCGAACGTGCATTCTCCATAGGTTGCCTTCACTCGAAACTACGTTTGGCCCAAAAGGCTCGATTAACTCTAGAGGGCTCGGCGTTAGTTACAAGAAACCTGTCACAGCTGAGGCTACTTTTGACTGACTCATCTTCTCGCGCGGCTTAACAAAATCTTTTCGCCTTGTGCAAATATCCATGGCCATCTTCGCATCCGCAGTGTAGCACACGAGTCCCCCTGGGGCAACGACCAAGAACACGTCTCCTAGCTCAGAATGTGCTCGATATTTGTCCTCATACATCCAATCTTTGATCGTGTACCGTGCGTACCTCGGCCATCCATTGCCCTCGAGCAGGTAGTCATGGTACCTCCATCGGAAAACAGCGTTGGTAAAGTATGCCCAGTTCTCAAGCTCATGTATAGGACTGAAGACATATGGGAGACCAGTTTTCCTTGCGAGGCGAATGTTTAGGATGAATGTAACGAGCTTGTGAAGAGTCAAGGAGACCACCAAGAGAGCGGACATCTTCCATAGAGGGAACATCGTTGCAGAGAATGAGGTAGGATACGTGATAATAGTAATCTAAGAAACAATGTTTCATTATGCGGGTCTTTACAAATGATAGAAACACAGGACAGATGTGTACTGTGGAAAAGCTAACACCTCGCAATGTCCACGCATTGCCGTTTAGGGTTAAGGCTGTTTTGAGGGTTCACCCGAACAGGCAATGCCGTTGTATAGATCACACCATAATAACACGTAGTGGCAAGCGAGAATTGTAAGTATCGAAAAATGGGGAGTAGCGCTGAAAACGGGAATCGATCTTAAAATTGTAATAATAGTTTGACACTACAGGAAAGAAATATGCATCATGTCAAAACGATAGATGATCCCATTGATGATCTACGCCATCCGAAGCAATCTTGAGCGATCATTACGTGTGTTACCTTCCCAAGTCTATACTCATGAGATAAATCGCGCAGTTGTCTGAGACTGCATGCAGCTATAATTATTTGTGTCGTAGGAAGTTGTTCCAAGGATTCTATCGACGGTTGAAGTTTAGGAACCGAGACTAATCCCGTCAGTTTCAGCTTAAACATAACCCTTTCTTGGAAAATAATTACTCACCGCAATGAACAGAATAACAAGATTGCTTGCAATAAAAGAGGCATAGATCCCCGAGTCTCGCCAACGATTGTCGTAGGATAGTCCCAATGGCGTGTAGAAGTCCTCACCTGTCTTGTAACTGCAGAATTGGCACGTGCTAGTCGCATTTTGAGCAAGGTATCCGAGACCGCCATTCTGGAAATATTTTTCCATGTACGAGCCGCAGTTCTGCGCAGGCGGAGGGTTGAAGGTGACGAACTCGGATTCTGCGCATCGAATGTCGCGTCCGTGCAACTCTGTAACGATCATACCGCTGATCCGAGTGAAAGGATTGAGCTCGTAGAGCCAGTCTCTCCAGAATTTGGGGATTTGTGGCTTCGGCACCGTTACCCCTATAGAAGTGTTAGCTATCAAGGTCCTAGAGCTATTGTCTGGAACTCATGTCTTTCAATTTACCACAGAATAACGCCATTGTGATTCCCAGAAAGGGGTTCAACAGCATGGCAACCAGGCTGTTCGGGGTCAGTGCCGACATCATCTGCCCAAGAGTCACTGAGAACACCTCGGTGATGAAAATCATAAGTAGCTGGTATCCAGCTTGAGCGGACTGGAACCGAGGCATATAGAACAGTGGCAGAAAGAAGCCTAAGGCGCATAGAACCGAATACGGCATTTCAGCAATTACCATTGACAGTGCGAAAGGCAATTGTCTGTAGGCCCTTGCTGCAGATTCTCGGTAGAAGATCAATCGTGACGACTCGTATTTGGCTTCCACTTGAGGCATTATGATGGCTGGTAGTATAGTGACTTGAAAGATAATAAAGACTCGGTACTGGACTGATTTTAGTGAGTCTCCAAGATGCAGGAATACGATGCCGGTAAGAAGGCCGATTGCGACATGGTTGAAGAATCGGGTGAAACCTATACAGTTTGGTCATTTTAGATATTTTCAACCGGTTTGGGCAAGTAGTGGTATTACCGTAATTCGGTGTCCTCCAGAATGCAAGACTAGCTCTGCGAGCCACTACTTTTACCTGATACCACAAAGGCGTCGCATATTCTAGTTCTCGAAAATTCGATACCGGACTAGATACAGAGTCCTTTCGGTCTCTTTTGATTTGACTAATATTTGCGTTGATCCTCGCAAGCTCCACTGAATTGCGCCAAACGTCGGCCCAATTGCTGGCAGTCGATTGAGTGTACCCGGTGTTAGTTATATCCAGGATCCATTCTGCTGGATTGGCATCGAGGGGACATTCTGCACCATTGCGAGCAAAGTAGTCACAAAGCGTAGATGCATCTTCCCCAATCTCTCCAAAGTATACGCAGTGACCACCGCTCTGCAACAGAAGTAGCCTGTCAAAGCTGGCAAAGACAAGTGAGTTGGGCTGATGGATTGTGCACAGAATTGCCTGACCAGCGTTGGACAACTTCTTCAGAAAGCGAACAATATTGAACGCAGACTGGCTATCGAGCCCTGTAGTTGGTTCATCGAGGAATAGGAGAAGTTCTGGCTTTGCAGCCAGTTCTACACCGATTGTGATTCGCTTCCGTTGTTCGACAGACAGCCCGCCAATCTCGGAATCACCAATAACGGCATCCGCTATGTTTTCCATCTCGAGGAGAGATATAACTTCTTCCACATACTCATACTTCTCGGCCAAAGGGACTTTATACACCTGTCGCAATTGAGCTGAAAATCTGAGGGCTTCCCGGACTGTTTGAGAGCCTTCATGGACATCGATCTGCTCGGCGTAGGCGGTACCTCGTTGGAAGGCGGGGCCCGGATGAACACCGTCAAGCAGAACATCTCCAGAGATAATTCCAATATTCTTCCTCGCAGCTAGAACATCGAGAAGCGTTGTTTTCCCCGCACCGCTAGCACCCTTAACGATTGTCAGCGCAGATAAATCTTGAAAACCCAGAGCTGGATGCATTTACCATCAAAGCTGTAAGCTCACCAGGACGTACGTAGCCGCAAATCTGGTGCAAAAGTCTCAGATGACCTGAGGGTACAGGCACATCGTAACACAGATCTTGAAAGGTTAGCACAGCTTTGGAAGATACACGTAGTTTTGCGCTCAAATTGTTCGCTTCCTCTTCTTTGCGCTGCCTCTTTTTCTTTCCCTCAGCGAGTTTCTCATTCAGGTTCTTTCGCTCAAGGTTTTCTTTTAGAAATAAAGAAGTTCTCTGTGACGAAAGTGTCAATTAGCCTCTACACTGTCGACGAACAGACCACGAGCGTCTCAACAGTTCTTCAGACTTTTCCATTAGGCCAATTTGAAACCTCTCTGCTAATCCAATAGCGTGAAGCTAGGGGACTGTTACAGAGAAACTCTGCGATTGGTATGCACTACAAATAGGGATTTTAATGACCTTATTGGTAGTCTTTTTATGGTCGACTGTCTGAAGGTCTTCCCTCTTGTTGATGCAAATTCGTGTATTGACCTTTGAATGAAAATCTCGATGACTTACACTGCCTTTATTTGTGTACTGCAGGAACTCCGCACAGCTTGCCTGCAAGAACAGGAATGCAACTATCATAACGATTATTATACCAAAATTTCGCCACATAACGGCCGGATTGTAAGAGAATGCAGTCTTGATATAATCGGTTCCAGATACAAACGCAGAGCCAGGTACAGAGCCAGGTAGCGTACAAACTTGGTAAGCAGTGTGGGAATATTCTTCCACACCAGACGGTACAAGGTTCCTTGATACACATTGGAGGCTGATTCGACTGAACTCGTTCATCATGAGTACGGAGAAACCCAACGCGAATGGGTTGACCCAGAAGATCCACCGTAACCAGGCCAACTCGCTGTGATACTGAATAAAATATCCCCCAGTGAGAACGAACAGTGTGATCAGGATTGCTGCAAATTTCATGGCGTAGTCGAAATCAGGACAAACGCAGCCGATGGTCCGGAAGAAAACAGTCATTGCGAGGTAGGAGCAGATGATTGTAATCAGAAATACGAAGAACGCTCCGGCATTTAGTGCTAGCCCGCAGAGAAAATATACTATGATTTGGTCAGCTATCTCTACGGGTATAGATGGGTTACGAACGTATTGAGCGGTCAAAAGTTGCCTCACTAACCAATAATGCTGAACGTAAGAATCTGGCAGCTAGCAAATGCTGTATCGACAGCAATCTGCGCAATCCACAAGGCACTAGGACGATAAAAAGCGAAGGCACGGTGCTTGTTAACTATCGATCTACCAAGCATGGCAGCCGCTAATTCTCCAAAAGCTTGAGAAGCATTGAACAGTAAAGAAATGAAAAGTAGCCCGCCTCGAGTGAAGGCCCCCTGGCTGGTTTGGGGTAATTGTAACCATACGGTTCCTAGGATTACCGCGAAGATAACCGTTGTGATCCACGAAGTACAAAGCAGAAAGTTGTCCTGCAATCTTAATAAGAACTGCCGCCTCATTAGGAGCCATATTTGTAAATGATAGGGTATAAGATAAACGGAAGATTCTCGCGCGTGCCTTCTCTTGGAGTCACGATGAGCAGAATCAAAATCGGCCTGGGCCTGGTCTTTGTACGCAAGGTCTTCTCTATAGGCTCTCATCTCGTGATCCAGTAGCGAAGATTGTAAGGAATTGCTATAGCTTACTGCCAAGGCATTGGCATCGTAGCAGAAATGTTGGTTCTCATCCAGAGAAAGCTGCTGTTCAAAAGTATCCGTGCACCCAGTCAAAAAATCTGGAGTGGTCTGACGTGGATTTCGTCTGAAACCAAGACCTTCGAAGTACGTGCTAGCCGTTGTAGTAGATCCAAAGTAAACCTGACGGCCTTCACTCAAAACCAATACCTTGTCAAACTGCTTATAGATATTTTCAGACGCTTGATAGATAGATACGAAGGTTGTTAATTGATAAACGTTAGTCGTGACCCTCAGAGACTTTGCAAAATCAAGCGCAGAGGAAGCGTCGAGTCCCCGGGTAGAGTTATCCCAAGCGTGAACGGTACTGCCAGTCAACATCATTTCTGCAATTGAAACACGTTTTCGCTCCCCACCGCTGATTCCTCTGATGTGCGCGTTGCCAACCAGGGTATTCGTTGCATGCTCGATGTTGAAGATTTTTAGTATAAGGTGGAGTACTTTTCTCTTGAACTCTTCCTTGGACATGCCTCCTGGGCGTTTCCCTGGAATCTTAGTATCTAGGGCAAATTCAAGCGTCTGCTTGACCGTCAAAGACGGATGGTGGATGTCGTCTTCCTGATTGTACATAACCTGCGCTTGTCAGCGAGCACTACCTAGAAAGCTCCCTGACGACTCTCGATTATCATTTTAACAAACCTCGCCGCGATACTTTTCACCAAATACACGAGCGTCTAATGTGCCATAGTAGACATTGCCTTCGACGTTAGTGAACCCACGCCTTTGGTTGGCAATTAATCTCAAGAAACTGCAGCAGATCAGCTTATACCATACAAAATTGGGGGAGTCAAGGGCAGGAGTGAGATAATCACGTTGAACACCCGGAGCCTGGTCTTCCAAGTACTAGGACCATGTTCCCGGGTTTTGCAAGTCCTCGTAAACCTCTTAAAATGTCGACCTCTTTTTTCTCCCGGTTGAGATCCCAGCCAAAGAGGTGGCAGATTGTCTCTGGAATATTGAAGAACGAGACAAAGGCATCGGGGAAAGTTCTGACATAATTCTTCACTCCACCAACTCCTGTGACAGCCAAATTGTCCCATACCACACCTACCCGCTTTGGTTTAATCCCAGACTCCTGATCAAGACTCCGTGCTCCCCGAAGGATTTTCTCGAGGTCCCAATCGCCTTGATGTGTCCTTATTGAGGATGAGTTCTTCTCCAGGTCTGGGGCTTCGACTGATTCTTGTGTTCGCTCCTTGGAAGCATGTCCAATATGCTGGGAACTTACGGACAGCTCACGGTTGAGCTCTGCATAATCCTTTTGCGCTTGTTCGACATTAATTCCAGAGCTCGTACTAGGGGATCCATTCGAGCTGCCCTCGTCGAGGCTCATCTTTGCTTCCTCGACCTTGCACCTCACTGTCATCGCAGTAGCTTTCGCCAATCTACGAACGTTGTTGTTTTGTTGATGAAGCAAACAGGAGTAGATTGCTAGACCAGCGGTGAGCTTTCTTTACTGGTGCAAGCTAGATCCAAAGCACAAGAACTAGTCGTGCACAGCCTAATGCATTATAGCCGTAGCGATCGGGCAGCAAGAAATTCATGACGCTGGTGGCATTGTAGAGAGAAAGATAAGTAAAGTCTTGGCAGAGATCGCAAGGTATCGTTGGATTTCAAAGCCAGCACGCGCACCTGATCGGTACCGGACTTGCCCAATCTGAATATGAGCGGATCGATCCTCATTGGCTCTCAAGATAAGATTCCGTTCGATGCCTCAACCCATACATACTGTAAAGGTAAAAAAGCGAATTGTGGACGGCCTAGAGCGAGAACTCTACAGGAGAGCACTTCTATGCATCTACAGTACTTGTGCAGCCTACCAATCGATCTTGCTATCATTAACAAGATCATTCAACCACCAAGATGAAGGCATTTTCAGCGGTATCACTCATTGCTCTGAAACTCGTCAATGTCGTAGCTGTATCTCTACCTCATCAAGCATGCAACGAACTGGCGACTCAGTTCCCCGATCAACTGTCTTTCCCCGATTCGTTGAGATATATCAACGAATCAAACAGTAAGCTATTTCTTGTCATTTGAATCAGGGTTCTTTCCTTTCCGCCAAACACTCTCGACTTTATGCTGAACCTGTTGCAGCTCTATGGGCCAAAAATTGTGTGCTATCACCGTGGTGCGTATTTACGCCTAACACGACAAAAGACGTTGCCGAGGGTCTGGCAATTATAAGAAGAACGAATACAAGGTTTTCTGTGCGCGGTGCAGGTCACATGCCCGTAAATAATCTCGACCCAAATAATTTCCCTCACTATATTCTAACCATTGAAGGTTCCCGGAGCCGCTTCTCTTAACGACGGGGTCATGATTGGGACTACTAATCTCTTAGCGAGACAGCTTGTCCATGGTAATACTGTCTTACGACTTGGCCCTGGCAACACTTGGGGAGAGGTCTATGATTTCATGGGGCCCTATGAGCGGGCGGTCGTGGGCGGTCGTTACGGTCCTGTCGGCGTAGGAGGACTACTGCTTGGTGGTGGAGTCGACTACTTTGGTGGCCAGTACGGTTGGGCCATGAATAGCGTTCGCAACTATGAGGTCGTGCTGGCCAACAGCACCGTCGTGGAAGCCAACGCAAACCACTATTCAGATCTCTTTTGGGCTCTAAAGGGCGGATCCAATAATTTCGGAATCGTTACCCGCTTCGATCTAATAACATATGAAGTCGAGGAGGTATACGGAGGCTCCACCTTTTTTGACCCCCCAGCATTTCCGATGTTCTTGGATGCCGTAACGAGCTACTTTAAGCCTGGTGGTGGTGTCGATGATCCGCAGGTGGCAATCAACCCCTGTATACTCGCAAATGCCTCGGGGAGAGTAGTGTCATCTAATCTTCTGTCTTTTCACCGAGGAGGAGATCCAGCGCCTTGGTCATTGGCGAACTTCTCCAAGGTTCCTGCATCCATGGAAGACGTAGCTTTAAGGTCAACCTTTGCGGTTTTTACGGACAATAAGAACATTGATGTACCGCCCGATAGGAGTGGAAGGTAATCAATGCGAGAGGCTGTATATTGCATTGGTTGTTAACAGGCATAGGCATTTATTCTGGTCGACATCGGTCAAAGCGACTCCAGAGGCCGTACGGATCCTAAATGAAACATTCAACCAAGCAGTGCTTGGTTCGTCTCACTTAGCGACGCTCAACGGCATCAACACGGTTATGTGTATGCAGCCAATCTCCGTAGGATGGCAGAAAGCTGCGAGAGATCTCGGTGGCGATGCTATCGATCTTGATCCCGCCAACGGCACGTTCTTGGGTATGTTCGACCCAGACAACAGAAGGTAAATACGAGCTAACATTACTCCAGCGGTGATCCTACCTACAATATGGCAGGATGAGAAAGATGACGAATTCATGTATAGCTTTATCAGGGAGACTGTAGCTGCAATCGAACAGAAGGCGAAGGCTGCGGGTGTGTATTATCCATTTGTGTACTTGAATGACGCGGTGGGGGAACAAACAGTCTTCGAACACTATGGGGGAGGAAAGAGCTTGCCTAAGATGAAGCAAATCAGTAAGAGGTATGATCCCGAGAGCTTTTTCCAGAAGTACGAAGCGAGTGGCTTCAAACTCGGACTGTGAATTCCGGTTTGAGAGATGTCTACAGTTAGATCAAGGTATATAGTAGGCCAGAGTACATAGCAAATTGAGATAGAGTGTCGTTCGGAATTCACGAATTGAGTATATTTGTAGACATTTCCTAACGTGTTGTCAAGATCTTGAGCGCGTTTGAAGAATGTGCTGACTAGTCATTGCCTAGAAATTCGTTTACCTTATAAACCACTAGCTGAGTTACATAGCTGTTAATCTCATATGCCAGCTAACGGTCAGAAAGAGCTGACCCCCTCAGCTATTAGCTGGGTTTTAGCTGGTTTTTAGCTGGACCGAGCCGGCTTTTCCCGGTCCTGCCAAACATTTTGCCGATGTCGGGACACCTGAAGCTGACGTCTCCTTCTCGCCAAGCCCCTCAAAGGGAATGACGAATCCGGTAAGCCTTGCAAGTGTACATAGCAATAGGTATTGCACAGGGATCGGTTCCATCCGCGCCGTCGCTATTATAGTAGTAGTACATCCCGTGCGTTAGGCACCTGGGAGGCTGGGACTCATCTAATTTACTACGTACATAAGGTAGTAAGGTACGTAGCTTGCAGAAGTGCCACCTGTCATGCAATGCCGGGCCGGTCCCCTAAAAACTCGAGCTGGCTGAGTGCAACCGGGCTCCGAGATTTGGGCTCAGAAAGGGGCTCGGGCCGTCGCCTGATCTGGCTTGAACTTTCTTAAAGAACACGATCATGGCGGGCCGGGCCTGATACATCCGTGCCGTCAAGAAACCGCCAAGCGGATTGATGTGACTCTTCTGAATCGCAGAGAATCTTGATGGAAGTTCTTATTTGCTTGAATCATTGTTCAAGTGAGAACAGGGCACAGATGATTCATGTGAAAAGTTCATGTTGTGCCCAATCAGCTGAAAGGTGAGAAACCTCAATGGTGCCGTGCTGCACGGTTCTGTAGGACGTATGCCGATGCCAAAGACCGAGTAGCTGACGAAGTGTAAATCTGATAATTGCATCAAGGTGTGTCTTCTACACCAGGAAGCTATCTAGGTTTTGTGCCGCAATTTGCGCTAGCCCCAACCCGGCTAGCGGGCAGTGTAATGCCACTGCAACAACTATGTTCCTAATTGAACGACTACTCCTCCTGCTCCTACTGCAGCTCCTACTGCTGCCCCTACTGCAGCCCCTACTGCTCCAACAGTAGCTAATGGGCCGACACGCGGCCAATGTCGTACACGGTTATGTGCTATGCTCTCCGTCCAGTCGACTCTGTTACTCCGCAACACTCTCGAAATTGTCGCCATGTTTTTTTCAATAGGTTCCGATGCGTTTCCCATTTCTCCAGAGATGTTACGCCCCATAGCCTCGTCAACAGACTCTTCATCCGACCCAACTGCAGCCCTACGAGTGCCTTGTAGACACAAGTGCGCTCCTCTGCCGAATTCAGCTTGTAGTCCCCCAGATCTAGATCCTGCCATTCATCATTGTTGCCACTTGGCAACTTCTTGAATGATACTACAAGCTTTTCCGAAATGATGATAAGTAGTAAAATGAGAGAGGATTTTGCGCAACAGCTTGTGCAGTCGAGAATTGCATGGCAGTCTTGGAGAACACGCTTTTGGAAGGAAAGAAGATTATCGATAGGGGTACAAGTGACGCGAGTCATCTTAGTTTCGACAGTCTCCAAAACCACGGTGGCGTTCTCCAAGCATGTGCAAGAGGCAGTACTCGGTCGGCTTGTGCTGGAGAATTGGCGGGATGAAGGAGATAAGGATGGACTTCCGGGGGGCGAAATATGAGAAAACGGACTGCGCGGGGTAGCAATAGATAACGTACGCTGTTGACGGGAAAGCGGTGGTGATCGCTGAAGCTCGTATTCTGGTGCTTGATTTGTAGGCATGGGGTGTGGCGAGGCGATTGGTATGGGCGATGCGAGAAGAGCCGAAAAGTCGTCCATCGCTTGGGTTACTGGTCAGCATGACAGCCAAGCCAGGCCACAAGAGCCGCACTTACAGTCCAGCGATTCGTCCCTCGACCGACCATCAATTTTTAATGGTTCCGCATGTAATCGTTCCTGGCCAACGAAATGGAAGTCCTCGTCTGTCGGCGTATAGGGTGGCAGATTTGTGGTCGGTGACATAATTGGATCGTCCAGAAAAGAGAACCCCATCGACGTCGGTGGTGAATTGATAGGTGGAGCTTGGCAAGCTTGAGCATCCTTGTCGAATATAAAAGAACCCTCGCTTGATGGCGGCATTGGGGAGATGTGCTGTCCCACGGTCCCCAGAAAGGGAAATCGCTCGCTCGCTTGATCAGAAGGCGGAGGATTTTCAAAGCCCGTATCGTTTGTTGTAGACCTGTTTCTAGCGACTGAATTTAGGTGAGGACTCTTGGGGTCCTGATGTTGGCTTTGAGATCCTCTTCGCCTTGGTCGAGACGGTACGAAGTAGACACAATTCAAGTTCTTCTCCCGGCATCGATCACACCCACTCTTTTGGCCACTACATCTGGACTATGGCGAGTCGGTAACACGCATTATAGATCTGAGAGGGCACCGTACCTTTCCAGTACGACATCTCTTGCAGGCGAGATGACGATAGCCTGGCGCACAGCCTGGCGTACGACCTGGACCGAGATACGAAGGATGAGTGGCATTGTCGATTGATATAAGCCCATCCGAGCCCTTGCACTTCATGGTTGAGAACATCTCGTAATTTGCCAACAGGTATCAGACGGTTTCTCTAATGAAAGACTCGGTAGTAGAGTTCACGATCATGAAATTCGAGCACTGCGACCAAATGCGAGCACCACTCAAGACTTCTTTCTTTCGCCAAGCCTCAGCATGTTGAAGATAATTATGCAATGACGTTATTCTAGCGGTCTTCAATCTTCATGTTCGAACAGCCTACTGCATGCAAATTAATCAGAGTACTGCCGTTGGTGCGATCTCAAGGCCGTGCATTAGAGCATTGGATAATCATGTCAGCGATGTGGTGTAGTAGTTTCAACGGAGCACGGAGTACTTCCGTATATTGGCGAGAATTGTCGCAGGGAGCCTGTGGAATTGAGGCGCTTTACCTTATCTTGATTAACGAACTCACCCCAGGTCCGCGAGGCGATCTGAAACTGGCAGTGTAGGGCGCCTGACCCACGCTAGAGGTCGGCCGAGCTTGCAAAATGTCGAGACTATAGGTCGGCTGACCCACGCTAGAGCTTGGCTGACCATGCAGAATGTCCGAGCATAATTTGTCATGATGGATTGACATATAGGGACTAGACCAGAGGCTGGGCCAGGGGCTAGGCCGAAGGCCAGACCTGGGTTAGCTCTGTGACTCTGCCAAGGCATCGTCCAGATCGAGTTCTAACAGTTCTAATTATTTCAAATCCTTCTTAGAGATGACGATTCAATATTCAAGCATGACAACAGAAATGTAATCGCAACAGAGTCGAAGCGATGACGCTTCAACTTCATGAGACATTTATGCGCATGGTTGGGTCGCCCGAGCTTTAGCCTTGGTCGGCTGACCTGTATCCTCCAAGCATTAGCGTTGGTCGAATGAAATTTAGTGTTGGACGCCTGACATGTATTCTCAGCATAGTCTGACGATCTTGTGGTAGTAGTGGTCCCGTGCTTTAGCGACTTTAGAAATAGGGGGCTGGGCGTTGATGATAGATATGTAAGTAGGGTGCGAACATGTTTAAAACATGTTTTTTGACTACCTTCTTTAGGCTAGCTCAAAGCGTGTTTTATACATGTTTTTTAAAGGAGGTTTTAAACACAGGGGTGGTTTATATTTATAGTAGCAAATTATAGAGGGTTAATTGGCCTGCAGATTGACCCCTTCACCATGTAAAGAAAGCTCCATACTCGTTGAGGATACTCTCGCTCGAAGGATTTAGCCTGACCATAGCAATTTACTGCCATTGCCGCAGTTTGATTTAATCTTTTAGCTACACCGACGGCGAGGGTTCTGATATTTGCATCGAAGATGGTCTGAATCGAGTGATGATTCGGATTGATAGGTCTTCTTCTTCTGTACTGATCACACTGATCTAGGTGAATCTGCTGACGTGTAGCTCCTGAGATCATGATCTTATGACAGTGACGGCACTGAACAGTAGCAAGCCTTTCAGGTATGGTTATCTGCTGAAAGTTATCGACGACGAGCTGATTCAAAGGCCTACCGCCACGTTGCGGAGGCATTGCTGGAGGTAGAGAGATAGGGGTCTGCAAGCAGGTTAGCTAGTAGAACGGACGACATCGAGGTGGCGACAGCAGGGTAATCCTCCAATCAATGACCCTTGTATGCTTAGATAATAAAAAGCCAAAAAAGCGAAGCAAAAAAGCCGCTAAGAGGTATTATACACGTTTTTTGTAGAAAAAACGGTTTTATTCGTTCCCTATATGTAAGAGCTGCTCCCGCAGCGCAGATGACAAAGATAGACAACATCGAAGCGACTCTCCCAAGACGCAAGATGAAGAGTAGTTCCGCTCGATAGAATGCATTCCTATATAGAGCACAATGCTGAGGGAAGTCGTAATCCACGTGAATTCGCTATCGTGTCGATACAAATTTCCTTGCTGTGCAATTCAACTGCATGACGGGAATAAACGAGTGGTGATGAAGCTTCTGCCTAGTTTATAGACGAACTCCCGTCAAGATGCTACTCGGATTGATTGCCCGCACTGAAGCCTGCGTGGTCGATTCGACGCCACGGTAACCTGACGTGCTTTGTTGTCGAGTGCAAAAACCTAGAATAAGCGACCTAGGTTTCTGCACACGACGACCGTTCACGGGTTACAGCTGGCCGGGGGGTTGAAAAAGTTGAGCCGAGGTCGGAAAAAATTCTTGGCGTCGAGTTGAACTTTAAAATTGGCATATGCCCCGCACATTCAAGATCTGACGTCGGGTTGGAAAAGCTCCGGGCCCTATGCGAAGCATATGTCACATCTGGTCACCAAATCCTCGTCTGTGCATATGCGTAGCATCAACTGAGCACAAAGAAACATCGATGAACGACTTGAAGATGAGTGTCGCACTTCGCATATGCCGCGCATATACTGAGAAGAAACTCAGCTCGCTCAAGATTCATTCAATACAAATGTTGAAAACAACGAGAAAAGCGATGATGCAAATCATGAGCTGAACAACGAGAATGAAGAAGAAAACGCATGAGAAAGATCTGATGAGAATAACGTGAGCGATAGCTTGTTGATGAGCATGTCACAAGTTGAGTTCATGATTGAGCATGTTTTGTGCATATGCTAAGCATATGTAGAAGAATCTTCGCTCGTCTTGCTATTCATGATATATGCATGATCTGTGATTGTGCTGTTTTCTCGATGCTTCGCTCAAGCTGTGCATATGCACGACTTCAATACTTCGCTCTTGCTGTTTATCTTCTAGTTACTTTAACTATATAACATCAATTCTTGAGCTCATGATTAGCATATGCAGAAAGCTGAGTCGGGGTTGGAATAATTTTGAACTCATGGTTAGCATATGCAGAAAGTTGAGTCCGGGCCGGGATCAAAAAAAAAAGTTCCGGCCCTGGCTCAACTTTTCCAACCCCCCACCAACTGTAACCCCGACAGTTCATATCTTCCTGTAATGCTATCCGTTCTACTAATTAATCCTTACTCATATCTTTAATTTTAGTGTACCAGCATGCTACGGTAATCTGGGACCACCAAGCTGCGATAAGGTACAACCGTAGTTTCAAATCCATGTCATGGAACTCAGATAGTCTGGTTCATTTAGTGGCTACCAGGGCGACCAATCTAGGTAGTAGAGAGCAAGAAGATGCAGTTCAGCCTGCAAAGTACCACAGTACTTTTAGTCCCTCCTCGCAATGAAGAGAGTGGCGGAACATTGTCACATTTGTTTGACAACTTACTGTGGTAGTGCAGGCCCCTCAACAAGCTAGCGCACTCCATCTAAGTCACTTCGTCGCCGTACCAATACTTGGATTTTGGTATATGGTAGGAGAGTCTCTCCGAGTTCTACATTCGAAGGTCTAAATTCAAATGGCTTGACCTCATACCTGAGCACCAGAGATGCTAACAGAAGCTTGAGGACACTTGCTGCAAAATGTCTTCCCGGACAAGCGTGCCTGCCATGCCCAAAAGCTAAAAAGTCCGGGCTTGCGTTGACAATCGATAGCGGCCTTACCTTTGAGGGGTCGCCCAAGTCCCCCTCGCAAGAGGGATGGTCTGAGGGGGGATCGTGTATGCTGGGAGAACGTGAAAATCGTAGGGGGTCATATTGATAAGGCTTCAGATATATGCCCTCGTCAAAGTGAATCGAGTGTGATGGAGTCTCAACTTCAGAGCCTCTGGGAAGGACCATACCGTTCGGAAGAGTGAGACCTTCGGCGGCCGTTATAATTCTACCTCCAACGTGCATATCGAACGAGCTCATTCGCTGACTTTCGCGAATTGCACTGTCAATGCAAGTCAACCTCCCTACGGCCTCTTTCGTCCATTTGCCATCCCCATCAATCAATGCCCGGAGGGACTCTGCGCGCAGTAACTCAGCGTATTTTCTAGCCGGGTCAGTACTGCATATCTCAAGGATTGCCTGTGTGGCAGTAATTGTCGACGAGTGATTGGCTGCAAAGTTTACCATCGCCAGCCTGGTAGCTAGAATTTGCGGTTGTGTTTCAATTAGAGGTTGGTTCGCAACAGCTGACTGAACTAGGCAATCGTTGGGAGCCTTGCACTTGTGCTCAGGTTCGGTAGCTGTGCGAGCAAGTGTGGCTTTACGTGACTCGATCTCTGGTGTCATAATTTTGGTGCATCTTTGGATTTGATATCGTAGGGGTCTGGTCGAGAAGAAAGCGATAAGCGGATGGAGGAACGCAGGGAACTTTCTGATAACGTTCTCGCCACTACCAAGAAGATCCGTGACTATGTTTGCAACTTCTAGAAAATCCTCGTTGCGGCCTAGCATGTTAGTATCCGTCCATACGCCCGTGAATTCGGGTGTCTAAGTTAAGAAATGCGAGAGAAGGCTAACATGATCGAAGGTTAACTCACAGAGAGGTAAGTCCAACAAAAACACGATTTGTAGCCCGCGTGAGAACCTTTCTCACACTCTCGCATACCGTAATTTCTTTTCAGTTCTCCATATGTGATCCGAGGACGTCATTAAGAGACAACTCGAGCTCTTCAGCAATATCGCCCATCACACTATCAAGGTTCCGAGTCAAATCTCGCTTGATAAGCTCCTCGTGGACATGGATGTGTTCCCGAACAATGTTGGGCTTGATTGTGTGCTCTGCTTTTAGAGCCTCTAAGATGCTTGCTTTGATACTGACGATGGCGGGATCTGGTTGATTGAAGAGCCACGAAATTATTGACTTGGGGATAATAGCCACAGGGCCATCGAATGGTGACATCTGCACAAAGGGTACGCCATTCTTGCTATACTGTATGAAATGAACAACGCCTATTGGCACGGACAGCGATAACGTAGAAGATCAACTTACATTCCGGTAATCTTCTTCCTGAAGCGCCTTATATTTAGGGAATGATTGTAAACGAAGCCTGATCTAACACTTCTGGCCTTTCTCTTCCTACCCATGAAAATTGACCAGGGACGGGTCGATGCGAGCAGGCCTGACGGTATATGCAGTACAAAATTGATATCAAAATTGATATCAAGAAGGTGAAAGTGGCCAGCAGCACCGAAAAGTCCATTGCAAGTCTTGGAGCAATGTCAAGATGATGGAATGTTGAATGAGAAGTACGACAGCGTCCATACTTTCAAATGGTCCTCCCTTGTTATAGAGGATAGAAAAATCCCAAAATCGTTCTCAATAGCCTCAAATGCTGGGGAGCACCTAATCTACAGTATAGCAGAATCTTAAGACTCAATCATGAGCGTGAAGTGGTAAAAATTCAAACTCCTCTCCGGAGGTTATCACACATTTGGTGAGAGTCGCTTGTTTTGGTGTGCAACGACTTATCCGACCGGCCCTCGTATGTACCTTACAGTACTTTGGAAGATTTTCCGATGTTTACAGTACACCTCTAGCGAGGCTGTTGTATGTAACTACAAGTATCTACTCCTCAGTGCTGGTGGTGTACTCTCTATCCAACTAATTTCCTAACTAGACACAATTTCTAATACGCCAGCGTGCAGGATCTTCTCAGTGGTAGGCTGCACGCGTACTGGAGCTACTTTTCGTGTCTGCTCAAAATGCACACTTGCCCATCGTAGATACCCAGCAAAAGTGCCTGGCTCCATATCCGCCCTAGGCTTCTCGTCCCACACCTTTGCTAGCGGCACCATTTGTGTTTTGATCCCATGGGACACTTTCATCATTGATGACCGCGCCAGCATGTACTGCACCAACTTTTCTGCCTCAGAGTCTGGGTTCGCTTCGTCGCGCTTCCTTGATAGAAGCTCCGAGGACTTCAAGCCGTCCCAGTTCGTCATCTTCTGGTAAGCGTACTGCTCCTCCCAACAGTCTCTGTACACTTCGATCAGCGCTGATACCAAGTCTTCAATGGCTATTGCAAGCTTACAGCATGAACACCTTCTCTTCGAAGTAACGCACTCCGTTAAAGCCATCCGAAGGGTCCTCCAACAATCTCAAGCGGTCGAATGCCATACACTGGCTTATATAATCTGACAAATCCTCTGGGTCATGCTCGATTGTCGAATGCTGTAGCAGTGGCAAATGATTGATTAGTGGATGCTTATGGATGCCTTTACACTCTGTTCGGTCTCTCCACAGCTCCTGAAAAACAGTGTGCCACCTCTTAATGAACGGATTCTCTTTCTTACTTGCGATGAAACTGTTATTCATACTATCAAAGCCGGGCCTTCGCTCATGTTCGAAGCCAGCCAGTTTATACGGTGAGTTCGGGTCCTCTAATACCTTCCAGCATATGTCGTCAACGTGGCGTAGTAGAATCGAGCCAGCATCTACCCAGATCCCACCGTGGAGATAAATGCAGGGTAAGCGTACCATATCCGCCATATGTGGACCGGTGTGCGGCCCATGCATAGTCTGTTCGTTGAAGCTTTGGGGAAACCACGATGCAGGGCAGAAACGATATACATTGTTTGGGGAACCTTCAGCACGATCCAAGACCCGAATCGTCCACTCGGGCCCGAGCCTGCGTACCCAATTGATGACGTTTCTCTGCAGCCATGGATTCATCTTGCTGAAGCCGCTGTGCCAGAATGCCCATATGTTTTTCTCGGTTTCAACCGCATGGTAAGTCATGAGACTATCAACGATAGCCTTGTCGGTTCGTGTGTCTAATCGTGCTTCGGGGATTGGCACGACTCCTGGAAGCAAATCCAGAGACAATTCTTCAATATTCACACTAAATTTTCCTTCGTCGATTGGAGCTGGAGGATCAAATATATGATCCGGAGATAGAGTCATTGTATTTGCCATCTGAAACAGTGCTTTAGTTTACGTACATATAACTTGACCTGCTATATCGATTTATCTCTGTTTACCTTTGCTAATTCTTTGCTAAGAAGCTGGAAGAGGTGGCCCTCCAATCTTAGTCCTGGCACCACTGATAAAGGCGCTGTTTGCGTACTGTAAAGATACCATTCAAAGGCAGGAGTTGCCACAACTGGTGTAGGATGGGTCAGTCTGGATGAGTTCTCAACAAGAATTAACGATCGATGAGGATTTCACGTGCTCGTGTCCCAATTGGGAAAAACCGGTGGCTATTCTTCTTAGGGTAATTTATCTCAAAACCCTCTAAAGCCGGTATTTCTGACCCCTTATGACTATGGGAATTCTTGATATATCTCGACTATACATAGTTGTATTATTTCTGTACTGCAACAAATCGTGCTTACCCCCTATAGCCTTTCATCTCATTGATATCAAGTCTTATTATCACCATGGCTACGTTAGCAATGCCCATGTCAGCAGTGCCTGCTTCAATTCAAGATCTGCCTATTCCAATCGAAGATTTGCAAGCTCAAGTGAACGAATTATCTGCTCAAAAGCAAGAGGTACCTGCTGCAATCCAAGAAAGCTCAGCTACAGTGCAGGATGTGCACAAGCTCACGGAAGAGAAAAGTAACTCAAACAGAGCGACAACTACTCCGACAGAAGAGACCACTTCTTCAGCAGAAGAGACTCCCACTTTGACTGCAGAGAAAATTGATTTAGCAGAAGGGAATACTGTATCAACGGACGACACACTTGCTCAAGTACAAGAGATCCCTATTGCAGTGCAAGTACCAGCGAAACATGATGTAGAAACCGCTACAGCTGCTTTGGATACCTCCTTGGACAGTCTGCCACCTCCTAAAGTTGCGGTTCCGGCGATAAAACCACCTTCGTCATACTTCAAGCCTAACCATCACCCCCGAATGCAGGACGTGTCCCAAGAGGTTGACGGGTACTTCCTTGAGCACTGGCCTTTCAAGGACGAAAAGGCCCGCAAGAAATTTGTTGGTGCGGGTTTCTCGCGTGTCACTTGCCTATATTTCCCGGAAGCACTGGATGATAGGATCCATTTCGCCTGCCGATTACTGACCGTTCTTTTTCTCGTTGACGGTAAGCATGAAGCAACTTTGATTACCTTACTACCTTTGATTAACCATCATAGATCTCCTTGAAGACATGTCCTTCGAAGAAGGCGAAGCGTACAACGAAAAGCTGATCCCAATATCAAGGGGTAACGTCTTGCCAGACCGAAGTATCCCGGTCGAGTACATTACCTACGACCTATGGGAGAGCATGCGTGCCTACGATCGAAAGCTGGCTGATGAAATCCTCGAGCCTGTCTTTACATTCATGCGCGCCCAGACCGACAGGACACGTGTAGGGATCAAGGAGCTAGGCCCTTATCTGGAATACCGCGAGAGGGACGTTGGCAAAGCGTAAGCCGCAACCCTAGCATATCTACACCTTGAGCCTTATGGCTAATCCCAAATGAAACCTATCAGACTCTTGTCGGCTCTGATGCGCTTCTCCATGGGCCTCTCCATGACGCCGGAAGAACTCAACTCGGTCAAAGACGTCGACGTCAACTGCGCCAAGCACATCTCCGTTATCAACGACATCTTTAGCTGGGACAAGGAATTGCTGGCCTCCCGGACGGGCCACCAGGAGGGTTCCGCGCTCTGCTCCTCGGTGCAGGTGCTGGCGGAGGAAGCGCATTTATCGACGGAGGCCTCGAAGCGGATTTTGTTCAACATGTGCCGCGAGTGGGAGTTGTGCCATATGGAGCTTGTGGCTAAGAGGAAGAGGGAGGTGGGGGAGGGGCTGAGGGAGGAGGTGATGAGGTATATGGATGGGTTGGAGTATCAGATGAGTGGGAATGAGTTGTGGAGTCAGAGTACGTTGAGGTATATTGGTGTTATTGCGGAATGAAAGTTTGGTTAGACTTGGGGGGTTTGCTCGTTTATCGAGGTATTCTTCTCTCGAGATATTCTCCGTATAGTCCTTTCACCTACATATAGAGGAGTGACAAAATACTGCTTGTCTTAATCCTCGAAACGATGAGAATGCACTTCGATGTGAACAAACATAATTCCCCCAAGGCAGTATTACTGACAGACGTGCAAAGCTGTGCAAAGTGGATAATGTCAGAACATCATTTCCATATAGATACAGTCACTATCTGCAGAAAGAACAAGTGAACATATAATCTGAAGCCTTATTTCAAGCATTGCGTAAGACATCAATAACCCGATAGCAGTCTCTGAAGTATTTTCCATAACCAGAATCGCCATAAGGGGCACGATGACAGGAGAAAAAATAGACCAAGCCAACCAGAACGATCACGACGAGCTCCGAGGATGGACTACTCGCGCTCACTGTACTTTGAGCAACCGCACATTCAACGCCGGCTTCCACCACATAACATGCATATGGCTCTGCCCTTCCCAATCCAAGTCCTTGTCCAGCAGCTCCAAATCATATGTCCAATGCAACTTGGCCAGAATCAGCGAAATCTCCACGAGGGCAAAGCTGTGAATGGAAAGAAAGCCCGTTAGCTTTGGCATCCTAATTTGTGCTGGAGACTATGGGAGGAGGGGGATACTAACTTGCGTCCCAAGCAGCCGCGCGGACCGAGCGAAAAGGGCTGGCTTGCTTCTTTCGCGTCGGTACAGTTAGGATCGGTCCATCGCTCCGGCTTGAACTGGAAGGGGTTGTGGAAGTATTGGGGGTCGTGGGTTAGGGTCCAGGCGCTTGTGTATACTTCGGCCTTTGTGTTACACGATTAGTAGTGTTTTCGATGCCAGTGGGGAAGATTATCTGTTCTTACCCCAGCAGGAATGTATACCCCATCGATTACGGCACCCGGAGAGATTCTTGGGAATCCTTGCGAGCCGGGAGGGTATATGCGGAGACCTTCGCTGACGACTGCTTGCATGTATGGAAGTTGTTGGGCAGACGTCGCGTCGATCTCGTCGTAGCTATTATAGCGGCTTCGAATTTCGTGGCGTAGCTTGTGATAAGTGTCGGGATTTGTGAGAAGGTAGTAAGTGACAGCAGCGAGGAAAGTGTTGACAGTTTCTCCTCCGGCAATGCTTTGGAGATCAGCGTTTTGAAAGACCATAAGCCAGTACTTTCACTCACATTAATGTTGAAGCATGAGCTGTCATCTCTTCCCTAGATATTTCGCCCGTTTCGACTTTTCCAACGAGGTTGGTCAGGAAGTCTTTCCGTGATGATTTATTGTCAAGACGCCTAGTGGATCAGCTTCAACACAGCTCAGCTCATAGCTAGATTTCTGGAACGTACTGTGCGACCCTTTTCCGACTGTAGCCACTATGCTTATCCCTGATCGAGACTGTCCATCGTGGAAGGAGGCATCTGCCCAAAGATGCAAGAAAGGAGAAGCGACGGAGGTTGTCCATGAGGGTAATAAAGAACAGATGGTTAACAATAAGCTTCGTCCAGAAATGTGGTTCACCTGTGCTCCTTGTTTAGCTATAACCAAAGATCCCGTGATAGATACCATGAAGTATGCCAACCTTTTTCGACGCATTGGAATGACTCTCCGAATGCCATCTCTCCTAGTATATCGAAGGCGACCATTTCGAACCAGTCCACCATATTCACACCTTTCCCAGTCTCCCTAGTTCTAATGGCTCGAATGAAACCGTCTACACATTGTTGGATGATATGTTCCTGCTCAGTCAAAGCCTTGGTCGAGAAAGCTGCAGATAGTGATTTTTTCATACGGCCATGCGTCTTTGGGTTACGCTCGCTTCCAATGCAGAGCGAGTCGTAGCCAGAACCGTACATATCATAGAATTCGCTCTTGGGAAAGGTTGGTTTTCCTGCGATTGGATGCCCATAAATGGCTTTCCAAGACCCAACTGAAGCAAATGATAGCTCGTTTGGCGATATGCGCACGACGGGACCTGTGAAGCTTGTCAATGTTGGGTCAGTCGAGGGAGCATATGGGAAGCCTACCGTATTTTCTATGCTGTGTCTCGATGCTACGGTGAAAGCGTCCGTTCATGGAGTGCAGAATCCGCCAAAGCTGTACAGAATCAGAGGGCGTTTAGGTGTAAAAGAACAGCACGAGATACCAAGGAGGCCCTGGCCAAGAATGGGCCCGGAAATCCAGCAAGCGGATGGAGCCAGGCATTATAGACTCCCTTAGCTATTACATAGAGTAGCGTCTATATACAGCAAGGTCAACTCGATTGGAACATTGGTCAACAGAATAGATGAGCGCTTGATAACTGACCGCTAAGCATAGAATCTCAACAGCGAAGAAAAGCTGCTTCTTTGACTGAACGGGAGAAAAGAGTGCAAAAGTAGAAGGGTTTCCTGAAAACATTGCTGGCCCGAAATGATGAATCAAACGCGAACAAAAAGTCTCAATGCTTAACAGAAAGCCCACAAGCGATAGATGTCCTATGCCTGTAAAACTTCGGTGCGTTTCCGCATTGGGCGAAAGCCGACTAATCTAGTTGATATCTTGCACTGAGGAATTGTAGACACAAAGACTGTGCTCCAATTGGCAAGATAAGTTCTATCATCAATGCTGTCACGGCATCTCACTTCTCAAAGTCATTGTTCATAGTGCTTCTGAAATCAATTCAGGATCCTTGGCTTGAGCGTGGCTCTGCAATTCAAAAGAGCTAGGCTAGAAATTCGAAACTCCATCGTATAATTCAAATCAAGCTCATCTTTTTTGAACATGTATGCACTGCTCTGAAATTGATTTTACTGTAGACTCATGAAAAGGTTGACCTGTTGAAGATTAAAAATACGACTAAGCGCCACTAACGCTTGGTTATATGTAACGTCGCAGGTATCCGGACACGATTTCGCCATCACAGACGCATCCACAGTCCACTCAACCTCGCTGCCATCTAATGGTCCACTGGAAGCTCTCTAAAGTCAGTAGCTGCCTGCTGCGCCATCGTCAAACGTGTGTTCTCTTCGCCGAACCACTGTGGTCGTAATCTGGCGATAGGCTCCTCAAGCTCCGTGTAAGCGTCGCCCAGCGTCAAGATCGTTCGGCCGTTCCACCTCCCCGGTGTGTCTTTGTTCGAATCCTTGCCATACGGCTCTACGCTTCGCCTCTGTTCTGCAGTGGCCGAATAGACGATAGCCAAACCTACAAAGTGTGCAGAACTTACTGGGAGACCCGCGGCCATCAGTGGAGTTGCTAAGTTCTGCGGCAAGAGCTTTGTGATTGTTGCTGCAGGAGCAACAGAGTTGATTGTGATGTTATGGATATGCAACGACGCCCGGAGAGAACGAACAAGACCTATTAACTGCATACAATCGTTAGATTGAAAGCACACTTTGGGAGGACGATCCTAGACTTACTGCGAGCTTGCTAGAGCTGTAAACTGGTAACGACTGTTCCGGAGCATAAGCCGTTGCGCTCGAAGTAATGACCATGCTTCCGCCGCCAGCCCGGCGCATGTAGCTGGTACTCAGCTTGACGAAATTGAGTACAGCCCGATAATTCACTTCCAGGACGCCGTACTTCGGCTCCAGAAGTTGCCCAGACTCGTCGAATGTGTCCTCAAAATAGCTGCATTCCTCAGAGACTCCGGCATTGGCCACGGCAATATCGACCTTCTTTACATGCTCGAAGGCACTTCGAAGTTCAGACCATGAAGTTATGTTACACTTGATGAATTCTGCATTGGGTGGAAGGGCTTCATCTGGTGAGTTAATGTCCAAAATGTATGCTTTTGCGCCCTTGGATGACAATATCTTCGCCGTCGCGAAGCCGATGCCTGATGCACCTCCTAACAGAAGATAAGCAATTTTTCTATATTCCAACCTACAGCTCTGACCTGTCACTATCGCCGTTTTCCCCTCCAGTGAGGGTATGTCCTCGACTCTGATATGTAAAGACGTCATTGTTTCTATCTGTTTCTTATCCAATAAGGTCCACTCCTACAAACGGCCCAGAAGTATGTAGGACGGTATCCTTCATTATATTAGGTCTTTGTTCTCAAGCTGCATCGTTCAATCACGTTCATGTGAAACGTTTGCGCGCCGGGGCCTATGCATAGTCAAGGTTCCAAAAGGGGAGGTTCACCGAGCCAATAATGACCACTGAACTTGGTTGAACTAAACATGATTGGCGTTTCGTATCTGCAAATTGCATGGAGCTCCAAGTCTTTCGCCTCGCTAGAGGTAATGGGTTATGCAAGATGGAAGGGTGCTACGCTCAATAATCTCTACAGAATAACCCAGGTCCGCTCCTACAAATGTCTCATCGCTTTGCATATAGCGACGTCGGTATGTATACGAGGTGGACAGTAGCCTTTCCGCATTTCTGCCAACTTTACACCATTCCTCCCAATCCCATTCAATTCCCAAAGCATGGTCAGACAGTGACACGTGGGGACACTCTGACCCTAAGCTCAGGCTTCTTCCACAATGTGTGCATTTGCGAATCCCTCTGCCAGTCCAATTCTGGGTTCAGCAGTACGAGGTCATATTTCCAATGGAGCTTGGCAAGCACAGTATCAAGCTCCATCCACGCAAGACTATGACCTGTCAGCTGGTGGGATTCTCGAAGTCAGGCAATTCCCAGCTTACTTCCTTCCTAAGCAGCCTCTTGCACCCAAAGAAAATGGCTGCGTCGCGTCTAAAATATCCTTATTGTTTCGATCAAACCATCTTTCGGGACGGAATTCAAGGGGCGATTCAAAGTTCGCGGAGGACAAACTGGCTGCAACTGGATTTGTCGAAACAATGGTCTGATAATATTAGCAACTCCGTTTTTGAGAAACCAAGCGCAGCAGGACTTACGCCAGCTGGAAGAGGGTGCCCATCAACTGTGTCACCGCCTTCTGGTACCACTCTTGGCAGAGCAAATGGGAGCGGCGGGTAAATTCGCATCCCTTCAAGGCATACTGCGTTTAAGTACTTCATGGGAGATGTGCGGTTCGCAGTTATTTCGTCGTAGCTCTTGAACGCGCTTCTTACCTCTTCTTGAAGCTTTCGGCATACGTCCGGATTCTTGAGAAGATAGTATGTGACACAAGAAAGACATGTTGCTGTGGTTTCACTCCCAGCCGTTCTGTGACTCCCTGTTAGTTTATGAAGCCATATTCTTACATTTGCTTGATTGTCCTCTTGCTTACACAAAATCTGATGAATGCGCTGCGATCTGTACATCTGAAATATCATCCTGGTCACGAGATTCAAGGATTCTCGTTAGGAAGTCTGGCCTGTCGCTTGTTTTGTTGACCCGCCTATCCACAGTAAGTAAAGATTTTCTTGCATGCCTGACATTTGACAGACTTTTTGACCAGACTCATGGTTTGCGCTTCGTGCGTACGGGTATCTTTGATCAGTGTATCAATGGCTCCTGACATAAGGGTTTTGAATATCTTGGCGAAGTACGGAAACCTGTTGAAGGAGTCCGCAAGAGCGCCCTGCCTGAGAGCTTTGGTAACCAGACCAATCCATGGATGAAACTTTGCTGACATGCAAATTAGCCAAGTCAAACCTCCACTCCAAAACGTGACTTTCGACATACCAGACTCCAACCCCCCAAACGGCTCGCCAAAAGCCAAACTCCCAATAATATCAAAAGTAAGCAAATTAAACCACATCACCATATCAACCCCCTTTTCCTCACTTCCATACTTCCCAACCTGCCCCACAAACAAATCCACCATCTCCGCCACCAGATATTCCTGCTCCTTCAAACTCTTATCCGAAAACGCCCGGCTCAAATACTTGCGCATCCGACCATGCACCACCGGATCCCGCTCACTGACAATGGAATGCGCCTGATCCGCAAAACTCCCGCCATCGTAGAACTCGCTCTTGATGAACGGCTTGTGCCCCTGGCGAAAGCCATAAATATCCCGCCAAGAGCCCGGGCTGGAAAAGGAGAGCTCGTTCGGCGAGGTGCGGACCACGGGACCGTATCGTTCGTGCAGGGCGAGGATTTTGTACGGCTGCCGCCCGCCGAGGAAGGTGTACGAGTGCAGGGCGTTGCTCCAAGCGGCGGAAAACGGGCCGGGGAATCTGTGGAGCGGGTGCCTGATGTGGGTATAGACGACCTTTGTCAGGACGACGAGGAGGGCCTGCGTCCACGGTCGCTTGTATCAGCAATGGTGTCCAGCATTCAACGGAAAAGCGGTTGTTTGGGGGGGAAGACAGACTGTCGCGCAGAGCGCAAGCGAGCTTGTTGTGAAGATGCCCAAGCGGGGGACGCGGCTATCAATGGCGATGGCGGAGTCCATGGATGCAATGAGCGCGACTGCGTTCCGGGTATTTTGAGAGCTTGTAGAGCCTCAGTGGGATATATTCGCCCCACATTCGCGTTCGTCGAGAAGCAGATTCGGTTGCGGGGATCAAGCCATCTGGGTTTCGGAGGTGCTCGTTTGAGGAGTGCCTTGTGTGGCCTAGAGACCTGTGGGGTTTAGCGGAGCTGCATGTTTTGTTCTAGGTTCAAAGCCAGTAGTGGCGTACAATAGGTGGGGCTTGCTATTCTCGGAGTACTGTGAGTGCAAATGATACTTTCGAAGTCCTTGCTCCCCTTCGTTGCTGAGTAAAGAGCGATTGGTTAGGGCTAGGGCTGGGGCTGAAGTGAGGGATCGAAATAGCTCCTGCAAGACGGCTTCCAACTAAGCAGGACTGCAAGACAGAAATCACTCGAAAAACCAATTTCAACTGTAAAAGCAGGTTTTCACGCCTCAGCCTTGACCGCAATGATCGCAGACCTAATCCCCGCATCCTCCTTTCTATTCAACACCATGTGCGCCTTGATAAGATCATTCGTTACCAACGCCGCGCATTGGCTGAGCTCCCCAGCCAAGACGGCCGCTGCAATAATCCGCGCCAGCATCGTTGGGTTCTCGCCATGGCTCCGCTCCGAGTCTTTGACGTCGAGGAACTGCAGCATTTGAGCTTGCGGCGCGAGATCGGTGCCTCCTCCGATGGTGCCGACTTCGACAGAGGGCATGGATACGGAGATTTGGAGGCATTCGTCTTCAGTTCTGTTGGAGAGAGTGGGGGATGTGGTTAGAGCGGTTTTTCAGTGTTGCGGGTTGAGGAGGGCTTACTTTTCCATCATTGCGATGCAGTTGCTGCTCTCGATGTTTTGGGCTGCGTCTTGGCCGGTTGCGAGGAATATTGCAGTGACAATGTTGGCGGCGTGGGCGTAGAATCCACCTGCGGGTACGCCTGCGAGAGCACTTCCGACGTAGTTTTTGCTCGTGTTGAGCTTCATGAGGGAGTCGACGGAGCATTTCAAGATCGATTGCACCACTTCGGCTGGGATGATCGCCTCAGCGACGGCAGACTTGTCTCGTCCTCTATCCAGTTGATAGCTGACGGCTTCTTGTCTGTACAGTAATCCTGACAATGAGACGAATTCCATGTGTTCGAAGCCATATTCACGAATAAGTACAGTGAGTGCGTGTTGGACGCCTTTGCCGACAATATTCATGCCCATGGCTTCTCCTGTGGACGCCTTGAATCGAAGGTATAGATACGATCCTGCGATTCTCATAATGACTCCTTGGAGCTTGCCCCAGTGCGTTGTGGACTCGAAAGCGTCTCGAAGGATCTGTTGTCCATTTGGAACTTCAATGAACTTTTTGGCTCTCACGGCCAAAATAACGTTCTTGAACCGAACTACAGGAGCGCGCATCATCCCGTCCGCCACAGCGACGCTCTGAACTCCGCCAGCGGCATTGATAGCTTTGCACTCGCGTGAGGTACTTTCAATCAGTGTTCCTTCGGTTGTAGCCGTGGGTAAGAAAGTTGATGTATCATCTAACAAAATTGGTCCGGCAACGCCAACAGGCAGGGGCATGTATCTAATAAAATTCTCGGCGCAGCACCCGAAAACGCTGGAGAAATTGTAGTTGTCGAAAGGCAGAAACGACGACTCGACCGGAGCCTGAGCACGGGTATTTGGAGTACTTGGAGTACGCGATATCACGCTTCGCCTAATGTAGACTGCTCGTGTATGATCTTTAAGCAGTTTTTCGAGTGGATGGCTAGGAACTATCCCTCTAAGAGAGAGTTCAATCAGCTCGTAGCTCTGCAGTTTTTTTGCTTTGTGCAGTTCGATACACTCTTGCACAGTTCTTGAAGGCTGGATCACGTCGATTTGCTCGTCTTCGGCACTGGCGTAGCTGGAATCTATTTCGTCAACTGACTTCTGGGGCTTCTGACCTGAACAAACACCTTTTAAACAGATTAGGTGCTCAAGCAGCTTTTGCTTCGGATTTTCATTGAGTGTGGGAACAAGCTTTTCGTTATCTTGGCCGGCGGCGATAGATATACTGTCCTTAGCTGTGTCTTGAACTGGCAAATCTGAACTTGGAACTAGATTCATACGATGGGCAAAGTGCTAGTGAGTGTTAAGAGGGGCAAGGCTTACACAGGGAGTTCAAGTAAGCAACTCCAATGCTGAGGACCAGAGACCACCTGAGGTTTGCCGAAGGATGGACCGTGATTTCCAAGGCAATTGCTGCTGCACCGAAAGTGGCCCGAAAGAAAATTTTCCAGTGTTTTCCTAAATATCTTATAAACGCTTCAGGAAGAACCAGATGATTCGTATCACATTCGAAGATGTTGGTCCATGGCTTTAGTATTTGACCCATCTTAAAGCCCAGTTCCGCTTTACCGCCCCATCTGCAAAACCCAGATTTTCCAAACGGGTTGCATAATCCTTTTGAGAATGTGTGTGCCAAGCTATGCCAGAACGGACCTTGATAAGCCACACAGCGCTCCACCCACGTCAACAAAGCCCAGGGCTTGGTCGGAAAAGAGAGATCCCTGGAGCCTCGAAACGGTTTCCAATCCACCAGTCGAATCAGTACCTTCAAGCGTAAGAACAGCCCATTCTGGGGCAGGCCCGGCTTGAAGGTTACAATGCCCGGGTTCGTTATGTCTTTCAAAATGGGCTAGTCTAAGCCAGACCACCCAGTTGGAAGAATTCAATACCTACTATGATTGGTCAAGGCTCTTGCGCCAATCATATGTAGCCTAATGGTAAAAGCAGACCAGATGCTCGCACTTAACGCTCTCTAGTACCTTGAAGAACCACCACTGCTTCTACGCCCAGTGTCGGTAATCCTTAACGCTTCGGATCGGATCACACATATTGACTCTGAGAGTATTACTAAAATCGTCAACGGCAGACAATAGTATACAGAAAGCTCGTGTATATCCATCCGGCTCTAGCCAAGAATCTTTCCGGACGATTGACGTACTGTACTGCATAAGATTGTATGTGTTGCTATCTTTTCGATATATCTGAGGATTCTAGATCCACTGATGCTGCGATGAATGCTCATTGCAAGTTGGAAATATATAGATATAAACCGGTGAGAAATTGTTTGTACCTTGGGTAAATAAACTGACAGAGAAGCCGGAGAAAAGGAAAGGAAAGGAAAGATTGTGCCAGCTGGCCCGTACATTCAGGTTGCGAAAAAGAGCTTCCCAGGCACACTGAATCAAGTCTGACCGCTCCAAGAACCACCTTGTCGTGATAATTTTCAAGTATCGCGCCTTCAAGTGACATTTGGCAAAATCTGATGGAGCTTGCTGCCGTTCGACGGCTGCCGATCAAGCGTCATCCCTCAATCAGTAAGACTGCATGGACACATTTCTTATTGGTGACAACAGCTTCCCCTAAGGGAGCGAACCCTTCCGAGAAATTCAGTCGTTGTAAAGATCGCGCAAGCACGTCTGGTTGTGAATTCACTCCGAATCTCAGACTTGACGACATTTCGGAGCTTACCGCATTGAGCTTCAGCGATACTTCGGATTCGGCGATTCCCAAATTGAAGACAACGCCGGTAGTCTTCTCATACCTGCCAAGCATCTTCAATGGCACCGTCAAAGTTACGGATTACAGTGCAGCAACCTATCATGGTTAATCGCCCAAACACTATGGACGTTGGAAATAGGGGAGATGGTAATCTCCGCCTTCATAGGGCTGATAGGGCTGGGGCCCGCTAGTAGAGTTTTACCTGCTCGCTCCTAGATAGACTCCTATCCAGCAACAACCAAAATATCAATATGCCCCCATATGACCTCGTTTTCCAACAGGACTTACTTTCAATGGTAGGCCGGGAATCCAATCCTACTGCCATGGATTCTACAGTACGGCGATCGGGGTTCCTCCGACCGCCAGGACCTTTGGGTAATGCCTTGAAGATATAAGGAGGCGAGGCGTGACTGAAAATGAATCTCGTTGGCTTAGAAATTCCACAATTTTCTATCAAAAATGATCGCTATTGTGACTTTGCTTGCCTCCTTTTTTAGGTTGACAACCGCACAGCAGCCTGGCGTTATCCAACCTCTGGCGGAGGCATGTGGCCCAAAGACAGCAAATATCATATGCATTAATCATTATGCTGCAGTCATGCCGTCTCACTTTGGCCGCAATGCGCTGGCCTGGGAGCAATTCGAAGAAGATTCCATCCGGACCATGACAATCAATGACTCTTCCTTTACATCGCTAGTGCCGTCGGCAGATTTCATCATCTTTGACAAGCAGCGCGCTTTTGAAATACTCGGAGACAGTCCGACATTTGATTTCATCTTCAACGTCTCCAACAACTATCACGAAGCGCCCGTCTATGTCCCAACGTCAAACAAAATCTATAACGCTCAGCTACAACCGCCAGGGTTTCTGCCTCTATATGCAATAGATCTGAACAAAGATCCGGTCACTCTTGAGTCCCTCGAGTTGTACCCTCTATATGCGCCCAATGACGCCCAGTACGTCAACGGCTCGATCTACTGGGCCGTCGCAGGAAGCAACAGTTCGATTGGCAATCCTCCGAGGGAGCAGCACTCGGGGATATACAAGACCGACCCGACCACTGGCGATACGGTATGTTTATTGAACAGCTATTTTGGGTACTATTTCAACTGTCCAAACGATATAGCTGTACATAAAACCGCTAAGAAATCCCAACTAACCCCCTCTGGCAGTCTACCGCTTCCGCCCCTCCACAGGCGCCGTCAACATCGTCTCCGAATCCCTCCAAATGGCCAACGGCATCGAATTCTCCCCCAACCAAAAAACTCTCTACCTAACCGACAGCGGCGCCGCAGGCCTCCTCAACCCCATCAATCAAACCCTCGGCAACCGAGTCGCCGTCTACAACAACACAGGCCACCGCACCGTCTACGCCTTCGACGTCGTCGACGAGGTCTACCTCACGAACCAGCGGCCGATCTACCAGGTGCAGAGCCTGGCGGCGGATGGCATGAAGGTGGCCAAGAACGGGTATATAGTCGCAACGTCGGGGTATGCGGTGGATGTATTTGAACGGTACGGGACGGTGATTATGCGTGTGGCGACGAATTTCACGGTGACGAATATGGCGTTTGCGGGGAGTGATTATAAGCAGCTGTGGTTGACGGGGGTTGGTGGCATTGCGAGAGTGACTATGAATTGGAAAGGGCAGTACGGAGTTCATGGTGGCTTTCACCACCGTTGTGACAGTGTGTGCATGGATTATGTGCTTGTTGCACCAGGCACACATTGATGCATAAGCACCCTCAATCGTTGCTCTGCTGAGCTCCCGATCCCTCCAAAAAAAACCTAACTTTACAAGAACTGCCGCCTTTTTACCTAGGAATTATTCTCCTTAGAGAGCCATCACTCAACAGACTAACTTTGGTGACTTTCTTCCGCTCTGTGCTATTTCTCCGCTCAGATTTTCCCACTTCAGTACTTCGCTTGGTCTTCCAAACATGTCATCGCTAGCCACGGCCGACGAAAATGAAAAACGGAGAGAAGCAAGCTGATATGAAGAGACTTGTCCCATCCACTGACGTGTGCCAGAAGTCAATAAATCACGACCAGTATTCAAGCGTTCGAACCTAGCATCCACAGCAACGTGTCGGTTAGCAAAAGCGTACAGCTCGCCTGCAAGACATGCATGATAGAGATCCGTGGGATCTACCACCGGAAGCGGGCGCTTATAGATGTTCTTGACATTAAGCCTATCTCTGGCGGTTTTACAGAAGAAAAAGCCATGTTCCACATACACAGATCGAGTCGATTTCGGCCTCGGTGGAGCAACAGGAAGCGATTGAGGTGTCCAGACAGAAGGACGATTGCCGGCTGGCGAGATTGATAGGAAGACATCGAGATTCCGGAATTTCTTGGCAGAGGGATCGAAGAACGTTCGCAACCAAGGGAGAGAATAATTTGTGAGTTTGGTACGCTTTCTAGACTTCTGTAAAGGAGCATGGTTTTATCAATTTTTTGTAAGCTGGCGCTAGTCTCTGTTCCGTGTGTGCTCGTCCGTGCATGTGCAAAAGCCATAGTTGTACCAGTTTTCCAACGGTAGATCTGGGTGCCAGCCATTAAGGATCGGAGCCTAGAAGTTAGAGGCGTAATCCTTGCTTTGGCTTCAACGCCGATAAGTCCTTATTTCTATTAAAACTACCGAGATACGGACGAGCTTTTACTGGGAAATTGAGTCCAGCTTGCTTTGACTTGTCTTTAGCGTTTCCCTCCAGCAGATGGCGATGCTTCCAAAACCACGGAAAGTATTCGCCTCTGCAATTTTCCGTAAGCGTGGTGTAGGTCGATACAATCCTATCATAGAGGGTGCCTTCAACCTGCCACTTATGCAGTGTTCTGCTCGGGATATTTAACAATTACTTTTTGTTAAATATGGCGTGGTACAGGCCCAGCAGATGTGATCTCCCCTCAAAAGATGAAAACGCAGCCAAGCCAAAGTTTTCAAGCGTGTCGAGGTCTTCTGGTAACTTTTCTTCAAGACAAGTAAGAACTAGACGATCAACAGAATCGACTGGCCTGTATGAGCATCGAAACGAATGGTATCGATAATCGACCTCCTCGTCCCATCTAGTGCTGTATGAAATTCTCCGCTGTCACTTCAGAATCGTGGGGAGCATCACCAGTCGAGGGTATGCTTTTAGTCTCATTCTGCTTGGAAGTTCGAAGGCTAACGAAATATCAGCTAGGCAATAGCCTGACTTACCCTTGGAAAAAATTCACTAGCCTAGCATGTTCTCGAGCTCGTGCAGCCTGGATATCGAATATAGTCCAACCAGTACCAGAACTGGTGGTCGGAATTGCCTCTCCATGCTTGCTGTGAGTAGAAGTGACGCCCGCTGATGACTCTGCTCGATGCTGGCTGGGCGTTTCGATCGACTCAAGTAGCTTCTCGGCCAGCACATTTCGCACTGTGCCTACTGATTTTTTATGAAGAGCCAGTGATTGTGGTGCAAGTCCATTCTGGATAGAGAATTCCATGACACCCACGAACATCGAATTCGCTGCAAACTTGCATTACAAATAAAGTGCGTTAATCTGCTACAGCCAAGATAAGGGAAAATGTCGTCAAGCCCTGTGCGGCTTTTAAGGAGACGGAGTATCATCTGAGCCTCGGCGTGAGTTTTCAAGCTTGCTGTTTTGCAGCTTCACGAATTCCTCATCTGCTTGAGCAGTACTGAGATTCTTGTGGATATACTGCTTTATAATTAATCTGGCAGGGGAAGCCGAACAGACCGAAGAGTTTCAGCCATATCTACTGTATCTTATCGCTGTCCGCTTGCTTTAAAAGAGGAGGGCGGGACACTCTTTCCGTAGTTGAAGAGATACACGTTCGAAATTGGGCAAGATTCGAGTGCATTTTAGAATGATATAGTAGGCAGACTTGAGGCGCCTAAGGAAACTAATGTCACAGATAAGGCGGTTCGCAACTCTTAAAGACAGACATTCTCTGAGCAAGCATCGGATGCTTTTCAAATACCGAAGCAGATGGGTCAGATTCACCAGATCAGGATGCAATTGCGCTGCTGGTTTTTCGCGACCAGAAGCGTCAAGCGCTGCTCTTCGGAATTTCTAAGCGTTCGACGGGCGAAGTCCATGTACTCGGGTGGGTTTCCTTCAAGTAAATCCCAATCTTTTCGTTTTCTATGAATGACCTTTTGATGTATATGCTTCCTTTGTAAGATCTGAACGGGCTGACGGCTTTTGGTGTGAAGCTACCTGGATTTCATTAAGTCCCTTTATAAGACTAGAGACATATCTTTCAAGACGATCGTGGTTGCAGGTCACAAGCTCATCCCATAGAGTTGCTCTTGCGGCAGCGTATTCTTCATTAAGGCTCACCTGTCAGCACTACGTCCAAGATACTCTAGCCGACATGAAGAGCATCAGATATAACTTCTGTGGCTTTGAGACATTCCAAGGCATTGCGACTATGAACAGGTAAGATGGTAGCTTGTCATGTAACATAAAAAGTTCAAAAGTACAGTAATACCTCCGGATCTGCCTGGCATTGGAAATGAGGGTAGAAATATACTTCGCAGCTTACAGGTCCGCGAGCACAACCCGAAGTAAAGCTCTTCCAGTCTCCGAAAGACTGTTTGGTCCTTGTCGTCAAGACCATTATTTCACCTCACGTACACGTCAACTCGGTTTTCGAATTCTCATCGACTAGTACATGCAGCAAAGGAATTTGGCGGGTCTAAATCTGTTAAAGCTGAGCTCTCGGTTTTTTGAGACATCTTTACGACCCGGTTGATGCGGAATACGTCAGGTCTGTCCTGCCCCTCGAAAACACCTCCGCCAGCCTATCCAGGAACTTTCTGTCCAATTCCACATGTCTCAATACTGAGATTAGTTCTGGACGAACGGTTGCAGCATCGTTAAGCGCATCGGCATCGATGTTAGCAACCTCATCATACTTCCTCGAACACTGGTGTGCCTAGCTGCCTCCATTAAGCATCGCCAGCAAGTTGGCCAGGGCCCGGAACCGTGGTCTATCGAGACTGGTGGTTTTTTGGTTAAAGTAGCCGTTCATTCTGTATGAGTAGTGATGCTATTCTGGTCCTTACAGCGGTGACTTCGATAATGAATTAATTCCCTGCTAGCGGAAATTACTTGGTGCGCCTGAAGAGGCTGAGATAAGTTCATGGGTGTTGTTAAGTTCTGCAAAATTCTTCGAATATAGCTATTCCTAGTTCACCTCTGAGCCGGCAGATACGAAGTCTAATTTGCGTAAACGCAGACCTATGTCGAATACTTTATCAAACAAACATTGACTTTTAAAAAAATTTCAACGTTAGCATTGTGAAAATCCTCGAATTTCGATTCAGGGTATCTATCTGCCTTAACTTCGTCTTTGGCCCCCGAGTAAGAAGTTGGGGTTATTTAAACAGCAAGCCTGACGCATCCAACCCTTTCTGGGTTTTGATACTCATCCTCACCTTCGCTATACCTCTGAAGATTGTTGTCCAGATCAATAATAATTATTTTTGGGAAAGTAGCTTGCCAGTGTGCTGGGTACAGCACTTTGGGGCCACAGTCGTGGCTAGGGAACCAGAGGATCAGGGTGATGAACTCTTACGCTAAAAGAGATCTAGGTAGAGAGTATGTTCTTAGCAGCACTTGGTGCGAGGGTTGGAGCTACTTATGAAGGAAGTCATTGCATGGGAACAGCAATCAGATGTAAATATGAAATCTCATCTACATGCATTCCGCACCCATAACCTCCGAACTCACGACGCACTTACCCCCTCAAAGAACCGCGGCAGACTCGTTGTCCCTCACTCCGATACCATTCCAACCGACTCAATGGGAGTCCTAGCACCTGCAGCAACGTTGTGGCCACTTGTCGATTGCTAATAGTCTCGTTGACACTCTTGGCCTTGATCTTCGGATTATAAGCCAGCAAAGGTGCATTCAACCCTGGGGCAAGAAGCATCCATGGTCCTTGAATCGGAAGCTGTGAGCCCACAGCCTCCCCACTTTGACGCCAATGACCAGGTCTGGAACGCGAGAGTCGAGATACGAGACCTGTATCCGGCTTTCTGGACTTGTTCGCTAGCCAGGACGTACTGAATGCCGAGGGAGGAGTTGGAAAGGTGATTTTGCTTGGCGGTTTGCGCGTCCGAGGCGTGCTGGAACCACACGATCCCTCCGTCATCGCCAGTGGAAACCACGACAGGAACGCCTGCACCGTCCACCACGGTGCTCTGGTCAAACAAATCTAGCGCTTTAAGGTCGACAAGGCCTTGGCATTGCTTAGAGCCGAGAAGGACGAGTATGCTATCGAGTTCTCCCGCGGCCTAGAGATGTTTGAGGAAAGTGCCGAGACGGCGGTCGGTGAACGTGAGTGCGGCTTGGAGTGTGCGATTGGGGAGCGAGCCGTTGGCGACTAGGTATCCGCCGTCGGATTGAGCCCAGGTGATTGCTTGGCAGTTCGCGCCATAGAGGGAGGGATCGCCTTCGGGGTTTTGGTGCCGTTGGCGAAGTCGCCATTGACCCAGTCACAGAGAGCAGTCCTGGGAAGGTGAGCCAAATGCTTCCGCTTATGAAAACCGGGGGGGGACCATAGGGCAATTTGCAGTGGAGATCATCCCAGGCTTCTTGAGCTGTGCTGTGGCTTCCAACCGAGGAAACCTCAGGGAAATAACCCTGCGATAGACCAACACCAGATGGCCCGTTCAGGAATTCGTAGGTGGGATGCTTATCCGTATAGGTAGTCACAAGACAATTACCCCTACCAACTTCGAAAACCGTATTAGGGCGGATGAAGTTATGGGAATAGACTACCTCGCACGTCCCCCACGATTTCTTTTGCATAAGCAAAGCAGAGAGATTGAACGCACCACCACCAGACAGAGGCTTGGAGTTTAGATCCACCTCTTCTGAACAGTCACACTCGGTACCGACAGGGCCAGTGCGGTTAGATGACGGGGGCTACAGAAGAGCGGTCCCAGCCGTCATCCCACCAGATACCCGAATCTCGTGGCGAAGCTCTGGTGACAAGTGCGGTCGTTCCTGGAAAGCTGTCGGACGGAGAGCTTGCCCAAGCATTAGGATATGCCACTGAGTTCTTCAGGATGCTGGCCCATGTCGAATAAGGTTGTTTCGCAACATAATCGACAAGATCGAGGAGGTGAAGTCCATCAAATGACAAGACAACCCTGCGTGTATGGTCCACTGGAGTAAGATTTATAGACAGCCGTCCAAAAGCCCATCTGTAGGGTGTGGAGTAGTGCGCCGTAGGTGATATTCTGGATTGTTGATTAATCAACGATTGGCACAGCTTGGGCTACCGCAGCCGCAAAGACCAACAAGGAGACACTTTTTTCCATGATTAGGATTGAAGGTAGTACCTGACAAACAGAGGCATGATTGTGCAGGCCATGACTGGTGTTCTATAATTGTCAAGCTGAAAAATGATGGCCCCACATAGCGAATATTCCATGTATAGCTACGTCAGAGCCAGAAAGGAAATCAGAAATGTGATGGATAATGGCGATTAGTCGATCAGAGCACTCAAATCGGAAGGCATGTTAAGTGGCAGAGAAAATGGGTTGTTGTCGAGGCCGAAGATCACGTGAAATGTTTCCACCCACGTGCGCAGCGGACAAGGTTTCTGTGGTCTGAAGAGGGCGAAGGCGTGCGTACTTAATAGCACCAGGAAAGCGGAGAGTGATGTGACACTCGAAGGGCAACATCTTGTCGTTGAGCTGGGGCGTGGTAGATGATAGCTTTTTATTCGGTGCTGCGTCAAGTCGAGACTATTCAGTATGCTGGGACGCGCGAGCTAACATTGCCGCGATGGTATCGCGGGAAGCCAGTTGTGCCAGTAAAACCCTTTCCAGCTTCCAACATCGAGACCCGTTGAACGATAGGCCCCTTGAAGCCTGGGAAAATGTAGTCCATGCCGCAGAACCCTTTCTTTTCCGAAAATCGGGCCGCCTTTAAGCCCACGTGTTGAGTGAGTTGGTATATAGTATGAAGTCCCAAGCACTCCTTCATTTCTTCTTCATAACATCCTCCCTCTTCGCCCCTACCCTCCCCAAAAAATCCTGCTTCCCCAAATACCCATCTTTCCCTTTCTCCGCCTTATCTAGCTCCTCCTTAATCCCCTCTTGATCCACATATCCCGCCCAATCCAGCTTGCTCTTCTCTATCGTGTTCAATTTCGGGCCTTTATCGCTTGCTGCCGCCGCTCCGGATACTCCATTTGGATTTGGATCGAACATTGAGACACGCTTCTTCGGACGACGTAGAGCGGGTTTGCCGTTGGAGTCGGGTGAAGATTGTTGTTTTGATTGCTGAGATGCTTCTTGTGATTGCAGGTACAGGCGAGCTTCGGCGGAGGAGGCTGGGACTAGTTTTTCTTCGGTGGTCGTTTGGCCGGCGAAGACGTAGGTTCGTTTAATTGTTATCATAGTTTCTGAGTGGGAGCTTGTGCAGGGGTTCGCCGGCAAAAAGCTTGAATCAAGATTGTTGGTTGTTGGAGGAGAGCCATCTGTCGTGCCTTTTGAGGCTTGCACTAATTCCGTTGCAGCATGAGGCGGTCTCGTAGTAATTATCGGTTTTGGCGTACTATTTAACCTTGCCCATAGCTCGTCTACATCCACGGTAGAAGCTTCTGTATTGGCCAGCGCTTTTTTCTCGTCGTTGCTATGTAGGGTAAGGATCGAGAGTCAGCTTCTTACTATTCTGCAGTAATGAAAAGAAATATAAAACTTCAGCTGCAATATTCAAGGATCTAAACCAGCAATGAATCTCCCACTCACCCGCCTCTCCCGCTCCTAGTCCTAACCCTCAACCCCACCCCACCCTCTCCCTCCTCCTCATCCGCTTCACCCCTATCCCCTTTCCCTTTCTTTCCCTTCCTCCTCCTCTTCTTTACACCCTCTTTGACAATCTTCTCATCTCCAGAATCTATAGCTTCTTCTGCTTTTCTTTTGTGACCCTTAGAAGCGCCATCTTCACTGTCGGAGGCGGAGGATGCGGAGAGGGAGGTGTCGAAGTCGGAGTCAGCGGCGGAGTCGTAGTCGTCGGGATCGAGTTGAGTTGTCATGGTGGAGGATGTGTATGAGGATGTAATATGTACAGGAGGTTAATGTGGGGTGGAGAAATTCGAGGACTACTTTCGGGTTAGTTTTTAGTGTGCCAACCGAGCATAAGCGGGGACCCCGCACCTCTGACATACAAATTTGGGCCTATTCACCGCCTCATCCCCATCAGAATTACTATTATCGCTATCGCTGTCGCTGCGTTCTTTGAAGCTATTCAGATCACATGGCTCAGAGGTTTCAGTTTGTTTGAGGTTCATCAAAATTCTTTACTCCCCCCTCTCTTCTGACACTACTGTATATAGACTGCCCTCGCAACTTCTCTATCTCTCATCGACGCTCTGAAGTCAACGATATCGTCTATCTTGAGCAACGTCGAAGCGATACGATCGATGAGAAGAGCATGACTTTGATCTATGACTATGACCCCGAGACTCTGTTTTCTGAGCGAATTAGACGCTGAGACAGAGACAACGCTGTCGTCCGAATGCAAGATCTATCTGATCGCAAGACGTCTTCGAAATTGCGTTGATCAAGAAGCTTCCGATTATTATCTTCAGCTTTCTTCTCTGCATCTTTGACTATATAATGCACTGTATTCGGCATGAGATCCAAAGATTTTCCTATAGAAAGTAAAGAGCTTCCCGAGATCTCGCTCAGGACCGTTGCTGCAGATCTAATTGCCGAAGGAATTTGCTGACGATCTGACTTACTGACTCGCAAGGCTTTCATTTTAGCTGTTCCCTTTGTAAATCCCTTATGAGGCATGATAGAGAGTGTGTAACGAGGTAGAATTAATGGTAGTTCTGTTGAGTAGAAATGTCGGGACTCGACCTAAAATTAGGCCGCTTATGCTCGGTTGGCACACTAAAAACTAACCCGAAAGTAGAAGCACTGGATTTGACGACGAGAACCCGGGATCTTAGCCTTCGGGAACTTCCGCCACTACTCGACCCGAAAGTGTGGTTCATGACACATGATTTGCCCAATTCAGCTAGACCAGACCCTCTGGCGATTTCGTCACGTCTCCCCCAGTCGCGTCTTTTATGAGCTTGCATCTATTGAAAAAACCCTACGCAGCCCTACGCAGCCCTACTCCACCAAAAACCCCTCTACCAACCCCCCCACCATTGCACCACCACCACAACACCCCCTTCATTGATTCTCTCACTCAACATACTTCGACCAGCACATGATCATTTGCCCCCATAATGCCCACTATAACCGAGACCGTCGGCGACATCTTCACCGCGCCCGCAGACTCGATCCTCATCCGTGCGCCCCCCTGCCTTCCTGGTCCCGTTTAAAACCCCCTGACTCCTACTGCAGATGCCTGCAATGCCAAAGGGGCCTGGGGCAGCGGCGTCGCCCTGGAGTTCAAGAAGCGGGTATGCTTTTTCCATCCCTCCAATCCCGCACGGCAATCCAAGAGCAGCAAGCAGCAGCAGCAGCTGACAGAGCCCCCGAAGTACCCACAAGCCTTCAAGACCTACACCACCCACTGCAAGTCGCCGCCCAAGGGAACGCCGCCCGCCATACACCAGCGCAGCCTCGCCGGCACCTGCCTCTTGATCCCGCCCGCCTCTCCCCAGCCGGAAACCCCGAGACACTACGTCGCCTGCCTCATCACATCGGTGGGGTATGGCAAGAACGTCGATGGTGCAGAAACGATACTACAAAACACAGCCTCCGCGTTGCGGGATTTGGCAGTTCGAATTACGGGCTTGAGGGGGAAGGGATGGGATGGCGAGGTGTGGGCTGTTAGGATTAATAGCGGGAAATTTGGCGTTGAGTGGAGGCGGACGAGGGCGGTTTTGGAGGGCGGGGAGGTGGGGATGAAGGTTATGGCGCCGAAGGAGGAGGAGGGGGAGGGTAGTGAGGAAGGAGGGGAGGGTGGTGGGGAGAGAGGAGACGTTATGGTTACTCAGCCCGCGAAGGGGGAGAAGGACAGGGACGATAGGGGAGGGACCGGGGATAGTGAGGGTAATTGGAAGATAAGGAATGAGGTTGGACATGACGAAAGTAGGCATGGGAAGAGAGCGAGGTTGACAGGTAACGAGGTTGATATTAAGGGAGTCGATACGACCGCGAAGCTAAAGCCCGGGCGCGGGAAGAGAGTAAGGGTCGGAGATGGCGGTGCTGGCGACGGAGACTGTGCGAGGGCGAAAGCAAGGCCGAGAAAGCAGAGGGGGAAGAGTGCGTTGGAAGATACATAGATGGGGAAGACATGTACATTGAACATAAAAAAGGTAAACACGGAGTTGCCATCCGAACCATCCTACTCCCGAGCTGCAAACTCCCTCTTCCTCTTCCCAACATCGAGACCAGATCCCCCTCCACACAACGCCCACCCTTTACCCCCCCATCTCAGCATCCCTCCCCTCCCCCACGCCCAACTGTCCCACCACCCCCTCCAACCCCCTAACCTCCTCCTCCCCCCTGCCCCCCACAACCTCCCCCTCCTCCTTCCCAACAACCCTCCTCACCCTCCCCTCAACATACCTCCTCCGCTCCTCCCTCCTCCCCTCCCAATCCACCCTCCCCCCCGCCCCCTGCAAAGTTTTCGTCTTCGGTCGCAGCTCCTGTAACTGCTGGCGCAACGCCGGTAGCTGCGAGAGCGCGAATGAGGCGTGTGTTGTTAGGGGTTTTGACGTCGTGGTGGAGGAGGGGGGGGTGAATGTGAGGCCGAGGGTGGCGGCGGAGGGGTGGTGGGTTAGGAAGGAGAGGGTGGGGTTGGAGGGGGTGGTGGGTGGGGAGAGGATGGAGGAGAGGGACGAGAGGAGGGCGGTGTTTTGGGAGCGGGTGTGGCGGAGGGCGAGGTTTAGGCTTTTGGTTTCGCGGAGTTTGGTGCGGAGGGCGAGGAGGGATTCGGGGGTAGGGGCGATGGCGGGGAGGGAGAGGGAGAGGTTCTGTGGGTGGGTGTTAGAACCTGGAAGCTGGAATGTAGTTTCTGCACATAAGGAGAATGTGGTTTGATGCTCTTGAGGATCTGCTTGGCAAAAAAGCAAAAACAAACAACAGAAGGGATTCGCTGGTCGTCACCGACCCAACTACTAGTCTTCCGATCACCAGCTTATGTATGGCAGAGCGGACGGGATGCCCAGTTTTCTGATGTCTGTGGTCGTATGTGAAAGGAATGGCGATATAACAATTCATATTCAACAAACGAGTGCTTTCGCACTGGAAAAACAATACAGAATAGAAATGTCGAGCCCACCTCATAATGCCCCAACCTCATCCACCCGGCCAACTCATCCGGCACCGTCAAAATATTCCGCAACGTGTAAATCTCAAACTTGTCAAACGTCTTATCCACCGTCGCCTCCAGCAGCGTCTCGAGCTGATGCACGCCATTCTCAATCTCGGCCGTCGCATCGGGGTACTCGACATTGCCGTCGCCGTCGGCATCCGCGATCGAAAGGCTAGTTGAAGATTTGTCGGAGCCGAAGCCGAGGGCTGGAGGAGGCAGGGAGAGGAGACCGTTCTCGATGGCTTCGATGGCGTGGTAGATGATGGTGTTGACGGCGTTGATGATTTCGTCGATGAGGGACTTGTGGGGGGGTGTTAGTATTGCGCCAGGGAGGGATTGGGAGAGCGCGTACGAGGGGGGTGTATTGGAAGTGCTCTGTAAGCAGGGCGTCTGCTTGTCGCGCTGAGTCTGCCATCTTGGAAGCTGGAGAGATGGTGGTCGCAAACTTGCGACGGGGAACGCGAGGACTTGTTTACGCGATCACATCCTTAAACTTAGTATCCCTTTAACCGCTGCCGGGTGCCTTATTTAGCGTATCCGCTTACTCCACCAATCAGTTTATAGGATTCCACCCTGAACTCCTATTGTTCATCCTATCTTAATGCTATGATGATAAGCGGCCCAACAAGGACCGTCTTTGCAGATGGAGACATCGCAGATATTGCAGCCATAAGTAGAGCGCTTTCCCCGCTTGCTGCGGCCCAAATTTGGTGTAATTTCATCGAGAGACCTTCGTTTTCTTGACTCTGCCAATTGCCCTATCTCCTTGCACTCATGACAGTTCCCAGAGCTCTTTCTTTTGCAGATTTGATGATTCTCTAAAGGTATCATTGAACGTTCAATTGCTGATTCAATTGACGTTCTTTTTCGCTTCAGAAACTGCCTTTGAGAGATCTGACTAAGATCTGTAGGCTGTAGTCAGAGCCGTTCTGAACTCGCTATGAATAGTGTATTTAGCCTTCTTTGAAACATCTGAATGCAAAGAGAGTTTGTAGACATTGATAATGCTGATTTCAATGAGGAACTCGTACAAGGTTTTGTGTTCTCCTGATCTACATCGACGATTGTATGCGTAGATATATTGATTCAACTGACGTTTGAAGGCATCTGAATAGACTCAAATCGATCGTCTACAATAGTGATAGAACGCAGATTAGGACGATAAGTTCCTAAATCAGTTGAATCAGGTACTACATCGCAGGAAGGCATTCTTATCGAGGTGGGCAAGAACAATAGGGGGCTTTGTTGATATTGTTTCTATTTACAAAAAATTACCTTTTTGACCGAGCCTTACCACATCTGATTCGGGTCAACCTTAAAAATCAATCGAAGGCAAACAGCGGTTAAAGGGATATGTAGTATAAGCATATTATTTAAGGGTACAACTACCCGTACGGAGTACATACTTCGTACGACCCTTAGCACATGCACATGTTGACATCTTAATACGAGAAGAAAGAATAACATTCAAAGATGTCTAAAAGTTTTCTCATTCAAAAACACTTTCATTCACGTTCACATTCATCCCAAGAAACATTTGATTCGAAGGCAAAGAGCGAAGACATTTTTCTATTCATTGTTCCTTCGTCGCTCTTGACTGAGCCTTTCTCATCTCTCTCACATTTCCATCCTCGTCTTCTGCATCTTCGTCATGAAGGTTTCTGCGCCTCCCCTGTGGCCTCATTACAAACCATACCAGTCGGCATTCTAATAGCTCCCAATCGCATTTGCGGCGATTCATACACCATTCCAGTCGTGGAGCCACAGCACGCATACGACACATACGTACAATTGCAAGGACAGGGCACACCGCTACCTCGCCCCACGTCCACTCCTGCAATCCAATCCGATGGATTTGCCGCTAGACTTGAATTCAAGTCCGTTGCATTAGCTACAACTGTCGAGTTCGTGGTTGTGAAACCCGTTGAACTTGAATTGAGCGTTGGAAGTATCTCTGTCGAGTTTAAAATATCGGTTCCAAGTACTTTACGCCGGTTGGTGTACGCTGGGTATGTATACTTGCATATACCCGTGAAATAGGCGACGCCAGGACCTTGGAAGTCATCTGCAATGCATCTGCACCCTCCATCGGTAGAGCAGAGATTGTTTGGTCCGTAGCAAAATTGGTTGCATTGAGGGGCAGGGCCCCGTTGTGCGCCCGTTCCGCCACCCGACGTTGCTGTGTCTGGTTGGCGGTTGTTCGCATTGGTCCCGGAACCCGCATCGCTCGGATTCCCAGTTGCTGGCGGCTGTTGCACCGTGGGCATCATAATGCCAGACCCGGTCCATCTGGCAACGACAGGATTGCCTGCGGCTAGCATTGCCATGATAAAATCGTCGGCTTCGCTACCTGGCTGGTAGACTAGAATGGCTAGGTTTCCATGATCTCCTAATAATCGAATCTTTTAGCCCTAATCCAGGGCATCATCAATGCTAGGGGGTCTGATGCTGTAAGCCTACCGACTTCAATGTGTCCTCCCTCGATGGTACGTCTAGGGTTGAGCCCTATGTTCGCACACGTAGTGGCTGCTGGATGTCCATCCCATGATATGTCTGTGTAGCGGCTCGTGTCCGCTAGAAAGGTCCATTCCATAGGCTGTAATGGTATCGGATTAAGCATCTCTGTCTCGGATAAAGAATACTCGTACACTAGGTAGAGTCGCAGAAAAAGTCTACAGACGAGATAACAAACAAAAGCGAATCTTTGCTCCCGTAACATGTCTCGGACTCAAAATACTGCCAGAAATGGCAATGAAGGACTAAGAAATTTACATACCCCTGCTCCTACTATGTCCATTTTCGGAAGTAACGCAACTTTGCACCTTGCTGAAGAGCCAAAGCCCTCATTAGCTTTCCACCAGCAGGTTTGAATCGAAGTACTTACGCTTTGACCAGAACATTGGCACAGATGCCCTGTTATTCCACTGAGTATTCGTGACAGGGTCACCATTTATATCTCGTGGTCTTGCCTCTCCAGCTAATTGAAACAGATGTTTCTTCCGATCAATGCTTCTTATTCCGCCAAATCCAGTCGGGTCTGGCCTTATTGGGCCATCAAATATTGCGAGGCATTCTAGAAGGTTTGGACGACCATAGTATGGGTGGCAGGTAGGATGGGCCGATGATGCCAGAATTGCAAACAGAATACTACTTATCACTACTATGAATGCTGCATGGCCGTATGCCATCTCTTGGAAAGATATAGGGAGTCCTCTTTTGCGTCAATGGATCAGAACGCGGCGAAGGTGGGGGGCGTATATGTGCAGACTCGAAGAGATGGAAATTCAAACAAGGACTAAATCTCCGGGTCGAGGTGTCTGCAAGGTATTTGGAGAGTTGCTGTGGTATACGTGTGCACCGGCGGTCAGTAAACTCTACTTACTGCCGCCCGTGAAAGCGACTTGCGATGGAGCTATGTTGAGGCGCATCTTCTCAAACTTGCGCGCACGCACGTAGATTTCTTCCAAGTGTCTCAATAGCAATGCCGGAAACGCGTTCATCTTTGTTGTACTGACGACCCGGCTTTCCATAGCAGTGCTCCTGAACAGCAGTTAGCAATCTGTATTGGTTTCGCTTGATCGAAGCGCTCACGAGCTGCAACGCCGCCGGATGTCCCCGTTTCACAGTAACGAACTCCTTCCATCTCATATAGAGTAACAATATAAGAAACGACAACAGTAGGAGAGGAAGTCAGTATTCTGAAAAACAATCATTCGCCTTGTGGGAAGTGGCAGAAAAACATTACTTTCTTAAAAATGCGAGCTGAACTGAAAAGTCGACGCTGATATCATGCCTTCGTCTGTTGGAGATAGGGGAGTTAGGGCTGGTAGGGCTGAGGCCCGCTAGTAGAGTTTTCACCTTCCGCCTTCTAATAGCAACAACCAAAATATCAATATGCACCCATATGACCTCGTATTCCAACAGGTTATGAGCCCGGGTTAGTGCAAACTGCCTGGGTTGTTGCTCCGTATTCAGTGACTACGACAAGCTCACTGCCACCATGACTCTCCCCCTTCATCACCAAATTCGGCTCCTGACGGAGGAAAACTTCGATGACTGGCTTATCGATATTCGAGCCCATCTACGACCCAAAAAGCTATGGCAGTGTACTCAGACTGCTTCTGATGACAAGGAAAATCAGGAAAAGGTTGAACAAGCTGCTGATGCCATGACTCCCACTATCAGCGTCGACGTCAAACAAAAGCTGATCGAAGAAGATTTCAATGATGGCTACAAGATGCTTAGACATCTAGAAGCCTTACTTCAACCTTCTATAGACGCGGAGTTCATGCGTTTAACGAAGGAATATTACACGCTGTCGTCGATCGACTTCAAGAGTACAGGGAATATGCTCACACATATCAAACTTCTGGAGGAACGCATCGATGCAACCAAAGTCACTCTCGATAGCGACAAACGTACGATACTGTGCTTGATGATGTGCTTGCCTGAGCAGTACCGTTCCCTTATGCAAATCTGGTCTGTCACCAAAGATATGACTGCAGAAAAGGCTCGGGCCATGTTGCTTGAAGAAGATCGCCGGCAGGATCACGTGAATGAGACCAAAAGCATGACAGGCCTGATGCGTCATTTCGACAATAAGAGCAAGGGCTCTAATCGATGTGCTCATTGCAATAAGATTGGTCACAACAAGGAAGGATGCTGGAAATTACATCCGGAACAGGCTTCGGATGAGACTCAGGTAAAGACCAGATGGGACGCTAGCAAGGACAAAACCAACGGCGTCAGAATCATCAGATCGATGTAGCTAACGAGCTACTAAGATGGAGACCGTGGATAGCCTCGGACGAGGGCAAGCGGTATATGAAAGCATAGCCCACCTGGAATCCGTGGACAGGCCTCTGGATGAGGTCTCTGGATGAGGGTAAACGGGGTCACCTTGTCAGGTGACGGGGGAGCCTGATCAGCTCCATATGGTACTGCTCCGTGTAGGAGCCGGGGGAGCTCGGAAGCTTCGAAAAGGGAAGCTCGAAAGCTTCAAAAAGGGGAGCTTGGAAGCTTCAAAAAGGGAAGCTTGAATGTCCGAATTTTGGCCCATGAAGGCTCCGATTCCCAAAGGGGAGTGTTGGAAATAGGAGAGCTGGTAACCTTCGCTTCATAGGGCTGGTAGGGCTGAGGCCCGCTAGTGGAGTTTTCACCTTCCACCTCCTTCCTACTCGTAGATAGCCTTCGAACAGCAACAACCAAAATAAAGTATCAATATGCCCCCATATGACCTCGTATTCCAACATCGTCTTTTCGTTCTCGATTTCGAACTCTGAACGCGCAGGTCTTTGATCCTAGAGGTTAAAGATATCGCTGTAGTCTGTAGTCTATAGGAATTCTAGGACCAATCTTCTGCCTCGTACTGTAGCTCAAACTAAAATATCTAGCCGAGTGTCTTGGCCCCCGTGGCCTCGTGAAAATCAATGCCAAAATTTACTCCAGTACCTTACCTTACTCATAAGTGGTTGTCAAGTGTATGGCGTTAACAAGGGCACAGCGACTGGAACGTTTCTCCTCACTTGCGAAATGCTGGAAGGGTTTGATTGATCTCTTGAAGAGCCTACGATCTGTGCAATGATGTCTGCCTAACGCCAGCTAATGCTGTGATAAAAGGATCGTGATACATACTGATGCCGGATCATTCCAAATATCTACCGCGGCGACTCTGCGCGCTTATCCCCTATTATTTTCTCTCGTTCCTTTACTCGTAACATTTCCTATATTTCCTCAGGTATACCATCCCTCCCGTCTTTGCTACCGTTATATCCTTGTCCCTACAGTGTGCACTTACATAGCTCAGAGCACAAATGCAACAATCAAGCCAACAGCAGTCGCCAACCCAACCCCAGTAAACACATCCTGCTTGCTCGCGTACCGGCTCGAGTACGCGGCGGATTTCGACTGGGTCGCAGCACCTGCAGAGGAGTTTGGCATGGGCATCGTGGTGTTGGAAGACATTGTGGTCATTGTGGTGCTGCCATTGCCGGATGTCGAAGCCGTGCCACCTGTGATTCCCTCCATGGGAGAGGTGTTGGATGTGGCGACCTTGGCTAGGGCTGTGAAGGAGTCAATGGTTCGGGATTTGTTTGCTGCAGGTCTAGGGGGCGAGACTTTGATTAGTGACTGAAGAATTGGAAATTGTGTGTCAAGGACGGGGTAGTGCTTACGCGTTGATGACGCCAACCATGCCAGACTGGCAATGATTCCCCTGCGAGCAGTAATACCATATGGGTTTGGTGTCATTGACCATGATCGTGTACGCAGGCATTGTCGTGTCCGTTGGTTTGACGGGCATGTAACCAGAGAACAAGCCTTTCGTACCCATAGAGTTCTTCATTGGCATGCACGGCATATCAAAGGATGCTTGTACAACCGAGTGGTCCTTTGAGCGGATCGTTAACCTCTGTACCTCTGCCATGACGTGACACAGGCATACCTTTGGGTAAAATTGGAACTGCACCATCTCTCCGACCTTGGCTTGCATGTCTTTTGGCTCAAATACCAAATCTCCGTTCTTGTTCGAGACCTTGACCACATGCATATTTACCATGCCACCTGTGCCGGAGGGAGCAGCAGCTCCTGCCATGGTTGAAGCGGCTGACATGGTTGAAGAACCAGCCATATCTTGCACCGGCATGGACGATGACGGTGCCAGGTCGGTCGCCATACTACTGCTCATGCCAGCTCCACCACCGTAGCCATATTGCGCCAAGGCTCCGCTAGCCAGGAGTACGGAAGATGCGAGAGGGAGCATTGAATACATTTTTGGGATAAGACGAGTCGTAGTAGTATTATAAAAGCGTCCGGCGCTGTTGTTAGGAGCAAACGAATGTAATGAGAAGATGTAGTGAAATAGCGAAAATGTCGAAAATGTAGTAGAAAATTGTTGCAAAGAGATATTCGGTGATGGGGAAAAACCTAACGCAGGAACAAAGATAGAATATATACCTAGAATATCAGAAGAATGGAGGCTGGTCACGAGAGCACTACGCGTTCTTGCTAAGCCCTCCAACCTTCCGAGTTTCAGTTGTATACAATGCGCATTATATACCGTACTCGATTGGTTTGATGCTTGTCGTGTCTATGTAATGTGCGTTTAATATCGTGATTTAACGCTCTCGAGCAGAAGGTAGTGCTGTGTACTCCGGTCATCTGAGGGCTTTCTTGTCAAGAGTGACCTGCCGAAGTGATCATGATTTCAGCATCGGAATATTGAGGATTCTAAACTTCAGTCTATCGTTGAAGTTGCGAGGCATTGACCAAAATAAGCAACTAGCGTAAACCGGGCGCTTAGGGTTTGACTTGCGTCGCGAGTTTTGGAAGTCCATGTTTCAGCATCGCACCCAAAGGACATCTTGCTATATGCTTCGAATAAAGTTCTCGGATAACTTGTTCATGCAAGTATTGCTATTGGTCATTATCTGGTGGCTTCAACAAATCTTCTCCGTATCTGGCCAGGTCTCCATCCTTGGCCTCCAGAGTATAAAAGGTCTTTTCAGCCTTCTGATTATTGATAACTAATAGGGAAGCTGGTTGACCTATGAGGATCTTGGGATTAGCAATGGTGTAGCGAGACATTGTTGTCCAGCATCGCTTTCGTTGTAGAACTTGTATCAAAAATGGCATGATTCATCCGGTAGGACGAGATTATGACTTCCCGGCGGCGATTGAGTCTCAGAAGTCCAGCAGTAGCTGTGGAGCTAGCTTCCCAAGATCTTCAACCTGAAATGTGCAAATTCATCAGTTCAGTATCGTTCAATGTAGGATTTCGTCTTCCCTCACCTCCAAGAAATGCCCTCCCAAGCCACCCTCAGCCTCCGATCTCTCGTAAGCCGCCCGAGCCAAAGCTTCCCTGACAAAAGTTTCCATGTATTTCCCAACCAGAGCATTTGCATCCTTACTGATACGCGTTTTCTCGCCTTCGAAATGATGGTGGAGGAGTCTCGTAAGGAGCTTGGGCGGGATCGTAGGAGGTGGGTCTTGTGTTGCCGGTGGAATAATGGCTTCTGAGGCATCGACGTCTGAAGGAAGATCTTGCTCCTGTGAAGACGAGGAAGAGAAGGAGGGAACTCTGGCGGGGGCAGATTTGCGTCGGGGAGTGGCTGCCTTTGCGGCTTTCGATGCAGGGCGGGGAGGTTTGAATGCGGTGGGTTTGCGCTTCGGCGCTGGGTGAGAAGTTCCAGCGGGCATGGCTTCGGGGCGTGGTTGTTCGTTGAGGGTTGTCGTATTGCGGTTTCACTAGGTAGTTTCGATGCGCTGCAAGTACAGTCAAGAATATGAACGAGAATGCGATTCGTCTCGATTTCCACGCTAGCAGCACTGAACCCCAACACTGGCAAAGTCGAGATTACTCAACATTGATAGATGTATTGACAATTGACCTTCGATACACTTGCAATTCCAATTGCTTTCATCTAATTTTACCTTCTTTTGCAACTCTAGTCGCCACGCTCTGCAGTCTCCGGTGCAATGTTTATCCATTTCGCACAAGCGGGTTGAGAAGAGCCCCTGGAGCTCCGAAAGAAAACCGGCACTGTGGGTAAGTAGAATATATATGATTCTATACACATAATGTGGATGTATTGCTGTTCTATGAACTATTTGAACTCCTGGGCCACCATTTCCATGCATTCATTTTCCCTTTTATACACAATGTACCATTTAAGGTTCTGATCCTCACTTTTTGTTGGCGAGGTTCTCCTGCACCATACCACCAATCGTCCCGTCTGCCTTGAAGTTTTTGCCAATGGCTCCCTGCTGGTCAAAGGGGCCGCCAACTTTTTGGGCAGTGCCGCCAATTGCGCCGGTGGCTAGAGATTCCGCGTGTCAGCAAATCTTGAACTCAACTACCAGGGGGAGAAGATGAGGAGCAGGAAGCATCCTCCGTGACAATTGCAGAACGTACGGGTGAACATGGAACCGACGGCACCATCTTTGGAGAAGATGCTGGTTCCGGTGCCTGTAGTCTTCTCGCCAGCAGCAGGCTAGCCTTCAATCAGCTTTACAGTACAGAAGCATAAAGGTCACGAGGCATACTATCTGGTTGGTTGACTCATGGATACCACTGGTAAGCTCCTGGTCTTTCATCGCGCTGTTGGCGCCTTGCTCGAACGTCTTTGCTGTGTTGTCGCCGTCCATTGTGGTTGATGAGTATCGAAAATTCAAGTGCGATATGTTGACCAAAGGGAGACGTTAGGTGCCTGAAAATGAGATGGTGGACCTTAACATATTGCTCGGTGATGTAATGGAATCCGCTTGACGTCAATGACGGCATGATGAGGTACCGGGATCACATGTTTTTACAATCCACCAGTTCTACCACAGATGCTGCGATCTTGGTGAATAAAGAAATAGTAACGCACTCGATATACCTCGAGTCTGCCGTGGTTTGGATCAGTGAAACTGCTCTTTGCTGATCCACCAAGGATCGATCCCAGCACGAGGTCTACCCATGCTTTACGTATCTCGCGAGTGGTAGAAGGGTCAAAACACGCAGATCAAAGACCCTGACGCCCTTGTACTCGCATTGCTGATTCGCTGTACGGATACATGTGTTAAGAACGTATAATAATTCCTATCCCTTAAATCCTGGGGTGGCAGGTAGAGCTCGGAAAAATACAGTGGGTTGTAGAACTTACGTGTATGATACATCACGTGATATGTTGAATCCTGAAATAAACGAATGTAATTACCTAAGCTTTTAGTCAATCAACGGGCTCGACAACATTAGACGTACTTGTTTTACTCTTGATTATAAGTATCTATCTCATGTTGTTCAAGTTTGATAATACTCAGATGCAGAGTACACTGCTTCAGAACATAAAACGACTGTTGAATGTGGGATAAATACTGCATGTTAAGGGAAATACTCACCAAAAACCTTGTTCCTTCCCCATATCTACGCAACTCTCATTGGCCGAAGACCTATTGTTTTAAAACAACTTTCTTTACACTACCTAACGCGGTTAGTCAAGTATCATGTAATATAAGGTACGTTTCTGAGCCCTAGTGGCAGGATTAACACTAGTTTAAGCCTCTGAGACTTTCAACGAATGCAAGACCCATACGGAATACGACGTGAAGTGTCTTGTTATTGTCAATGTTATTTGGGGTCGAAGCCTTGCATATTCAGCTTTACGTTCGAGGCTGTCTGCAGTCACGAAACCATGCACGTATGCGAGCTATTCGGGGTCTGCATTGTACAGTACCGCAGTCGCAATCTCCTGATCCAAGGTAGCGAGGCTCGGTTCGCACCGCTCTTTGAGATCCCAGCCGGAGGGTGAGAGAAGGAAAGATGATTGATAGCATCATGAATGAGGTATTTCACCCGGACTTCCTGTGTAGGTTTGATATACCGCAATCCCAATTCAGGAGAGTACATTGTACTTGAGGAACCTTATCTCCGGAGGTCGGGGGGGACTAGGAATTGCCGCCGACAAAGCGGGGAAGGGGGAAGGAGTGACTCAAGTCCCGTGCACCTAACGCGGGGTCTAGGGATTGCCGCAAGAGGCATCGGTCGGGAACCCACCCAACAGTCGTTGAGTGATTTAGTTTATATTAGGTTCGATTCCTAACAGCGCTGGTACAATGGTGTTGTGGTTATCTTTCTCTTCCAACAGGACTGCCACTGTCAGTCTTTCACACAACTCTCTACTGATTGGTGGAAGACAGCCAAGCTGAACAATCAATAATCAATAATCAATAACGACAATAATAATGTAATTTACACTTTCGATAAGGTGTCAGCCACTACCAGGAGTACACCATGCGGCTGCCAAGAACCGATCGATCGAGATCGACTGGTCAATTATTGAACGGAGTACATACCGTACGGAATACTATGTACAGCTGTGGCCCGTGGGTAATTGTCCTGTGGTACTGATAAGCTTTGGTCCGAATCTGGCGGGCGCGAGGCAGTCACCAAATGCTTCGATCCTACTACTGTACTACCTTACTCTATATCGTTAGTAGGATTTCGGGAGCAGGGGAGCGGGACTGGGATGCTGACCTATCACCTCCCCTGCTCCCCCCTTGTCCTGCTCCACCCCCACCTAACGATAATCTGAGGGCCCTACCGAAAGCACGCTCATCTGCAGCTGAAGATTAATCCCCCAACCAGAAGTATGTATACAGATAATACATAATACAGTACATAGTCGACCGCAAGCCCTTCCTCGTTAGTGGCTACTGGCTACCGACTGCCGACATTGGCGGACTTGCCTGGCTCCTGCTTTATCTACGGTATCATGATTGTTTTATGATGGTGTTGTACTAACTGACCCTAAGGTATCTATCTACCTGACCTTACCCTACTCAAGGTGCTTTCTCTGTCTCTGTCATGACTCTCCATACGAGAATATATGCAGACACTGTCCTCCATCGTTTTGACCAAATCACCAACCAGACCACGCTCACGGCCTTTCTTTTTACTTGAAACAACCCACATTCCTCGATCGCGTGACCTGTATGCACGAGCCACTGTTGCTAAACAACCCCTTCCACTGCGTGGTCTATGCCTGCATCATAATTTACAATCCTGACTTATAACCATTCTCTTGCTTGCATCTCGCCTTGACCGGCTGTACCACTCGCACGTCCCTCATCTCAGCTATGCAACGTCCTCCACAGACCCGCCCCGTGTCGCCAAAGTCGACCGTACGGCTTTCACCTACAGCCAACGAGTTCCCTCGACAGGCTGGTCAGACTCTACAAGTGTCGAAGCCTGAGAACGGCCTCATCTCTCCGGCCAAATCAACGTTCTCGTTCAACGACGATGAGCCCAAGTCACAACCCGTCTCAGATATGCCAGATCTAATCGACCAGAAGAAGATATCACGACGGATTTCCCGAGGCGCTCCCGGGGACGCCGCGCTCGTATCGATGGCTCACCGAGACCAAGAGGGCATAGATCTTGCAAGAAGGAAGAGCTCATTCTTCACAGAAGTCTTTGCCTATCGCGAACCGAATCTCTCGCCGCGAGAGAAGGTTTACAAGAATTCCGTCATTGTCGCGGAAGTGAAGATTAATGTCATTGTAAGACCTTTTCCGACTGGGACTCCAGGTCGTTGAGCCGTGCTTACGAGTCTTCACTAGGTGAAAGACGAATTCATCTTCCTGAAGAGTCTCTCCGAGCATCTTTCTCAACGGTACCAAAGGCCCACCTCCTCCATTTTCATCACCCTCGACCACTCTGCCTGTCTTTTGTTGGCCGGCACATTCGATTCAGCTTACATTTTCACCATAACCGCCCTTCCCTCACAAATCCAGCCGGTAACGAACAAGCGGAACACCGCTCTTATTCAAGCCTTCATGACCGATTCACTCGGTGTGTCTGCAGACAGAGGCGTGGTGAGATTTATTGGCATTGGGGAGGAATACCTTGGCACAAATGGCATGACGGTCCTTGGCGAAATTGACCACTTGACCAAAGGTGATGACAATGTGGCCGACTCAAGACGACCAAGCACTGTCTCGTCTGACACCAGACGACCAAGCGCTATCACTCTCGGAAGAGGTCGAAGCCGAAAGGCGCCGAAACCCAAGGAACTCGCCATACAAGAAACGAGTCTGCCACAAACCGCAGAGAAGCCGCCAAGTCCTCCGCTGAAGAGTCCACCTATGCCCGCAATGCCCGCAATGCCAACCGAGAAGAGTGCGATGGACAAAAAGGCGGAGACAGTACAGAAGAAGATGGGACGAAGGAAGAGTTTTCTGTCCATGTTCGGGAGGTAGGAATTTGGGTAGTCGCGGGGCAAGTGAAAGTCATGGATCGCTGAACTTCACGTACTACGGCTCCGATATCTATAGAGTTCAGACGCCTATTGGATGGAGAGGGATCGAGACGTTGTCCCGTTTTGTTATTGGGAGGGCGCATGCAGCATTTACAGAGGAAGCATCCGGGACGGGCTATTAGGGGCATTCTTGGGTCGGGACCTCAGGATATCGAAATATTCCTTGGAATCCATTGGGTTAACTCTACCTTATTTTATGACAGCGAAGGTGCATGGTAGTACGGATGGGAAGTGGGATTATACCTTACTCGAGTAATACATTTTTATTTTCTGGTTTTCCAAAAGGGGGGAAAGTTATGTATTGCATACAAACAATTATTGCTGCCTTGTCGTGGGATGGCAATGAAAGATATGTCTACCCACCTTCCGATTGCGATAAACCATTAGATTTGTATCATCAATCGCTTCGTACTGACCGAAGATGTGTTTGCCAAGATCGTTGCTCGCACATATGCACAGAAGGTAGGTACACTGACTCTGCAGCACATCGATCCTACTCTATTCCAGTATCATATCAATGAGCTTGATGAATGCTAATCTATTTTTTTAATATCGCTCGTCATGGGCCCATGGCTTGTTGAGTGATAGAATAGCGCCATACTCCAGGCCCTTGCTCATCCATCCCAGTGTCCTCCTTAAATTCTCAGCGTTCATTTTACCGGCTGTCAGAGGGCATCTTTGCGGAGTTCGGGGCCAGGTGACGGATCGACGTGCCAAGCCGATCGGCGCCGGGGGGTTTGGGAGCGTTACCTGCCCCAGGTGACGGTCGGGAATAAGAGGTAGTTATAGAGGCCGAACACGTAGAAAACCGTGCTACTACCTTAGAGCGAGAAAACACACATGCTCCAACGGTCTTTCTATACCAAGGATTCCTTAGACGAGGTTCATTGCTATTTGTCGCGCCATCTGTGATTGTTTCTTCTCTTGTGCTTTCCGCTGCAAGAAGACTGACTATTCCATTTCAATGTTTGAGATTCAGGGCACAACTTAACCAAGAGCAATGTTCAAACAAAGAGAGTCAAGGTAGGCACAACGAGAATTTGAGGGGGGTCTATGAGATTGGTATCTAGATTCTAAATGTAACGATTTTTGGATTCGTAGCGAGTGTATAGTACAACAAAATCAACACGGTCTCCCATCATGGGCGAATGTCTTCCTCCATTCAACAAAATCCTTCCTCCGACAGCAGCGCCAACGCACATCTAAATGTCGAAAGTAACCACACACGTCGAACTACTACTCGTCACCCCCACCCCCGGCTGGATATTATTCCCCGTCGTCCCATCCACCTTCCCCCCGCCCCCATAACTCGCCGAACAGCTCACATACCCGCCCGTCTTCCAGCTCTGATCCCAGTTGATATCCTGCGCGAGCTTGGTATCGGACGCCTTGACCGTCTGCGGGTTGGGCAATTGGTCGCCGTTGCTCCATTTCTGGCCAGAGGTGCAGGAGACGGAGAGGCTGCCTGAGGCGGAGGTGCCGGTGGCGCCTATGCCGTAGGAGACGGATTGCGAGTCGCCTTCGTAGCCGGTGATGGTGCAGGTGTCGCCGCGGGTGGAGAGGGTGGTGGCGACGGGGGCGGAGGAGGCGAGGGTGAGGAGGGTGAGGGAGGTGAAGGCGAGGGCCGGGGAGTACATGGTGATATGAGTTGGTGAGGTTGTGATTTTGAAAGTTTCAAAGCCTTGGTGGGCTGATGGATGTGATTGTAGGTGAAGATGTTTGTCTTGATTGTAAGGAGTCCTTGGATGATTGAACTATGATTGATATCGTTTGACGAAGGACACGAAGCTTGCTTTATACTCTCCCTGAGCCCATGATCAATATCTACCATCGAAACTTCTACTGTCAGACCAACAGATCGCCGTCTGCCTCGCCGCAGTATCAGTCCCTCGAAACCGGTCATGTCGACTATCCAGGCAACAGCTTGACCTTGCTCTTTGTCACGATCTCCCAAGGCTTTCTCACCGATCGCCGGGCTTCCATGTTGTGCCGCCGATGTGCAAGATCGGCACAAGACGCCGCGGAAGCTCTGAACGCGGCATACTTGCCCCTGTGGACGTTGGCTCCATGGAATGGAAGGCTCTTGTTTCATACGCAAGGAAGATACTAGTTGTGCAATCAGCAAGCTCGCTACACCTGTTGGAAAAGGTATATCTCCACCAATTTGGGAACAATGACGGAAATACTGGTTGTAATGATGCTCTCTTGGCTCTTCATTCGACAGCTACGTCGTGACACCCGAAACAGAAACAAGATCAACATGGCTGCGAACCTTCAACCACCAATGATGAAGGAATGAAAGTCCCACTGCAGTTTCCACTACAGACATCCAACACCTCGACTTCCATGCTCCTACTCTATGCCTGCGTATCTTGCACACACATGGAAAAGTGCCTTGACGATCCGATGCACTTGAACCCAAGGTACTCTTACTGGACACGTGAAAGCCACGGTCGAAGATGATACCACAAAGTCTGCGCAGGAGCGTAAATAGATCTTCATCTGAGCCTCAAAAGCGGAGAAGTGGTGGACCCTGACGAGTAGATCGCCAAGTCGATGGTTTCGAATTGCGAGTGAAACCAACATGGGGCACAGCAAACCCACATTTCTTAAGGTATACTACTACCCCAGTGGGTTTTATCGATAGGACTTACTCCATCTCCACTAGGGCACTGATCAGCCTTTTGTAGTACTTGTATAGCGGTAAGCCCCCGGTCCAACAACTGTAGCCGTGCAAGTTTCGGGGCTATGTCGGTATTAGCCGAGCTTCGGACCAAGCTAGTCCTAAATAGTAAAACTAAGCCTTTGTTGGGTCTAGGGCAGCCTGAAGAATACTAGCTGCGCGGGTAGAGGTTAGCATGGCGTGAATCTGCCGATGTGCACATTGAATCAATCGATCAGCTGTGGATTGACCGATGAAAAAAAGCTTAAGCTTGCCTCGGAATCTCAGACCAGCTGGCTTAGTCATGCAGTCCGCGCCAGCGGATCTGAGGGCGAGATTTATCGAATTTGATCAGGTTGTCACTATGTTTATCCTGTGACAGCTCCTCAACAACCATATGTTTGGATTAATCGGACTATACTCGTCGCGAGATATGTTGATTGGAAAGTAGTTCAGAGTGTAAGATGATAATCTAATGTTTGAATATCCTCAATGCTGTTGGAATTTCAGGTGTGATTTGGTTGGTAATCTCCGCATCCATCCGGCGCCGCATTCATCCGGCGCTAGTGGACTCAGGGGATTCAGGGTATTTGACCTTCCTCCCACCTTTTCCTTCCTCCGAAGTTCCTACCTACTAGATAGCTTCAACCCCATATACTACAGGTCCTTCCTGCAGCGGGCTGAACATTGCATTAGCGTTTGAACCAGCGGTAGCCCGAAATGGTAAGATTACCAGCATATCAGAATATTGAACATCAGGGGGGTGTGCAAGGGTATTATATAAAACTAGGCCTAATTGAGCGGTCTATGAAGGAGAAAACGAGAAAACGAGAAAATATCCGACTATATCTGAAATCCTAAAAGCGAGTAGGCCCCCCCTCAGCAGCCAAAACAGCCTGAATTCGATCGGGCATTGAGTCTACCAGATTTACAAAATCCTCCGGCTTTAGCTCGCTTCAGGCATTCTGAATAGCTGCCTGTATCTGAGAGGTAGTCAAAGGTCGGGGGCGAAGTTTATTGATTCGTAGCTTAAGCAGGCCCCAAACACCCTCGATGGCATTGAGGTCAGGGCTGTTTCCGAGCCAATCGAGTAATGTAATTCCTTCAGTAGCAATAGCAGCTCGTGAATTGATAGCATTGTGAGCAGAGGCCTTATCCATTTGTACGGGGCATGTTTCACCGAGAGGCATGAAAGGTTCATGATCCTCGTTGCAATCCGTTCAGAAATCTCGAAGTGTCTGTCTGTGATTAGTACAAATATGATAGGCTCGCTGACAATACTCACGGGAAGAATGTGTTCAATGAAAGATTTGAAAGTGATATTCCCCCAAGCCTTTTTATCCCATATTACCATTGAACCTCTGATACCCCCACATATAGACCCTCAGCACATGCAGTAGGAAACCCTTCGGAATTTCGGACGAATGCAGTCACGAGTATAGGCCTCATCGGGCTTTCGAGTGATTCAGCGACGATTGCTACCTTCATTCTGTATAGCGGCTTCATCGGTAAAAATGACACGGAACCAGTCCGATTTGTTCCAGTGGCTATATTTCTGAGCAAAAGCTAGTCGTTTGACCATGGCATTATCGATAAGAAAGAGCTTAGCAACAGCTACACGTCGATGGTAATCATTATCATTGAGTATCTTCCGGATAGTAGTGACGGATAGATTCAGGTTCAGATGTTCGCTGATCTCTCGATAAGTCAATTGACGATGCTCAGCGCTTGATGTGACGTAGTTCAGAATTCGACATGTAATAGATGTAGTTATCACTGAAGGGCGTTCAGATTCACGACTGGGAGTCATCGGCTCGTTGCATATAAGACCTACGGTGCTGAGAGGTAGCTTGATCAGGTGAGCAATTCGACGAAGCGTCATATTACCATAATATCGGAGGGCTTTGACCACTGTTCGTTGCTTCAATTCGATTCGAGTGCTTGTTGTTGATTCAGCAACATCAGTGATGTTGACGTAAGAAGTAGTTCTGGTCAAATCGATCATAATAGCATCGAATTTGCTAAAATCATTCCGTTGAAGCGAAGTCATTGATTGTTCCGGATTCGAGCCGAAATTCAAATTAGTTTCATCTGGTCAGAGGTAGATAGAAGGCTGAATGAATGTAGTAGAAGGTAGATCTACATAGATAGAATGTTGAACGGTGCTTCGATAGCCTGTAGAACCGAGAGCAGCTGAATCTGGTAAGCCATTGTTTGAAGGTCTGATAGAGCCGGGTGAAGGGGTGCTGAAAGCACTAGCACTGAATTCGATGGTAGCTGAAGACATTGTAGAATAGTGATAGTAGGAAGGTAGTGATAGTAGTAGTAGGAAGGTAGTGATAGTAGTGAGGATTGAACTGGCTGATAGTACTAGGTTTGATGTTAGATATTCGGTGGTTGATGCTGAGGATTTGCTTGGAGAAACCTCACCTTTTTATAGTCAATTTGAGGTATTTTCCCCCAATTCTCACTCCTATTGCTGGTCAGCATCAAACAGGTTCAAAACCTCACTTTCGTAGCAATACGGGATAAAATTCCCCTAATTCTCCTGTTTTCGAGCTCAGGCAGGCCGAAAATCCTTCTAATTTCCCCCGTCCAGAGCCATAACAGTGATATTTCGGTGAGTTCCATATTAAGGAGGTCATCGGCGAGCCCAGCTACCAAACTAGTAGGGTAGTGAGTAGGGTAGTGAGGTTGGTGGCGATGAGAAGTAATAGAATATGGGGGCCTGATTGATGGCCTGAATGGCCTGAATGCTTAACTAAGCGAGCTCATCTAATCGAATGTCAGTAATTACCCGATTTGGACGCTGATTAAGGCATCAAATTTCGTTGAATTATTGGTTAAAATCAGTAGGGGTAGTACCTTACTAGCCAGATGAGCTAATGCAATGTCCAGCCCGCTGCAGGAAGGACCTGTATATGCCCCATATGACCTCGTATTCCAACAAATGCAGACTGTCGACGTGAGACGACTGTTTTTCATTCAGATGTCGTTCTGATAAAAAACCCCGCATCTGTAGATGCCGGAATGACGATAATCTGACGGATTGCAGCAGACCCCGTTGGCACTCATGCTCTGACCAAGCCGAATGGGTCTGAGATGATTCCGAGGCAAGAAAAAAACGCCGTCTTGGGCTGTGGAAATGATAGCGGGGATTCGTGCGCATACCTACGCATAAGCACTTATGTACGGAGTACTTCACTGCGTAGGTAGGTAGGTAGGTAGGTGGGTGGTGTTCTAGGGGCTGCGGAGATGGGGGGTTTGGTTTAATGTTTTTGGTAAGTGTTAGATTGGTGTCAACTTTCTTGTTGCAGACGGGAAAGAATATCATATATAAACAAGAAAGAAGAAAAACATTTTATGATCTTGAAGTACACTTCAGCTTTTCCCGCGCGAGCATTGTTTCTTTCGTCAAACCTCGTGATCAGAATTGGTTTGGATCTAGTGATTGGAGACTTGCTATGTACAAACGTCGCGAAACTGGCGAAACAGACCCCCCGATGCTGTCCTGATCATCCTGGAAAGAGTTCAGATGGTTCTTTGACCACGGCTGGAATATATGCCGTATCAATCTTCAAAAGTTGAGGTCGAGGCTGATCATGCTCCTGAACAAGCTTTGAATACTTCTTGTGCAACTCTTCCAGTTCGGCAGCTTCGCAGAATGATGTCGTCATCGCTTTGCTGGTTCTTCGCTTTGATCCGGTCTTTGCTCCGAGGCTTTGGGGTCCGTCTGACTTTTGTTGAAGCAGCGATAGGTGAAAGTGTGTAGATTCTATGAAGGTGAAGGTTTCAGCCAACTAAACCAACAGATACCCCTGACTAACCCGATTAGGATAGGCCCTGAGCATCACGTGCATCAACAACTTTAGATGTTTTCTGCGCCGTACCTTTCCTCAAAGGTACCATGCACAAGGGACACTGTGGAGAAGCTCAGCGATTGTATGGAGGAACTTAATGGCAGCGGCACCGCCCCCAATTCGATATCCGCGCTGGCAGTCAGCGAAAAGGGGGCAGCACCCGCTCGCCGCGCTATATCAGCTTCGCCAAGCTGCCTGGGTATGGCTTTAACGACACGCTCTTTGGCTACCTCTCTCTTCACTTCGTTTGGCCTAGTCTTCGTTTCAGGCGATTGAGATTCATCTGAAGTGCCGTTTTGGACTTTGTTTTCTTGCCCTTCCATCTCAACTCGAGTCAGGAATCTGCCTCCAGGTCCTCTTGGTCTTCTCATTGCATGCTTGTGTCTACTCTCGTGAACGTATGGCTTGCGGACCCCCGGTGTACATTTCAACCTTTCTTCGAGCTGTTGTCTCGCAACGCGCCACTCCAAAATCCGGTGAAACTGATTGGCGTTGACATAAAGGGGTGATTCGTTGGTAGGGCCCGGAATATCCTCCAAGTCTGGAGGCTAAGGTCGAGGACTGCTTAAGGTAGGAGGAACCAGAAGCTGAGGCGGCGGAGGAACCAGAGATATTTAACTTGAAAGAGATGGAAGATGAAGGCCTCGGGGTAAGTAAATATGTAGGGAGTGCTCTCGTTGCGCACTAGTGGCTGCGCTGCTAACCTGCAAATCAGGAGACTCGCCGCCGCGGTGTATCTGAGAGGAGAAAGATGGTATCTGGTATATAGGTCGAGATGGTGTTCCATATTCCGCCTTGATGGCATGCGTTGACTGTGTATCGTAGCCGTTTAGCCCAAAGGCTGTCACCGCAATTTGTTGTCGTCGACCAAACTGCCACATGGGGGACCCATCAGCTCTCGGGTCGGCCATATAGATCTTCAGTAAATGGGAAGTTGCTCTTCCTGTCAACGGTCTGCTGGTAGTAGCCCGAATTGCGCTGGGGGGGGGGTACCATATCGTGCTTGAACTGTGTGACTAGAACGAATAGAAGGCTCGAACGATCTCAAATAATCTATGATCATGCTGAAAGTTAAAGGGAACGTAATCCACGCCACCAAACTAAAGAATGCCGAAAGTATCTAGACTTCATCATCATCGCATTCATTCACATAGAAGACATTTCCCGTCTCATGTACTCAATCAACCGATCGCGGTGTTACCAGGAAAGTATAGAAGCTCAGGGTAAATGGAGTATCTCTAATACTAATGTCGGATAGCCACTTGTGTGTTATACGAATTCTGCACTATTTGAAGATTTACACTCAATTTTGATGAGGCTCTCGGCGAATTCTAAAAAACGGCACAGATTTCGCTTTACCGCCAGCAATCGCGCAAGCTGCCGCATTCATGCGGTGTAATCTAATGACTACAGGACGCAAGAGTACCTCGAAGCGCTTGGTAAGGATCGGCAGAACCTCACACATTTCCTAAGCTATGAGCTACAAGATCCTAGGAGGCAGTGGGGGACTCCTGATTCGGTCTTTCAAACATGGAGGATATCTTTTGAATATATTATGCAAACAGAGCCGGGGACAGCCCAGTTACTTTCGCTCGCAGCAATGCTTTCCCCACAGAAGATATCGCCCAAAATGTTACGGCAATCAGTTGAGAGAGAGAGAGAGATTTCTGGGCAGCTATAGGGACGCTCAAAGGATATAATTCAATCATCAATCGTTGTGACCTCGCTCCGGACTGGGACTGCCCCGCGAGTTAGATTCGCTGTTATCCCCTGCGATCTCGCCCTCCTCCGCCCGGCCTTGTCTCTCGTCTTCCCTCTCGTCTTCCCTCTCCTCCCCCTCCACCTCCTCACCTTCCTCACCTTGTTCGTCGTTATCAGTCTTATCCCTTGGCTTGAGAAGTCCGCCTCCGGGCTCGAAGTCTCTCTGTTCTGAGGAGTTAACCATGGCTTGATAATCTCGTCGCCGGCAGGAGACGTGGTGGGAAGGGTAGAGCCGGGGAGGCGAGTGAGTCCGGCCATAGCGTAGAGGCTTCGAGGGAGAGAAAGGTAGAGGTAGACCGCACAGATTGTAGGAAGGACTGGGTCCCGGGCTACGGCAGTGCGATCGACAAGATTAGCGTCGAACTCCAGAGATATTTCTCTGGCGTAGGATATAGGCGGAATTGCGGCTTTATGTACGGTCGCTTTGGATTGTTAACATCCTAGTCTCAGCGTACATAATGCCGTTGTAGATTTTGGACAGCCTTGGAACGACGAAGGGAACAGCCGTGATAATAGTAAGTATCATAATGCAGACTGTTGAGATTCTCAAACATAAATTGCTGTAACGCTTGGATGAACATGATTAGCGGCTAAGGACGTAATTTTTGGCCCCAACGGCAGTCAGCTCAAAAGACTCAGAAGGAGGGCCCGAGTTCAGCCTAGTGTAAAAAGTCTGGGACATTACTGCGTAGACTTCGAAGCTCCATTTCACGGCCGTGTACAAGCTTCACGTCGAAATTGGGGTCGAAGACAGATCAACATGTACAAGTATGAAGCCGGCAGCAATTGATGCTCGCTTCCTCCTTTTGAAAGTCTGCACTTCAAAATTTCCCGACATCACAGCTAAATCTCTTTATAGGCATCTCCTATAGTTCCCTAGCACCTCGTCGTCCGATTTCAACCTGTCTCCTTCGCCGGAAATGATCATCAAGAAGGTCATCATAATAATCTTTCAGCCTATAATCTGTCAGCACTGTCATCTGCGCCGCAGTGGCGGAAAAGTAAGATCTACTTACGGAGCCACAACATCACTGTATAACTCAGCCAAGAGCGTTTTCATATCGTCGTCCATTGGAGCCTCTGGATAGACTGTGGATAGACAATATCGCACAGCCTTTCGAGCAGCTTGTTTCCGGCCAAACGCGGTGTATACGCGATTCAAGACTTGATCAAGGGTCTCTGAGCGCCTTACCAGGCCGGAAGGGCGACCTTCCACAAAAGTAATGGTTTCGATGATGCCCTGTCGGTTACTCGTGATGCAAAGAATTGGTGTGCCGAGAATGATCTCAACCAGCAGGAGGCCAAATCGGCGCAATGGTCGAGTTAAGAAGTTCCAGCTGTTCTCTTCGGCAAACCCCCAGCAGTTGTCCATGATAGTCGTTCCCCATCTAGGAGCTTCGTGGTCAACAACGCCCATTCGCAGTCCAAAATTGTACATGAACTGGGATGAAGCTGAGGATGAGCGCGCACATCGAATTTGGCAGCTACATATGTCCGGAAACCATGAGGTCCGGAGAAGCAAAAGACAGGCCTGCGCCAACTCAAACGCAACCCTGAACTTCGAAACTTCTCCCAAGAGATTCTCATCTGCAAAGGAAGGGGGGCTGACCGCAGAGAGAATGTGCCGTAACGTTTGTCGAGGCTCTGGGCTGGACTGATTCAGGATCGCGGCCATCGCGATACTAAAGCAGGTGCCTGAGCTCGTGAAATGGCTTCTCTCCGCATTGCCTTGCATAACAAGCGTTACAGCGACTGATGCCACAGGACATCCGGAACTCGGTAGCTCCGCTTTTTCCACCTGCATCCGAACACTTTCTAGATTCCCAGTCGCGGAGTTCTGACCCAAGATCTTCCACCCCAAACGGCCCTCTTTTGCTGCTTTAGCAATCCCGGCAGCGCATGTTTCCCTAGAGGCGACTGCAGAAGGCGCCAGGAGCCCGGCTTGAGTAGCAAGTACAGAACTCCACTGGTCAAAGATGTCAAGGTCCAGATCTAGACTTGCATTGCCTTGGACAGCCTCACAGGAGCGGTGAAGCGCGTTTGCGTCGTCTCTTGTTCGCATGGCTATCGGGATGATAAGATGAATGATACCAGCATGGTACACGTGTTTGGAGTCGACTGTGTCCTTCCGCCTGTACTCATTGCGTAGCCATCCGGCTTTGGCTGAGCTGCGAATCCCTTCGATATCTTTGACAATGCTGTCCATCAGCTTCTGGATATGGTCTTTCCTCATGCTGATAAATCTTAACCGTTTCCCTGCTTTCGACATGTTGGTCCATCTATCCTTTTCAAGCTTCGTGAATTTCTTCAATTTCTTCTCTGCCAAATTGCAGTTGATGACCATGTTGTTGAGCTTTGCCTGAATTCCACAATACTCTACCTCACCCCAAAATTCTAGGTACATTGAATCTGGAATATCCTCGAGAATCAGCCATTCCATCTTCCAGTCCTCAATTGCACGCTTTTGTCTCAACAGCTCTTCCGCCATTGCCACGACATCTCGATCAAAGGATCTAGCTGCTTGGATGTCATTATATACCAGCTGGACTCCATTGCGTAAAGCGCCGTACCAAGTGCATATAGCTAATGCAAACGCGCATATGGAAGCACCAGCTGGCAAAATGATCTCAGGCATCTTGTCGGTGTCACAATTATTACTTTCCTGTTATATTTACAACGACTGCTTTCTGTCTCCAGCGCGTAGGTGGTGATCCCCTCTCAGGCTTGACCGTACGTTAGCGGCGTTCCTCGCATCCAGTAAGATATCCGTGCCCCGCACCAAGTGCGTTGCTCGTGAGAAAGTATTCATTAGCAAAGCCTTTCAGAAGATAGAACTCGAAGACACTGCATGATGCAAGTACTCCCTGAGGCCACCAAGGGCTTTGTCGGCAAGAAATCTCTTGCGGATCGATTTGACGAAGTCCTTGGAAAGTTAGACCAAACCATTGAGGCAATCACAGCGCTCGAAAAACATACCCAGCGTGCGCAAGATGATACGGCGCGCCGCGACCTCGAGGGTGCCGTCCGACGGCTCGATGACTCCGTCTTTCAGCTGCGCATATGGGCGACCGATTTGACCTGCCAGGATCTCACGTCGAAGATGGAATCATTCGCAACACGGGATCTCGAAGCTCATGATGTCCTGCGAGTCATTGACGGCCACCGAATGCCCGTCGTAAACAGCTTGCGTGCAACGTTCACTGGAATAGAGGCGGCCGCTTTGAAAATATCAGGCTCCTTGGATGTATTGAACATTCGGGACTTAGGCGAGGCTGTCATCGACATTGAGCAATCTCTGCTAGAGCTGGATTCTCAGAAGACAGATATTCAGAAGAGTATCATTGGCATGACGACAGAAGACGTGGAGCGCGCGCTGTCGAGCGCGACCAGGAACTCTGCCCAGGGGTCTGTGTTAAGTATTGGTACGTTATAATCTTCACTTTCAACAGGTCGGTACTCGAAGTACCTATATTAATGGAAGACAGACGGAGGTGGGGTGAGAAGCTACTCGAGTATCCTCATAATACGAGCGTTGATGGACGAGGTCCGTTCGATAATGTGCTCGAAAAAATCAATGGATTCACCGCAAGGTCTGTTCCGGATCTCCCTACCACGATCAAATCTAACATACCGCTTGAAGCCAGTGAGCCATCTGTAATTCGGCCAGGAACCGTCTTCGAATACATCTTTGGGTCTAGCAGTGGCGGGTAAGTCACCAAGTGTTTCAGATCACATAGTACTACTTCAATCGCTCACAAATAAGTCTGATTGCCATCATGCTGGGTCGTCTAGGAATGTCAGAGGATGAATGCCTTGAATCATTTCGAAAATACGGAGATGCTCTATTCCACCATCCCAATTGGCTACATAGCGCTTCTGCGGGTCTGTACGGTTCTAAGTACAGCGCTCAACAGCTCGCACAGGCAACTCGAACGGTCCTCAGAACTTTTGACCCAAGCCCCGAGGACATAAAATGGAAGCGAGACTTGTTCGCATCCCCTGCAAGCAAGTGTAAAACGTACTAGTCACGAGTCTTGTAGGAGTACTGTCTTGCTTACGCATCAAGAACAGGGCGGTCACCGCAAACAGCATTGACTCTGAAGACGGTCGCCCTCACATCTTTCGCTCTTACGAAACATATGGTGATACCCAGTCAGGTGCGAAACCTCCAGCAGCTGCAGTTGTTCCCTTATGGCAAGTCGCACGAGCAACATGTGCAGCCCCGATGTATTTTTCGCCAATTACCATCGAAGACAAATCCTACGTAGATGGGGGCCTCGGGACCAACAATCCCGCTTTCGAGGCTTTCTGTGAGATAAGAACTGCCCAAGAAGGTTCCGCCCGTAAAGAATCGCTCCCTAGACCATTGGTCATCAGCATCGGGTCAGGTCAGAGCACACAAACCCAAAGATTTGCAGGCTCAAATCTTAAGGTTGTTATATCTGCTATAGCGCGCCTGATTACCCAGACGCAGAACGTTCACAACACACTGTTAGAGGTGGCGCAGATATCAGAATTGGACTACTTTCGATTCACTATAGACCCTGGACTCAAAGGCATCTCTCTAGATACCTGGAAGGTGAAGAAAAGAGGAGGCAAAACCATCTACAAGACTCTGGAGCGTATTGAAAAAGAGTGTATGAGATACTTGAAACAGGAAGACGTGCGTGTTGAGCTCCGCCGGTGTGCGCAAATAATTGTGGAACGGTGCAGCTCTGGATCCACTGTGGTGCAGTCGAAGCCTGCTGTTCCTACAATCAACCCTGGATTCAATGTGCCGCAGTCAAAGCCGGCTATATCTACGATCCCTTTCGGCCAAGATCATGACTTCATTGGACGTGAAATGATCCTGGATGAGCTGCGCCAAACGTCCAATTTTCAGAATCGACTTGCCTTGGTGGGAATGGGTGGAGTCGGGTGAGTCAATCATGCATCAAGCGGGATGTCGGCAGTGAGCCTCGCCCTTCGTTTGAGGCTGTACTGACCAAATCGAAAAATCCAGGAAGACACAAATTGCAATTGAATTCGGCCACCGGTTCAGAAAACGCTACCCTCAACGACCAGTATTTTGGATGAACGCGAGTACTGAATCCAGACTCGAGCAGAGTTACAACAAAATAGCCAATGTGCTGCAAATCCCAAATCAGCGAAATTCTGGAAGCAATGTCTTTCGGCTGGTCTGTAACTGGCTACGATATGAGGCCAACGATGGCTGGCTGATAATTCTTGACAATGCTGACGATGAGGGTTTGTTCGAAAATACACCCAAAGACAGATATACAGACGCAGCGGAAGTCTGGAGCGAAAGCCCTTTACCGCTGTCCACGTATCTTCCTCAGACTTCGAACGGATTGGTCTTGGTCACCTCTCGGAACAGGAGCGCTGCCTTCAGACTGGTTGGAAATAACAAGAACATAATCACCGTTTGGCCAATGTCTGTACATGAGAGTTCAAGGATGTTCTCGACGAGATTCAGTGGGATATGCACTCAGGACGATGTGAATCGACTAACTAAGCAGCTTGAGTACTTACCACTTGCAATTAGCCAAGCTGCAGCATACTTGAGCCAAGGCACACTGACAGTGAGGGAATACATGACTGCATTCTCGAAAGCTCGTGAGGTCATCGATGCGGACTTTCCCGATCTTCGAAGGGACCCCACCGCCCTCAATTCAGCTACCAAGACCTTACAAGCCTCTTTTGATCATCTATACATAAAGACACCGTCTCCCGTACGACTTCTGGCGCTGATGAGTCTTTTTGACCACGATGATATACCAGATTATCTGGTTCGGGACTACGTAGTTAATGAAGACTTCGAGCCAAGCGCCAAATCAAAGGACGAGCTTGACCAGGCTTTCAGGGACGACGTAACAACCTTAAGAAGCTATAGCCTCTTAGTCATCGGGAGCAACAGCGACTCTTTCAGTATACATCGACTAGTCAAATTGTCCATGCAGCGATGGTTGGACACGCGCGGCGAACTGGATATTTGGAAGCTCAAATATCTTAAAATACTGTCAGCAGCCTTCCCTAGCAATCCATACGTTGACTGGGGAAGAGTTCAGAGATTGTTCCCGCATGCAGAGGCTGCATTGGAGTACATACCGATTATTGAGCATGACTGGGAATCCTGGGCCGCAATCATCTTGCCTGCTGCGCGGTTAGCCGAAGCAACAGGTAGATACAATCGCGCGCAAGAACTCATTCAAACCGCATTGGGCCGGCTCGACGAAGGTCTAGGACCAGACCACTTAGTAACACTTACCGCAATCTCAGATCTGGGATCCGTACTTCGGCATCAAGGCAAATACGAGGCGGCGAAGGAGATGAATCAGCGAGCGTTACAAGGACGCGAGAAGGCATTGGGAGTCGAGCATCCTGATACATTGGCCAGCGTCAGCAACCTGGCATTGATACTACAAGGCCAGGGCAAATACGAGGCGGCGGAGAAGATATATCGACGAGCATTACAAGGATACGAGAAGGCATTGGGAGTCGAGCATCCCGATACATTAGCCAGCGTCAGCAACCTGGCATTGATACTACGAGACCAGGGCAAATACGAGGCGGCGGAGGAGATGAATCAGCGAGCGTTACAAGGACGCGAGAAGGCATTGGGAGTCGAGCATCCTGATACATTGGCCAGCGTCAGCAATCTGACATTGATATCACGAGATCAGGGCAAATACGAGGCGACGAAGGAGATGAATCGACGAACGTTACAAGAACGTGAGAACACATTGGGAGTCGAGCATCCTGATACATTGGCCAGCGTCGATAACCTGGCATTGATACAAGAAGGTCAGGGCAAATACGAGGAAACGAAGAAGATGAATCAACGAGCATTACAAGAACGCGAGAAAGCGTTGAGAGCCGAGCATCTCGATACATTAGCCAACATCTACAGCAGACCATATCGTGCAAACTGAAATAACTCGAATCTCAGATGTCGAATGTCGAACGTCAGGCGAGCGAGGCTGTGGACCCACCTCATAGATGTTAACCTGATGTTCATCGCAGTTAGTTAATGTAAATTGTAGTATAATCTTTAGATCAATCTACACAGTTCTTACATGCTCACCACACTACTCACCACCCTACATGCCCACTCTACTCATCACCCTACATGCTCACCACCCTACTCACCACCCTACATGCTCGCCTACCAACATGTTCAGCTACCAACTCAGCTACCTACCTACTCGCCTACCTACATGTTCAGCTACCGACTCAGCTACCTACTCGTTCGCCTACTCACCAGCCTACTCGCTTCAAAACATGCTTCAAAACATGCTTCATGCGACGCATTCGAATACGCGTCATTCGCTCCATGGCCTACTCCATAGTATGCTTCATACTGCTCCATAGCACATGCTAATTAGCTTAATAGAAAGCACCCTCCATGGCTCGATACCAAACTCCCTACCAAACTCCCTACCAAACTTCCTATCGAGCTCCCTGTCGAACACTCTACATGCCACTGACCTGTACGTCGGACCTTCCCCAACCTGGGCACACCTTCGCCCCTTTCGTTCAAACCCGCATTCCCCGCTGTGCGCTTGAAGGCATCGCGAATACCCGTGGTACGTGTGGCCGTCTGGTCCCGGTCTCGCTTGTGCCCATCTCCACTTTGCTTATCTACCTTGTGCCCATCTTCATTGCGCCGGAGAACGTGAAGGTCGTTATAGCGGATTGAACGATTCGGAGGTTGGAAGTCTAGACCAATCTTACTCCTAACGCGGCTGATCGAGATGGCTTTTAGCCTATGAGAACGAGGACCTTGTTAGAAACTGTGGGTGGCGGAGAGTTATGATTGTGATAGCGCTGTCACGGTAGTAGAGACTGCAATGGTAGATATGAATGTAGACGGTGTGAAGAGTAAAGAAGAATAGCGAAGAGTTGTTTGGCTTTGAGGTGGTGAAGTTTGAGAGTATGAATTGTACGAAAAACTAAAAGTGCCGTCGTCGCTCTACCCGGATCAGCACACAAGATCTCGTCGCTAATACTCAGGAGGCATAACTAAGTAACTATCCAAGGTAGAAATCCTCTGCAAATAAAACCCAAATACAGCTCTTTGAGTTCGAATCCGCAGGTCAAAGAAGTAACCTTAAGCCTTTTCCCACACTTGGCACATTGAACAGCGGTCAAAACAGTCCATAGGCTGCCGAACCCAAGAACCCAGAGAACCGAGATCCTGGCATTCACAGCCCTCAGAACCTTTGATAGAATGAACAGTAGCCAAAATGGCCTAAAAATGTAGTAAATGGACCGCCGAACCACAAAACCCAGAAAATCAGGATCCTAGGATCGAGAGAGCCTTATTGCCTAACATGCCCGTAGATACACTTCGGATCATCGCAGTCCTTACCCCTCTGAGCCCTGTAACACAGTCCATTTCGCGCCAGGTACCATAGGCAGTCGTACTCGCGCGGACTCAGGGGACCAACAAAATGGTTTTTGCTGCAGCCGGTACATCCGCCACGCAAGTAGTACCAATGGCACAAGTTCGCCTTTCGCAAAACCTGAAAATATGGGGAGCTCGGGTCGATCTTTAATGGCTTGTCGACACGTAGTCCACCGTCGTTGCGTATAACTGGTCCGAGTCTGCTGGCATCGATTGCGGGGTTTGCATACATCAGCCTTGAACCCGGAGATTTAGGAAAAGAAGAAATCGATGGATCGGAACTTCCGACTTGGGGATTAACAGTTGGAGCCGAAGCCACGATTGGGAAAGGCGCAGCTACGGGCTTATTGATATCCTGCGAGCCAAATAAAGTCTTGAGCGTAAGAGTCCGTGTAAAACCAAGAGCTGCAATCTGTGGGTGAATTGGGCCACCCTTGAGTAAGGTGATTCGCTCACGAGTATCATCATCGGCGGCAAATTTCTCCAAGAAAGGGGCATATCCGCCATCGTGAGAACAACCTAGGATGACATGCTTGCACTGCGCGTTGCCAATGTAAAAGCTTAGGGTTTCTGTTGCGGAGCGCATATCAGTAGGGCTCCTTATCGAAGCTGGGAGCATGTATACCGCGTATCTTGTAATCAGCTCGCTCCTTCCCAGCACCGACATCCACAAAGTCAAACAAAGCTTGACGCTTGGTAAACCCAACAGCAAAGAAGCCCAGGTCGGCAGCATGCTTCAACTTGCCGGACTGAAAACAAGCTTGTGCCAACCCCTTGAGATTAGCGTATGCTCGAACCATGATGTCCATATCGTCAGCGTAAATGCTAGAAGATTTCAAGTAATCCTTAATTCTAGCAAGGAATTCATCCGCGGCATCTTTGCCTCCCTCTTCACCCTTCTTGACAAACCTCTCTTGAAACTGTAGAGTCGCTCGCAGTGAGTGAGAGGTACTTTGTACGAGGGTAGGAGAGAGGGCTTCGTACCGTGTAGTCATCACCGTCAGCATCGATTAGTACCAGCACAAACGACCGGCGGGCCTGACGGAAGATCCGGGTGGTCAGTATCATCTCCAAGCTTTTCGAGATATAAGGCCTATACCTACCTTAACAGAATTCAAGTTTTCGCCAAGCTGGTCCACAAGCTGCTGAAGCCGACGACGCTCGTTCCTCTCGCTATCGAGATCGTACGAGATCTTCCGCCGGTCGTCCTCTGACTTCTCTAAGTGGCCAACAAGCTCCTACTTACCAATGATTGTAAGCACTTCAGGCCCAGAAAGTGAGTAGACAAAGGTAAGGGAATTGTACGTTGACGAGGGTAACTCTCTCCGCATCAGATTTCTCAAACCCATCAAGAAGAGCATGGTAATCCTTGACGAGACTACCATTAGTGCTGGCAGCCATCCTTCATTCAGGCAGATTCGTAGGAAAGGAAGCCTAAAACAAATATGAAGCATAGAAAAACAGTGGAGGTCAAGAGACACTTCGATGTTCACATCGCAGCCTCACACCAACACGTTTGCTTTGTTCTCATTATTCAACAATGTTAGAACTTTCCAGACAATTTGTCACTCCCATCTGCAGAGGTGGAAATTGTGCATATACATGCGGAGACAATGCATATGTAGTTCCTTTCTATGACTCGTAGCTGGAAGTGCATGGGGTTGCTATGTTAGTCTATCATAGACTACCTTAAGGTTTACTGAATCTCAGCCTTACCTTGCCTTAGCGGGATGGTTTATTAACGCGTTTAGGCCTAGCGTGCCTTGAGAAAATATAATTCTCGACGCGTCCTGCATCTTCCTTCCTTAGCTTTAAACTCCTAGTTAGATCAAACCCATATGACTCGCTCTATGCTGGCTCATAACATTAGCTACACTGAAGCTATATGAGGAGCTGCAAACCTCATTTTCGCTTGATCCGGATTTCAGCCGAATGCTCAGTGTTTATGAAAGGAAGCTTTTAAAGCATCATATGAAGGGCTTGAAGCAGAGGGATTTGAGGGTCTGGTTAGGGGGTGGTAGGTAGATTTGGTAGGGTCAAATGAGTTGCCTGAGGCAACAAATGAGGGCCCACATACGGGTGCTTATATAGTAAATATGAATAACGGAGAATCTCTATATTATTGAATTGGGGAGCCAATTTGCCACCTCTGTTATACATCTACAATCCTGGGTGTCCTCGAAGCTGGCTTACCAATATTTATGATACTTTTGTCAACCAATGGCGCTTTGCCCAGCAACTCCTCCGCAAGCCTGGATACGCCTCCTACGTCCGTTCATTTACCTGGACCACGGATATCGAAAAGCTGCAGCGGCCTTTCGGCTGGATTGACGACAGACGCGTAGTCTGGGAGCCCAAGATGGTTTATTTAATGTTCGCCCTTCTCGAAAAAGCAACAACCGTTGACATCGACACGGGGAATAGGTATCCTGACCCTCTTTCTCCACTGCCGCCGCTATTTCCTTCTGCGCAGCACATCCGTCTCGGAGGGAAAATGCATTACGCACTAGCCTCAGCGATACTCCATGGGCCTGACAAAGCACCCCTGTACTCGCTAACTCTCGACAACGTCCTGGAGGCCCAGGGAGGCCTTCTTCGCGCTAAAACAGCCTTCCGCTTCTTGTATGCCGTCCGCAATGGCGTCGGTCTGTCTTGTAACGATCCTTCTAACGTCACGGAAGACTGGCCGAAGGTAACCTTCCGGTGCAGGTTGCCCCGGGTTGAATGCAGCGACTTCTGACACCATCTCTACAACGTCGCTGCCAGCACATTCGATACATATGCCTCCGTAAGCAGGGTCAGCAGCACCCAGATCAGAAGCTCCCTGGCACACTCAGTCATGACAACGAAATCTATGACGAATGGGTTGCTTTTATCCGTATTGTACAGCCTCATATCCTGGTGATTGCGCACGGAGGCGATATCCACCCGCCGTGGAGTGGGGTAAAGACGTGGTCCTGGGTCCATCCGCCGTTGCAATTGCAATGGCCTGAGATAGCGCCAATGGATGAGAAGTTCCGGGAGACGTTGCTGCCACTGCTTAGGGAGGGCTGGCCTGGTCTCGAGAGAATAGCGACTCGAGGTGGGAATGTGCTTGAAGACTTGGAGGATATGGAGTGCGTAATCGTAGATGTGGACGAAAGGGTGGAGTCATGTTGGAACGCGACTGTTAGGGAGGAGGGTTGACAATTCGCTATTCACTATAAAATGTCGAGACATGTGTCAAGACATTTGATCCTTCCATTACGCTATAGATTGACCCTCGGCAATGACATTTCTTTCTGCAAAGGAAGCATTAAGATATGAAAGGATGTTCCAGTAAGCTATCTTAACGTTCTGCGAACAAGTTGTTTTCGTACGGTGTCCCCTTAACTCATGTATTTTTCATACCAAAAATGTTCTATGCACGAAATTATATCAGGAGGTCATAACTGGGCCAGTATTTTCATACGCTGTGTCTTGAATTCCTTCAACGCTAACTTACCAATGAAACAATTGATTAACCAGCTAGGGAATTCAAACTTATCTCTAGCTTTATCTGCAAAGACTCTTCATGCGTGCTCTGTTGCCCTAAATTAGCACATGATAGTTCTACCATGTAGCCAGAGTAATCTTGAGCTGTCGTAGTTCGCTGCCGATAAGAAGACGTTTCATCGTCACCACCGTTATGTTTTCCATTGTGTCCTCCGTCTACGGATGACGCCAGGAAGGTTAATTTAGAGAAACTTACCGGCTAGTCCATCCTATGTATGTGTATGCGTCGTGATCTCGATGGCGATGGCGATCGGGTCCAGGGGAAAACCCGCCCAAAATTAGCCAAGTCCCAAGGTCATTGGGAAGGCCTTGCTGCATGCCGCCCTCTAACGCCCTGGTCTTGGTTCAATCCTTTATTGCGGGCAGCTACATGCTATCAGCAGTTAATTCTGTCGCCATACCTCTGTAAGAGTGCTGTGGAGGTCAAAGTAGGTTGAGATCGAAAAGACGGAAATAGCAGTATCAAATTTCGGGAGGAGTAGTGCAACTGTGCAACCGCCCAAAGAATGCAGAGTCCGTGCTTTCCCGCAGCGAACAGTCATCCACTCACATCCAACCACTTCTTCAACCACAAGCTCTCTAACCGCCGGAGCACTACCAAAGGCTTTGCTGCATTGTGAATGGCGCATTCTATGCTTGAAACGAGCGAGTCGTTGGCTATGACGGAAAGCTTGACTATCTTTGGGGATTAGCAGCTCCCAATGCCACCAGGAACCGACGGCAGTTTCACCAATCATTCCGACTACGCGCGCATCTTTCTTCAACATCCCGAAGTGAGACAGCCTGTCTGCCATGTCTGGCCGATCTGACTGGATACCGGCAACAATGCTGTTGGCCTTGAATGGGCGTCTCGCTAGAAGCAACATACCGATGCATCGTCCACGGCAGGAACTTTGCATAAGGTGGGCGACAACTGTCACGGGTTGGTCGAGGCACGCATACTTTTTGACTCTATTTGAGGCATCACGAAGGGATTGATATTGACTTAATTTATATGACCTTGTTCAATTTCCACTAAGACACACTGTCATTTCTCTGCTAAGATCTGTTTCCTCACACTCCTTGACATTTGGCGTCATTCCTATCTCCAAGTTTGCACGGCTAGACCACAACGTCACGGCGACAATGTCTTTTCAACTAATCACTCCCAAATCTGCGGCGCAGAGGGACAGCAAACAGCCCATGTCATTCTCTTCTTCCCACCGAAATGCCAGTCTCGAGCCACCAGCGTACACTACCGATGATATTCTTGCCGCCAAATATCGAAAATATTCCAAATACTGGCAATGGATGCGGGTGGGTATTACGGTGGCCACCCTCGCAGTCTCTATCGCTGTTATCGCCTGCGCAGCAAGTTCGTTGAGGGGATACTCAGATACACATCTCGAATCAGAGTGGTTACTACCTCTATGGCCCTTGAGCGTTGATCTCCGTCCGACGCACGCAGTCCTAGCCTGCGGCATCGTGGTTGCCGTCGCAGATCTGCTCTACCTCGCCCCTGCGCTATTCCCCTCTGTAGGAAATCCTCGCTCTCCAAATCCTACATTTGCTGATGCGATCTTATCTTTAGCGTTCTCCCAAGCTCCGCCTCCTCAATACCTTCTCCACCGTCCTTTCCTTCCTGTGCCTCAGCGTCGCTCTCTTCACCACCGCCTTTGCCAGCACCATCACCTCTCACCTTGCGAACAGCACCGACGCCGGTACGCTCACATCTTGGACCTGCAAATGGCAGGGCTTTGATAGCATAGCGCCGGCTGGCTTCCCCAAGATTTGCATGGAGAGCATGGTGGCGCTTGACTTGGTCATTTTACTCTTAATCATTGAGGTCTTTGCTGTTGCCGTTTCTGGATGGGGCTGGTGGGTGGAGTCTCGAGTTAAAAGGGGAATGTACGGTTCCGAGGGCAAGGTGCAGAGTGGATCTCCATGAAACGGTGGGTAATGTGGTTCAGAGTTGAACAAATTCCGAGTGGGGATAATCGCTGCTTAGCTGGCCGTGGTAGCATGTATCACTACTTTGATGAGGGTTACTATCAGAAAGCTTTTGGCATTGTGCTTTACGCACAGGACTTTATCTGAGTCTATAAGGCGTTTAGGGAGTTTGGGGGGGGGATGAAAATCGCGAATATTCCAAGTTGATATTTGGATAGGTCTTCGTTCATTCACTCGTACACAAATGTGTTTCTGAACAAAACCCCCCTCCTATCCCTCCAGGGGAAATCCAAAGACGTCCTCACGTGATAATCGACAGTCGCGGGTTTTCGGGCTCACGTAACGCCGGCTTCCCCCGCAATTTCTGTCACAAGTCACAACGTCTTTTACGCGGAGTACCACTCACTCCTTGCACAGAAAAGGCTATCCTCCCCGATCATTGACTGGCTCTGAACATCTCCAACCATGCGGGGTGCCGTCATTCAATGCCGTATGGCTGCTTCAGCCAACCATGTCTGCATGCGATCGCCATCAACCAGTTCTCTTATCTCTCGAAGCTCTGGTGTGCAACCACGCTTCAAGAGCACCTGCACTCGAAGCAATCGACTCATCAAACGCTTTCCAACATGGCTCTCCCAGGGCACCGGCCTGATCACATACCCAATACAACCGAGTACGGCGCCGACGACAAGTTCACCGCAGAGCATATCTCCAACACCACCTCGTTCGAGAATGTCCAGACAGTTCGCCGAAAACGAGAGGCACCTCCTCTCGTCAGGGACCTGAGCACCGAGGAGCGCCATCGGCTTGAGATGAAGCTCGTGCGAAAGATTGATGTCAGGCTCCTGCCCATGCTCGTTCTCATGTACATCATGAACTACCTGGATCGAAACAATATTGCAGCGGCGCGCTTGGCGGGCTTGCAGAAAGACTTGCACCTCACGGGTACCCAGTACTTGACATGTCTCAGTATTCTATTCGTGGGGTACTTGCTCATGCAGGTCCCGTCAAATCTCTTCTTGAACAAAATTGGGAAGCCTGCATTGTATCTCCCAACTGTGATGATTGTGTGGGGCGTCATCTCGGCTGCTACAGCAGGAGCTCAGAGCTATGGCGGGCTTGTTGCCATTCGCTTTTTCCTTGGGTTCGTCGAAGCTGCTTACTTCCCCGGCTGTTTGTTCTTTCTCTCTTCGTGGTATACTAGGAAGGAGCTAGGATTTAGGACGGCAGTGCTGTACTCTGGTTCATTGCTATCAGGCGCTTTCTCTGGATTGATTTCCGCCGGTATTACCAAGAATCTAGATGGAGCAAGAGGTCTCCGTGCTTGGCGCTGGTTGTTCATTATCGAGGGCGTAATTACCATTGCCATTGCATTTGTGGCCTACCTTTGGCTCCCAAATTTCCCTCGCACAACGACTTGGCTTACAGAGAACGAACGCCAATTGGCAACCTGGCGGCTGGATGAAGATATCGGAGAAGACGACTGGGTTGGAAGCCAGGCCCAAAGCTTTGCTCAAGGAGCGAAACTAGCTTTCACCGACGTAAAGATGTACATTTTGGTAGGCAGTGCGATATATCGTGTTATTTTCCCGCTAACTCTTTCCAGATGGTCCTACTTTTCTGCTTCGTCGCCTCCGGCACCGTCACAAACCTCTTCCCGACAGTTGTCAAGACCCTCGGCTACTCCAACGTCACATCCCTCCTCCTGACTGTCCCACCCTACGCCCTAGCCGTCATCACTACCTTCCTCAACGCCTGGCACGCCGACAAAACAGGCGAGCGCTACTTCCATATCACCCTCCCCTTGTATTTCGCCGTCATAGCCTACATAATCGCAGCCTCCACCATCAAGCCCGGGCCCCGATATCTCTCTATGATGCTCATGGTTCCAGGCGTGTATACTGGCTATGTGGTCGCTCTGGCGTGGATCTCGAATACGCTGCCTAGACCTCCTGCAAAGGTAAGTTCACGCACACATAGGCAGATATAGGGGCGTTTCTAACAACCCTGGAACATCAGCGCGCGGCCGCACTGGCAGCCATCAACGCCGTCTCAAACACCTCCTCCATCTACGCCTCCTACATGTATCCCGACTCCGCCTCACCCCGCTTTAGTGCGTCCCCCAGCCTTTCCTAAAAACTCCCTCATGTTACTAATACAACCCCCTTCGTAGTCGTCGCTATGAGCGTCAACTGTGTAACCGCCTTCATCGCCATCTGCACCGCCACACTCCTCCGCTTCATTTTGGTAAGATTGAACAAGAAACTCGATCGGGGAGAGATTGTCGAGGGGGCGGTTGCGTTTGGGGAGGGCATCCCTGGCGAGGCGGCGAGGAAGGGGTTTAGGTTTGTTTTGTGAGAGTCGTGGGGTTTCTATGTGGGGATATGGAAATTTCAACTATATTATACAGGACCCCCGAGAGTGTTCTGGTGATTTCGCGCTGATTTGTCTATGTGGGTATATTGAGGACAGGGACTGCTGATACCAATACAATATCTTCAAACCCTCCAAACAAGCAGACTGATAATCGATAGACTGCGCCGAGGTATCTGTGAGTGACAAGATCCTCTTTTCTATATCAACACTAGGTCATCTCTTTCAACCGATTATATTTTGGGGACTCGCACTGCTGTTCCTTAGAACCATGCTCGCGATCGCCCAACGAAGAAGTCGACGTACGGAAAAGACGGGATGAAAGTGTCTTTTTGAGTGACCAAAACCCCTTTTCTCTAGGTAATTCTAGGTTTCGTTGTTTCTTTCGTGTGGGTGTTTTGAGGAAAGAGGGGAACTACTGATACTGATTGATGATCGATATCATGATATAAAGACACTGATACACGCAAAAGACTGCATGGAAGCGCTCTGTCAGTAACAAAGCTAAGCTGTCTTTCCAGGTACGGAATAATCCAAATTATGGCGCTCAACACCTCTCCAAAGCAGCAGACTGTCCGGCTCGGGGAAACGTCCCACGTCGCCAGCCCTACAGCAAATCCCACTACGCAGAATTTTGCATTATGAATAAGATCCAATCAATATCTTAGCGAGTGATCAATTGGCTGTGGGGCGATACTGCAGGCACCCGTTCAAATAATCTTTTAGATCTTTCAAAGGTAGCTGCTTTGGATGTGGATGGGTAGTCTCAAAACGAGCGTTCACGGTGTCGATATCGGGTTTTCGTGTTTTCGGCGCAACAAACGAGACCTTTTCTGTCTTAGGAGGAAGCAGCTACAAGCTCTATATATCAAGACGGACGAGCCCTTGGAAGCTCCAGCCAGCTACGATACTGACAGATACAAATAGCATGAACTTCTCCCAACATTCCTCCTACGGGCAACGGAACGTTCCCCTTCACGGACCTAGCCCCAGAGCTCAAGCAAATGGTGTTTGCAAACCTGGCGCCCTGCAGACTTGCCTCAGCACCCCTGCTCGTCTCCAAGGGACTTCTACGCCAACGCCGAAGCGAGAATGCCCCCCCCCCCCGTGCCGAAATTTGCCGACGCCCATACCGCCGCCGAAGCCGACCTCCGCCACCATCGCCACCGCCCCGGCAGTTCCTCGTCTACACGAAGTGCTGCCAGTTCCTGACCGCGCTTGGTTCAGGCGATGCGCAATACGTCAAGAAGATGCCCCGGACGGCTGTGCATCCCCGTGCGGGATCCTGTACGGGTGGTATGCGAGCCGGGTGTTTTCTGGTGCGGCAGCAGAAGTGCTTTGGGTTGCCGGCGGTGTTTGCAGGCGCTGCCGGTGGGGTAGGGGTAGAGGTATGAGTTGTGTTTGCGTTGTGGGTATCTGCGGGAGAGCCGGTTGGGCAACAGCGCTGCTTTCTGCTAAGGCTGGAGGGGAGATCCGGAAGGGCAGGTGGGAGGCGTTGAGGGGAGTGGGGAGATGTGGCGGCCGGGGTGGAATGTCGGGGAGAGATGGGTGGGTGGTGGGAGCGAGGGCTTATGTTGCTTGTGTGGAGGGGAGAAGCGTGTTCGTGGGTGCAAGATGGGGGGTTTTCTTCTGGTTTGTTTTTGAGGACTTTTAGAGGGGTTGTATCGGTGACTAAAACGTGAGCGACTCCCTAATAGAATCTATGATGTCTCGCTTCGACTCGCAAGCCCGCGCCTCGTGAAAACTTCCTTTCTGCCGTTCCCCCAGTTCTTCCGCAATCTCTTACTCCGGCTCTTCGTGAGCTTTTTTTTTTTTTTTTACTCACGTGTCCATCGCCAAATGAGTATTAATTAATACTAACCTATAATCATGAACGGAACAGAGGTTGTAGACGAGGTTTTCGTTTACTTTGATTCGAGAAGTTGGGAAGCACTTTGAGGGGTTTTAAGACGAGGATGTATTTCAACTGATTCATCTCTCTCTCCCATAGGACCTCGGATGTTTTCAATACATGAATGTTGATCTTGCACGTTGCTTTTCGGGATTCAATGCTCTGCTGAAACTGGCTGAGACGGGTTTGATTAGTTAATGCGTGTTGAGAAAGCGATAGATTTCTTGGAATCGGCTGCTACCTCTTTACTGGGGCTCCTGCTTGGATTGCTTTATTTCCCCCGGACTTTTTCCTCAATTACGTTTGCCTTTGATGTCTTCTCGATCTACTCTAGGATTTTTTTTTCTCTAATATTATCTCCTTCGTTCCCTCCAATATCCCCTCGATCCTTCTATTAGATTCCCTTGAACCTTTCTCTTGAACATTTCTATTGCCATTGCCTCCATCGTACTCTTGTGGTGCTACTGCGACTCATAAGCCCTTGGTGGAGGGGATCATACGTACACATGATGGAACATGAATCCTGCAGAAGCTGCTCGTCCGTGTATACGCTGATACGGAAGGTTCAGGTGAGGAGTTGCCAAGGGGTGTACAGAGTCTGTAAATAGTAGCCTGTCGCGTCAGAGTTATCGAGATCAAAAAATAGAGTTGTCGTTCTCTTGAAATAGTAATGTTTCATTGACTTGAGAATTCGGAATAGAAGGTTTCGTGACGCTTCCAGCAGCAATCTTCGAAGACTTCCAGTAGGGCTCAAGGATAGTTCCTTGGACACAACAAACGATGCGTCCTTGGAGCCCTGACGGTCAGTCCAAAAGAAATGTCTGCTGCTTTTCGATCAAAAGGCTTCAGGCAATCTTGGGGCGCTCAGACATTTTCAGTGGACTCGTGCTGTGCGTAAACGCGAGCGAAAAGAGTTTCACGTCTATTCAGTACGGCTAGCAAGCCACATCTCATGCAATTTCTTCTGCCGCTCCCAATCTTTACGGACTTTCTTCGTTCAGCTCTTCGTGAGCTCTTCTCCAGCCGCATCTTTCGTCGGCAGATCATCATCGTCCCACTCACTGTACTCACTGGTCCTGAACATTCCTAAATGACTCACTTTCCCTTTCTCGGCCTTTTGCAACGAGTCTCTCTCTTTCTTTCCCTTCTCCAACTGCTTTTGGCAAGCTTTTTCGGCTTTCTCATCCCGACCTTGTATCAGATTCTTGGAAGCGGGTCGGACTAGGGTGGACTGGTTTTCCCTGTCCTCGGTGTAGATTCCGAGGCCGAGGAGGTCGATATCGCGCCCTCGATCGCAAAGCGTCATGACCTCTTGGAAGACGTTACTTGACGTCTCAAGCGAAGGTACCTCAGCTCGGAACTAAAAAAGAACGTCGTCGTATGGCTTGGCCATGTCTGAAGGCTCTGCTTCAGCGACAATCCCAGGACCGACTATGTCTTTGAGTTGATCGGGAAGTAGCCCATCTTTTGCTCCAGCAGCTTTTCGAAGCGAGTCTCTCATCGTAGACAAGGAATAGAAATACGGTTTGGCAGGCTCCGCGATAGCAATTCCAGCCCAGCCGATTTCATAGCTTTCCGGCGAAGCTGTACCATTTAGGCCGAGAATGTTGACCATCGATGTAACCCATAGCGCAGTCGCTTTGAGATAGTGAACATTTGGGGTGGGCTTGTCGGCGTTGTTGTATTCGGACACTAGCTCTGAGATGGCATTCATTGCTCGGGGGTGGTTAAACGAGTCAAGGAGGGCATCGTGGATGCTGGATTGCGACTTTTGGAGGAAATCGGCAAGAGCACCATCTGTACCGGGGGAGAAGTCTGCTGACGCTATCGATCCCTGCGTCTTCAAGAAAAAGTTGTCTAATTTATCTTCCCAAGTGCTTCCGGCTTTGGTAAGATCTTCAGTAATCTCAATTCCTTCGCGCCAGCCGCCAAGGAGAAAGATTATTCCAAGGCTTCGTGCAGTCCACGCGCCCTTGCTTAGGGCTTCTCGGATAGTTGTAAGGTTCTTTAGTGATTTCAACATCTTCGATTCAGAGATTGACAAATGCCCCATGTGCAAGAAGTAGTTCACCCATTGAGATTGCTTCCCTTCATCATACCAATATGCTTCGCTCTGGCAAGCTCGTTGTCATGGTGTGGGAATGCAAGATCGATCCCTCCTGAATGAATGTCAATCTATTTGCCTAGCGTGTCTGATGCCATGGCCGAGCGTTCAATGTGCCACCCAGGCCTACCTCTACCCCAGGGGCTAGGCCAGCTTGGCTCCCCAGGCTGGGACGCTTTCCAAAGCGCGAAATCGGCACGGGACCGCTTTTCGGCCACTTTCTTTGTCAAGGCCCCTTCACCATCTGCCGAAAGTGGCTGGTTACTCCGATTCCATGGTTCGAGCCTTGTGTATGTATTTCCCCGCAGCTTCAAATGTCTCGATATCAAAATATACCGAGCCATCAGAGAGGTATGCAGTATAAGCGAACTGTTTCTGAACAACCCTACCCACAAACTCGACAATCTAAGGGCCATACTCTGTTTAACCCGAATCAACTCATCCGGATCAAGCACGTTGAAATCTCGAACGTCCTGCATAAACCGATCTTCGTACTTTCTGGTCAGATCTGTAAATATAGAATGATCTTCCACATTAATTAATGACCCTTGAAATAGATCGAAAATATAGAGGTTCGAGATCTCACCACAACCAGGACCTGGGACCCCTGTAAATATATCGTAGTTAAGCAGGATCCATGCTAAGCCAGGAAAATTTAAGCGTACTCTACAGATGTAGAAATATCAGTTAGAATTTATGATTCATGGACCTTTCCTCTTTTTTGTATATTTGAACGTGAGGCATTCCGTCGTTGAGCTGAACAGTTCTTTATTCTTTATTAAGCTGTCGAGCTTGCAAGATACAAACATCGTTGGTTTGTAAATGCCATCGCAGAAATGCTCAACAAAAACGCCCGCTAAATGCATGAATCCTTGTAGCCTTGCTCTCACAATAAAGCGGCAAGCCCTAGCACACCCACCGCCGCTGCTCCTGCCGCCTTATAGATCCCCGTGGGCTGACTTGCCGCGCCAGCTTTGCTTGACGAACTCGTCGGACTGCTGCTCGAGGACGAAGAACTCGAGGCCGATGTAGTCATTGAACTAGTTTGGTTGCTTTGCGTGGTCGATGTCGACGTCACGGTGCTCTGACCCGGCGCTGTACCCGAGCTCCCACCAGTAACGCTTCCACTAGCGCCTGGTATCGTGCCATTGGTGCCACCGAGAGTGCTATTTCCTTTCGAGAATACGAGGATTGTAGGCGTGGCTGTATGGGCCGCTTTCGCAGCCGAGCTGACGCCGGAACCGTAAGCGTCTAGCTCGGTGCGCACGCTCGAGGGGAGTTTCGAGTAGTACGATGGTTGGGGGACGCTCCCGGTCGCAGTTTCGAGGGACTTGAAGTAAGAAGATTGTTCTGCGAGCGCTTGGCTGCTGGAGAGGGCGGTCGCGAGGTATTGGGTTGCGGCCACGTAGCCCGATTTTGTACTTGCGGAGGCGGCGTAGGACGACGTCGCGGAGGCCTGAGGGGGAATGGTTAGATCGCTGTTTGTAGCAGAAAACTCGAGAAGGGTATAGAAGGCTTACCAGGGGGTTCGATGTTGCTTGGGAGGTGAAAGCGCCGACAAGACTTGAGGTGACGCCGTTGAGATCAATGGCTAGGGAGGTCGCGGCGAGCAAGGCCAGGGTGGAGAGGGTTGAAGTATGCATATTCGTCTGGGAACACGCTGAAGCTAGGAAATAATAACGAAGCGATAGGGAAAGGTTGAGATTTTTGAGACGACGAGTTTTGAGGTTATGCACAAAGACTCGAATGCAGGGTGAGTTTGCTTTACAGTGAGAGGATAGTAGGAATGATAGAGTACGACCAAACAGAGGACAAGTATATATGTATACTTGGTTGCCTGATAGCCTACGCAAGCGAAAATAGAACAAGTCACACTACCGCAACCCGCCGACTCGGCCACAAGAAGGCTGGGGGAGCATGCTACAGCCGTGTGTTCCTTCGGCTGTTTGGGTGTATATAGTAGTGTATATCGTAGTGTAAGCCGTCGCAAGAGCTTCTCAGCGTGCAAACTACTTCCCTCAGGATCTGGATTATTGTGCATTGCCTGCCTCAGAAAAGAGCACAAGCCACAGCATTAGTGTAGGTATTGCTTCCATGAGGTGTTTCATGTGTGACACGTCGCCAATGATTCAGAGTCTCAATTATCACAGGATTGGGGGGGCGGTGGGAAGTTGGGAGGCTGAGCCAAAGCACGAAGGCGGAAGGATTGAGGTCATCTCGTATTAGCTGATACGCGCGGGTGCGGCTAAATTTAGCCATGCCTCTTTATCGCACCAATGCCACTACCTACAATCCATCTACTGTGTTAGGCTCAGCCTCCATGACTGTTGTCGGCTGTGAAACACTTTGTGAGGCACCTGGCACCTCAGGTCACACGGTATTGCAGTCTGTCTAAGATGTAGGAAGGATCATCGCTGGTAGTTCCGCTAAACTAGGTGTTGGCAGGCGGGTGCTTCCTTCCTGGGGTGCATGATGAGGAGAAATCATATGTACCTTAGTTCATTCGTCCATCGACATAACCAGGAGTACAAAGTCTTACCAAGAGTAGAGAAACAGTGAACGGTTTCGGAAGAAATATGCTATCCAGCAGTACATGACGAGCTCGATCAAAACAAACGTATATGTGACATACACGAACGGTGGCAATCGCAACCATGGTCGAAACCTTATCGATAAATCGGAAGCCCGTTCCATGTGGATCTCTTCCTAACGATTAGTGAACATCCCGGTCAATCATGTCTTCGCCCATCAATGAGGCTTTTATCCATGGATCAAACGATATGAGATAGAGACTTGGCCATGAACAGGACGCTTATCTTTCGCCCTAGGTAATACTGATATGGGACTTGGCGGCACGTCTTTGTTTCTTCTTCTGCTTCCTACATATGCGACTAATTGTCTTGTCTTCTACTTTAGTCATGCTCCCGTCGATGAGCTCGCTATCGTCACTTCCCCTCAAGCGTAGGGAAACCTTAGATGCTGGTAGCTTATGACGAAGGTACGAATCCAGACAGTCTACCTGCCTGACTGTCCAAAAACCTCATTTATGAAAACTAAAACTCAAAAGGTGCACCGACAGCGAGAGTAGCCCCAAAAGAAGAGTCGGTGACTTGGATAGAGTGATGAAGCAAGTGCTGGGTAGGCGATCAGTTAGGCATGATAGAAAATGAGAATTGCATCAAACACATGAAGACCTCGATTGCTGGGAATTTACATTCCAGTCGCTAGGTAGGGTTCTCCACCAAACGATGATCCATCGATGAGGCTATTATCCAAGGACTGACTATACCCACCGTTCGGTTGCAACATATGCGCTCAGGCAGTACGTGGCTCGAGGGAGGAACGTTGGGTAAAATTGCTTGGACCGAGGACGCCTAAAACGATTTTCGCAAGCCCTCTACTTCTAGATATAGAGTGTGAACCAGTGTCATATGGAAGGAAGTGTGGCTCAATGAGAGTAAGGTAGTTGCGACTGCGGCATTCCTGTAATCTACCCTTAAATGTACCTAATATGGTTTGTCAAGGAAGCGCCAGTCTTAACTCGAGGGCTGACAGGGTGCTAGGACTAAAACCAGGGATGGCAAGACCATGAAATATCCTGTCCACCAACGTGGATCGTGCTTATCCTGCTTTTTGTTAGAATGTAAAGTATAAGGATCTACTTTGTTGGAGACTCACAAAACAGCATAACGAAAGATTCTCGTCCATTCCCCATGTTTCTTGACGAATGCCGTCAGCCAAGTTCTGGAATGTGTAACAATTATGGCGATCGAATCTCGGCACGCATGTTGAAAAGCCGTTCGCGACCGCCGTATCTCTTGGTGTCAAGTTGAGCCTCAATATACTCGCTGTGATCCAGGAAGCGGCTGCAGTCAGAGCAGGTAACCTGTTCCTCTCGGGAATGAACGGAGACATCCATGACTTGATTGGCTACCGCCGAGATGCATTTCGAGGCGAGTTTCAGATTAAGGTGGTCTTCAATTGGAAGTTCCTTGATGATCATGGTCAGGATCTCGATCGGAAAATGCATGCTGTAATAATCATAAGTAGGGTCCACGTTATCTGAGGAAGTCTATGGTTGTACTTTTGGATGATTATATTTCGATATCTGCTTTGGATTGTGTTGCTGGCGTTCAGCTACAGTGGCTATCACGTAGTATTAGTAACGACCAAGTCAAAAAAGGTTGTTCTGGTACTCGCCTTGACGATGAGACAAGATCTACTAAGTTGAGGAAATTGACTGATACACAAGAGAACAAACGTCGGGAAGAGCTTTCGGACTTGAATAGTGTAGACTTTACAGCTACTTGTGAGCCCTATTCTCAAGAGGCAGTCCCGGGAAAGTACTTACCTATTGCAATACAGTAAGCCTGATTGAGCATCCAAGTATTGGGTGAAATTCGATGGATCAACTTGGTGGTCAACGACTTGCTGTTGCCCACTTTAGCTCTTGAGTGAGCTGCTGTCAGCTTTTGGATTAAAGAAAGAATTTAGAGCTCTTGGTGCGCCCCTTAACAGTAAATGATATCGCAAGCGAATGACTGAATGGCGTTAGTGCATGAGCCTCGGAATATCAAAGCTCCTGGTGTTGGGAATGGTACCTAGCTTTCAATCGAACTTTGTAAAGGTGTTTTGAAGGGACTTACCAGGATCTTGAGATCTGTCATGAAGGCGGTAATTGGTCCCCAGATGCTCACGATAACGACGATTTTAGTGGCAGAGTGTGAGAGAAAATATTGAAAGAACAGTTTCTGTGGCCAGGAAGGTTGGTTGCATGATCCTCTCACGGTTTCAGTCGTAACTCTGAATGTACAACTCGTTCACGCACAGAGAAGTTAATCAGCATGCACAAACAAAGAGACATGAGAATAGACGCCTTGAGCTTCAATTGAAGAGGTCTACGAGGAAGGTTCCTTGCATGAGAATCTACAAGTCTAATACCACCATGGTCGAAGAGGCGTTCTGACGTTAGGGACAGAGTGCCCTCTGACGCAACGGAAGACAGGCAGAAAGAGCCCAACAGAAAGACGACTGCCGATAACCGCATTTCCTACCCACTGACGCTCTTAATACTTCGGTTCACACCCTTCTCACCCTACCTACGTTTGCCTACAATCGGTCTTAGCTCCTGCCCCGACCCTAAAACATCCCAACTGGAAACAAACACCGAATCGTTGCCTCCTCGCCACAGTCCAAATCGCTATTGGCTGTGCTGCGAGACTGTCCATAACGTACTCCGTTGCACATTCACCGCACAGGCAGCGTAAATTTGGATAGCCGTATGCACACTCAGGATGAACCGACATTCACGATTGGTGGAGGAATGGTGTCATATCTGAAGGCAGACCTATTCAATTACTACTGAGCATATGTGAGGGATTGGCTAATACCAAAGTACGTCCAGAAGAGACAGAGACGCTATAGACTTCGGTGGAGTTTCTGAAGACTGCAAGCAAAGCGCCTTCAGGAGCGATCAGTGTTTGTGTGGCGCCTTCAGTGAAGACGGTAACAACGGACGGGACTGAGAGAGGTGGAGAAGATAGATGGGATGCAGTGTAATAATCATTTGCAGAGCTGATATGAAACAGTGCAGGGTCAAAATCACAGTTTCACCCATGGCAAACAGGGCCAAAAGAGAAGAGGAGGAGTACGACTTGCACGCACGGTCCTTTCGACAGTACAGTATTCAAACAAATACATTCCTCCCAGTACTACAAGCATGCCAAAACCCATCCGTCCTCGCCTCCAACGTCTGCATTGTCTATGATAACGCAGTCCAAAGACTTCTTACATCCACATCCTCTACCCAGCAGAACCGTCATAAAATACTCCCAAAGTTCCCAATAGCACCTTCAGCCCCAACTTCCTAGCATGTTCATTCCCTCATTTCACACCGGTTCCTAACAACCACAACACTTACAAAACAGCTCCATTCAAGGATATCGTCAGTATAGTCAAATGTCAAAGCAGTGCCACCGACGATGGTGGGGTTTGGTGGCTATGAATCTTGTGTATGTCAGGGGAGCCACGCTAAGGGTACAAAGACAGATGAATAAAAACCTACAAAGAGAGTCATGCAGTGCCATTCCATCCACCACACCATATCACTCCTACCACCCCCCCTTCTCTATCTCTACCCCAACTCCCTCATCACCTCTCCTATTTAAAAAAAAACCACCCAAACTCACTTCCCCAACAAAAGCCCTCTCGCCCCCTTAAACCCAAATGACTCATCCTACCCTTCATACCACACCCAACCCGCAATGAAAAAAACACAAGCACCTCGCGCGTTTAGCTTGCTTTTTTTTAAAAAAAAATAGAAGGGGGTCGGGGAGGGGAGGGGGGGTAATCTGGGTACATATGTTTATCTTTGCCGGTCGTAAAAAAATATATTTGGAGGGGGGAAAAAGGACGGTGTTGGAGGATGTTCTCGGTATCAAATAAACTCGGTTCAAGTACTGTAGATATGTATGTACTGTATGTACTGTATGTAGTCCGGTCGTAAAAGCTAATACGTTCACTCAATGAGGGGTATCGATTTCACAGGAAGCTGAAGTAGTCCAGAGGTGGGGGGGGCGTAAGTACGGTGACCCGCTTTATCGAGCGTTGGGGTGGAATACAGAGGTGTGCAAAGGCAGCAGAGCAACAACCAGCTATGCATGTGATTGAGCGCTCGCTATTGGTACCGCAACCAGAGTACATAGCCAGGACAATCGAGCACATCCAATGCTCGCAAATGTGCGCGACTACTGAGCTATGTATGTGTTGCTGCTGTTTTAAACGCTCCCTATGTCTGCGATACCAGGTGCCATTCTGCCCATCACACATGTGCACACAAAACCCGTCCAGTGTCCCGGATTTCTCACGTGCATGGCAAAATCCTTCAGTAGCCATCCCTATACCTCCTCCAGCGCCGAGCAACAATGCCTTATGAACGATGCACTCAGAGCACCATATGTCCAACGCCAGCATCTCTGTACTCAAACGCCTTTGGACATGCGAATGAGCAAAAGCGTTTCCTGCCATACCATCGTGCTGTCGTATACTGCGTCGCAGTTTATGTGCCGCTAACAAGAAACAATTACCTATCCTACAACCTTCACGTTCCTGGAGCGTCGGCCATGCTCTGTTTCCGCTCCCTTGCTGTCAGCCCGCCGTGGGCTTCCCAGTTATCCAACAGACGGCCTACTTCCTTGAAAGAAACGGGTTTGGTCATGAAGAGGTCGACGCCGCTCGTAAAGGCCTCTCTTTGGTCGCGGCTGGATGCTAGACCTGTGAGGGCGATGATCAGGGCGGGGGATAAGGGAGAGGGTTTGGGGATGTCGTCGGCGGTGGCGGTTTTGGAGGTTCGGCCACGCTTTTCTTCGATGTCACGGATGGCGCGGGTGGCTTCGAAGCCGTTCATGACGGGCATGCTGATATCTGGGAGGGCAGGTAAGTATGGAGCAAATGAGTGCTATAATGGCTTCTTACCCATGAAGATGATGTCGTAGCCTTCCTTGTTGTCTTCAGCCGCCTCAACAGCCAGGTGTCCATTGTCTGCCGAGTCAACCAGTGCGTACTTCCTCTTCTTCATGAATGTTTCAAGCAGTCTAAGGTTGATTTTGTTGTCATCGACTAATAATAACCTTGGGGGCCGCTTCTGCACGTCTTCAAAAGTTGTAATAGTGGAACTGCCTGGCTTTGTACTTCGTTCTGTCGTCTGCGTTGAAGATGGTAGAGTAAGGTCTGGTGTGGCTGACTCTACCTCAATTGTAACTATCTCTCCGGTTTTCGTAACAGGCGAGGTGTATGGAAATGCAGACTTGGTTATGTACGGTTCAGTCACTCTCTGATCTAGACTAGGACGTCTTGATTCCCTCCTCGTCAGGTCAATACGAAGGCGTTGGGAGGGGGTTGGCCTAATTTTCTCATCGCCATGACCATCCTGAGATGGGAACGGGAAGTCTTCGCCGTCCTTACTTTGATAATCGCCAGTAGCACCAGCAGACGAGTTTTCAATAGCCATTTGTGCATTGGTAGAGTCAGCCGCTGTTACTCCATTGCTTACTTGGACCGTCATGGATGTGTGCTCGGTCTGGAGCGTCATCTCTTCGAATTCGGGAATAACAGTTTCAGCCTCTGAATTAGCTGGACTTTCTCCCCTAATCAGACACGCCGCTGGGGCTAGTCCGTCAGAGACGGATTTCGCCTTGTCGAGACATGTGTACATAGCTTTGGCGAGTTTGTAAGGTCCGAAGGGTTTTGAAACAAATTCCATGGCCCCAAAAACATGAGTATGCAATTTCTTATTACGAGAGCTGTTGCTAGAAAGCACAATCGTCGGGGATCTACGGTAACTTTGCTGCGACAATGCTGCGAGATTCTTTTCATCCACGATGACAACATCCGGAGCGGAAGCAGACGACGGGGACACGGCTTCGAGGTTGAACCAGTCCTCAATGTATTCTTGGAGTACCTGAGCTGTATTTGTGGACTGAAGAGTTACTTCGGTCTTAGGATCGAACCCGTAAAGGGCGACGGATCTTCCAGGGTACTCAGCTTGTAATGCGCTGATCGAATCATCGTAAAGGCGCTCAAGGGAATTTCCACTACTCGGCGTTGACATAGGAGTGTCAGATTCAGGTGCTCGCTTTAGCGGCAAACGGATCTTGACCTCTGTTCCTTGACCAACCTGACTCTTGATGTCAATGGAGCCCCCAAGCATATTGACTATACTTCGGACGATCGACAAGCCTAGCCCAGTACCGCTGGCTAAAGTGTCCTCTTGACAGAAGGCTGTAGATGTTTAGCTAGAGGTTTGATTTTACAGAAGATATAAAGATGACATACGTGTATACAGACTCGTACGGAGGTACTCGCTGGAAATGCCCTTGCCGGTATCAGTAATCTTAACCTCTAGCATTCTTTCGTTTTTCTCTTCCGCTCCAGCGTCAATAGCTAGCTCATCGAGCGCCAGTTTGACAATTATCATTCCCTTCTGCGTATACTTGAGCGCGTTACCCAGTACATTCATGATGACCTGTATGTTCGTCAATATTATGAAAGCACATGGATGGCAATATACGGTGACAGCTTAGCTAATCGATTATATATGATAACTTATAAAGAGCAATGACTTTAAGGGGTGAAAAAACAGATCAAAACTACAGAGACAAAGACAAGACTTACCCGCCTTAGTGCTCCGGGTTGCGTAGTAAACGTGTAATCGGCATGAGCAATATCTAGCACGACTTCGATGTCCTTTGCAGCAAGCTGTTCGCCACCAGATCCAGCTAAAAGAGATCGCTTGCTACCACGGTTAGAGTATTTACCCCTCGTATCGCTTGAGAAATCGGCGAATTCTGCTGAATTAATGTCCTGGTAGACCTGGCCTGCATAAACCCCTTCAATGACTTCTTCTGTGACCGCCGCAACATCAATAATGGCGTAAATGTTCATCAGAGGAGGCGCTTCTTTCTGCATTACCCGTTTCGCTGATGTTCTAGCTGATGCTGTAAAGTTGGTCCGAGCACCCGTCCTAGGCTTTCTGACGTTACGCCAGTTGCGTTCAAAGGTATTGATCTTACTGAAATCGAGAATGTGATTAATGGTATCTAAAAGAGTCCTGGAACATGAGTGGACCGTGGATATGAGACTGTTTTGGAAGTTATCGACATCCGTCTCCCCAAGAAACTCTGCGCTTGCAAGTATGCCATGCAGCGGTGATCTAAGCTCGTGCGAGATAGAACCAATGAAGTCTCCCTTTTGACGATCCGCAGATATACTGGAAAGTCGGGAGACCTCTGCCATTATACTATTACCAAAGGCATTCAGGAAATTGAGCTCAGCTTCTTCGGAGAAAACTTGGCGAGCCGAGGTTCCCCAGACAAAGCAACCGCTGAACCACCTCGCGGAACTAGCATCCCATAGAGGTGCGAAGAGTAATTGGCGTACGTTTGGAAAATGTTTTCGTAGCAAGTCCGCTTCCAGGCGTTTTCTTTTAGAGTAAGTGGTCCTGCTGCCTGAAGGCTTCTGCGGATCCCGGGGCGATGCACTGTCGTCCTCCGATGATGAGAGGTTACCGTCTACATCAAAGCCCCACAGTTTGCCTCGAGGATAACGTTGAAGGAAGCTCTGCAACAGATCTTCATTCAATGGGCTGAATGACTTAATGCCGGTCATCTTAGTCACAGGGCTCATAGCTCCCTCAGAGGTAGAAAAGCTGATTACATCTGCCGGTTTCTGGTACATCCGATCCACTAAAGTACCGCCAAAGCTGCTTTGCCTGTAGACCGCTTTGATTGCTTCGTTAGAACTTGATGGATCATTCTTCTCGATGTCATTCTTAGTCTGGTTTTCGTTAAACGCTGTAGAACTATCAGAGGATCTGTCCTCACGCCCGTGGAAACCAATAGCTGTGTCGAGAAAGACAACGCCTCCTTTACCTCGAAGATCCAGAGATTCCCTGAGAAGATTTGCTGCGCGTACAAAGGTTGAACGCTGGCCAAGGTCAGCATCGCCACGAGCAGCCCTACTCTCATTTTCATCTTGAGAGTCATCATGGTCGTCCGAAGGGGTGGTGTTACTTGAGAACTCCGTTTTCGGTGGGACATGATCTGGCGCAACTTGAGGTTCTTGGCTGTCAGAGCTACGCATTACCCGTGGACGACTTTCGCGCTTCTTCAAGCCATGTCTAGAATTCAGGACTGAGGTGTCGAAAGTGTGGTCTTCTATATCGAAGCGACTCTTTCCTTCTACAAACGCATTCAACCCCCTTGACATCCTCATCGCCCTTTTGCGCTCTTCTGCCTCGCTGTTTATTTCCATGTGCTTCATAATCGTTCTAGCAATGGTACCGAGGAACTCCTCTTGATCTGCGCTCAGACGGGCTCGTGGCTGATCATCAATGATGAAGAGACTACCGATGTTTACATCTCTCTTTGTGGTTAATGGCGTGCCAGCATAGAATCTAAAGTAGGGCGGCCCCGTAACGAAGGGCAGTTGATTAAAACGGGCATCTTCACTTAGGTCTGTGACTGTAAAACACGGATATCCTCCCGGACTTTGTGGTAACTCGATGGTTTTCTGCGTGGAAGTGAGCTGGTGTCTCGGGATATTCAATTATTCTTGATATCATACCTCACAGAGCCTCCCTTGCTTATTGACAGTTGAGCAGCCAATCCATAAGCTGTCGCCGGCCTCTTCACATTTTTGGTCATCGGCAAGGCTTAATGTCTTGGTCGACTCAGCTATGAAATATTGATGCTCCTTGTCGATGACGCTGATTTACAATCAGCAAGAATTTCGAACGATGGCAGGCTCCTTACCTAATCATCGCTCTCTGTGCGTTCAGGCGAAGAGCACATAGTTGAGCTAGGGCAGTCAAGGTCGTATCAGGTGAGGATACTGCATCGGCACTCAGAGTGTTCTGAGCAAAATCTGCAAGGTTCCGTGATGCGACTTCTGGCGAGCCGACTGGGCTGCTTGGGGGCTGGAAGTAGCGGTATAGTTCACGTTCTCTGGTATTATCAACCTTTGTGGAGGCACTTTGCGCGATTGTCATTGCGACTCTTGCTGGTAGCTGAGAAGCTTTCCAAGTCCGGGGGGCAAAGGAAGATGCTCCTCCAGGACTTCAAGGAGTAGTAGCGACCAGGTCTGTACCTAAGCACTCCATGAATGGGGTTTAGACAACAGTATCCTTCTGGGTGATCTTGTACATGCTTTCAGTTTGCAGTACCTTAGTGCTTGTAGAACGCGGTGAATAAGGTAAGATACACCGTGGTACTATCGATACCCTATGCTATCGACGCGAAATCCTTAGCGGTCGATCACCAGCTTTCTTTCCCCCTACGTCACTTGTCGACAGGGCATGCACATATCCAGTAAATTCCCAACCGATAGCCAAATAACTTCGTGCGCCAGGTCAGCTTCTGGACTGAGTAGTTGATTCAAGTCTGGAAATCATGGAATGATGAGCCCAATTCAAGATCAATGCTTGAATCATCTCATGGAAAATATGGATTCGGACATCTCAGGGGAAACCGGCTATTCTTTCCTGACTTGCTGCACCCCCTAGTGATTAACCAATCGGCATCTATAAGCTCCGACTCTTCGAGATCAACACATGAACTGACCTTACCACCTTACCTACCTACTCGACAAGATCTTTCCACACCCCCCGTTCTCAAAAATATCCCGGACCACATCTTTGCTTAAAACGAACCCCAGAGACTCACTCGCCATGCCACGCCGTGGCCATGGGCCCTCCGATGCCACAAGGAGGCTTATAGCCACTTTAGATATCACGTGCGAGAGGGTACGTATAAACTGGATCTTGAGCTCTTATAGCTAAGTCTCCATACTGATGAACCCAGCTGTCTTATAGTCCAAAATGCCCCCCCAGGGACTGCATATTCGTTCCAAAAGGTCAGCTATAAGACGCAAACACTAAGAAAGGAAGCTAACTTTGGTAGGAAATATTTATGTGACTCGTCACTGGTGAGTTACCAAGAAGTCAGCCTTTCTCAAGCGCGGCTCTAACTTTTTCCAAAGCCGAGACCTCACAAAACAAGCGGGAGAAACACTCTACGTGGTCTTTGTAGGTCCTCTTGTCCTGTTACCCGTATATATACCTGACCTCAGCAGAAAAACAACACTCATGAGAGGCTTGGCCTTCATTGCCCAAAGCAGATTTACGAAGCCGTCGAAGAAGATGCTGCGGCCTCGGCTAAAAAACGCCAACGGGCAGTGGAGACCAAAGACCATCGAGATCTTGCACGCGCTCGTCATATGCTCTCCCGCCACTTTCCAAGAATTCCCAAAGACTCGGCAGAAGAAATCCTAGAACATGGCTTTCTGAAAGGTAGTGGTCGCGTGGGAAGATCGATGATAATTGACGAAGAGATCAAGATTGAGTTAGCTGTGAATGCTCATATTCGTCATCGGTTCACAAACTATGACTCTCTTTATTCTCAGATGAAAGCAGACAATGCAACGGGCGACCTTAAGAAGACAGCGAGGACAAGTGTCTATGACCAAGTGAAAAAGATAGCGCAGTCTTGGCGTGAAATTGGTGTTCCCACGTCCATCATGAGTTCAGACGTCTCCAAAGAGATGACAGGCGGATTGAAAGGAAATAAGAATAGAGATGGTGCATCTCACGAGCAATCAGACAACCAAGATCAAAATCTCAATAGCAAGCTGTGGCCAAAATACGGACTGCCTCCACAACGCCAGGCAGCGATGGTCGCCAAACTTATCTCCTTTGCAAATTGCAAACAACGGAAAGCCATAGAATGCCCGGGTCATCCAGCTGCTTCGGACAATGATCCTATCGAACCTCAACGAGAACATGGCCATGTATCACCCACACATACACTCGAGCGAGCACTTGACCACATGAATCTAGACGATGAGACTTTTGGAGTAAAAAGCCGCCCAGATCTCAAGAACACATCGATAGATCCTATGATAGCTGCAACCGATACATTTCGACATACGTACCAACATCATCTGCAGGACGTCCCTAGTGCTGGATCGAAAGGCGAAGGCCCCGTAAGGCCTATTATAGCAGAGGTATACGAGGAACAGGCAAAGGAGGATCTTGAGATATTGAAGCGTGATTTCTCCCATAGGGAGCACATGACTCAACGGCAGATCCAAGAAGTGGTGAGATTGCACAAAAAGCGATTCCAGGAGGATTCCCAATATGCTCCTGTTATTGAGCTCAGAGGACCTGAAGATGAAACTCAACGTGCTGCTAGACTGGCAGCTCGTAGGACCGATCCCAGACGATCAGCCAAGATAGCGCTTCGGAAAGAAAATCGCAGGAAGGATACCATGGAAGACCTGAGAAGATACAAAGTAGGAGAAGAGCTTAATTTACCAAAAAAGCGGATGAATCGGCTTCGGCGACTTCTGAAGAACGAACATGCGGAGGGAGAATATGCCAGTCTGGGATATAGGGACACGCCGGAAAAGCATTTGCGAGCCTTTAATGCAGCAGAGAATTTTGCAACTGTACCCCTTACCAATTCAAAAGAGGAGACTATCATGCTGCCAACCCAATCTAGAAGTGACGCGTCATCGATGCTGGTCGTGCCTTCTTCGACTACACCGAACGAGGAGGACATAGCTGAGTGCGAGGGGTCCGACAGCGAACTAGAATGGATGGATATTTCCTGAATTGTGTTTAGGAGGATTGGATAGACACGGTACCCACAAGGGCGTTGTGCTTGGCCAGCGGTATCAGAATGATTCTCGTGCGGATTTGGCAGTGACGTGGCTGTGGACACACTGTGATTAGGCCTTTGTCAGAAGAAGAGCCGATCTACACAGGTTCGAGATTAAAAGTTACGGATGTTCTAGAATGTACATATGTATTTCATTAGCAGACTTCCGTTCGGCGAGGTTGTACTCGTACGGATGTAGCCGTGGCAGGTGTTGATCAAATAAGCTTTAGGTAGTACGGTAAGGTAGACGGTTGATCTATAGGTGCTAGCGTCAGCCTTGCCAGGCTTTTAGAGGAAGATCCAAATGCCACGACAGCACGAGATCTACACGACATATTGTGGTCGAAATGGCTTTTTGTGTGACGAACATACTCTAAGCTCTGCTCTGCTCCACGTACGTGGTGAGTAGACGACATACCAACGCAATTATCCCCAGGAAGGACTGCCTTCAATGCGCCCCAAGACACTTACCATATGTCTAGAAGATGCCCTCAAACCAACACCCTATCCTTGCCCTCCCGTACTCTGTTCGCGCTGAAATCCAGGACACACCTCCTTTGACCAGCTATCTTCTGCATCTCATCTCTATTAAACGTTCCAATCTTTGTGTGTCAGCAGATGTCAATTCGACTTCCGTCTTGCTACGTCTAGCCGAAGAAGTTGGAGATTACATTTGCGTACTTAAAACCCATTCCGACATTATCGATGACTTTTCGGAAAAGACGATCAAGGGCCTTACAGAAATATCTCGGAGAAAACGCTTCTTGATTTTCGAGGATAGGAAATTTGGTGATATTGGCAGTATGTTAAACCCGTGTCAAATGTATCTTATCGAATGCCGGTAGATCGGATTCTAAGACAAGCGAAACAGGCACAGTCCAATCACAGTACACCCGCGGCCCCCTCTCAATCGCCACCTGGGCTCACCTAACAAATGCCCACATCTTTCCAGGCCCCTCGATCATCACCGCACTCCACTCCGCCGCAACTACGACCTTGACATCCCTCAACCAATCTGTCTTCACCGAAATAAGTACCGGCACCCCTCGCCGCAGCCTTGACGGCGACACCACCGAAGACGAAGAGGAAGACTCTGCCTCGATCACAATCCCAATTCCAGACTCGCACCATGCCCGCACAAACAGCTCCGTCACAGCCGTAACCACCATTTCCCAAACCTACGAACCTTCACCGCCTGTGCTTGCCCGCTCTTTCTCATCCGGCGATGGCGATATCGAACCCGGCGACCGCGAACAAGCGCTCCAAGCGCTCGGCCCCCCACCACACGTCAGAGGCTTGCTCCTCCTGGCCGAAATGAGCAGCGAAGGCAACCTTATGACACCCGCCTACACCAGCGCCTGCCTCTCCGCCGCCCGCGCCCACCCGGACTTCGTCCTCGGCTTCATCTCCCAGCACTCGCTAAATCAAAAACCTACCGACGCGTTTCTAAACATCACACCAGGCGTTTCTCTTCCACCCGAAGGCGAGGAAGACGATGAAAGTAACAAAGGGGATGGCCTGGGCCAGAGATGGAGGACACCCGCGGAGGTTGTGGGCAAGGAAGGGGCGGATGTTGTTATCGTAGGAAGGGGGATACTAGGGGCAAGGGATAGGCGGAGGGAGGCGGAAAGGTATCGGAAGGAGGCGTGGGGGGCTTACGAGCGGAGGATTGGGAGGGGTGGGGGATGAGTGGGTGGTTTGGGGGGGTTAGGGGGGTATATACGTTGGTTATGAACATAGAGATTCATATAATTCATGAGAAAACGGCCGACCATACTTCACTATTACAACAACCACAACCCCCCACTTTCCGGTTTTATTTACCAAAGTCCCTCTCACCCAAAAACCCGCTATACCTTTTCTCCCCCCCGGTGCTCTTTCCCCCACTCACTCCCTCCGCCGCCCCTCACTCCCCGCCACCCTCACCACCATCCCTCAGACCCCTCAAACCAACTCCCACTACTTTTCAAGCAGATTCATAAAACCATGAACTCCCCACATGATAGCACCACCAGCAACAAACAACGAAGAAGAACCAGCGGAAGCGATAGACGTGAGTGCGAAGGGTGAGTTGGCCGTAGGATGAGAATTCTTGTCTCGCTGATGAAATTTTGGAGCGGCTGATGGGGGGTTTTTTTTGTTGGGATGTTGAGGACTGAGGTTTTAGGTGGGTGGGTGGTTGGGGTTTGGAGGTGGAGAGGTTAGAGGATGCGGACGTGGATGTGGACGTGGACGTGGAAGAGGATGTGGAAGTGGAAGAGAAGATGTAGGAGAGAGTGCGAGCTTCGGCTACTATAGTACATTTTATGTTGGAAACGGGGTACGTATGCACATACGTATGAACATACGTATGCTCATACGTATACCCCGGCGGTTAGTTATTTCCGCTCCGGCCGAAGCGGCTTGGCGCTAGGGATATTTATCCGTCCTCCCACTTCTTCCTTCATCTGTATGCTCTACCATATATGCTCTACCTACTAGATAGTCAATATATCTACATGCACATATTCGCTCTGATCCTCATATACCAATAGGTTATGAGCCCGGATTAGCTCTATTCCGCTACCGCAAACAAACCTAAGGGCAGAATTCGAAGCATCAAACTCGCTGTCACCAAATCGGCGGAAATTCCCCTATCGATCATATTCCACAAAATAACCCTCATATTTCAATCACAATAAAAGATTCAAAGAACTATCATGTCTCGAAGCTAAAGAGAAGCGAGAACTATGAGTCATGAAAGAAGAATATAATCAATGTCTTGAAAGTCAAAGATCTCTGAATGATCATCTCAGAAAAGCTGAAGAAATCGACATCACTGTCATTTGATGTCTTGACAGCAGATAAAAAGAAGTATATCACTGATGTTCAACATTGAAAAGATAGAAATGACAGAATCAGCGATATAATTGACTTCAGCTGCGAAAAGAAACTCAGAATACATATAATCAAAGCAGAAAGCATCATCAAAATGTGATCTATTCTGAAGACTCAATATGAGCAGTTGAATTTGATCACTTTATTTCTGACAATCAAGAAACTGATTCAAACAAAGTAATCAAATTTCAAATTCATTCAGAACTATGTGAACTCACTCAAGCAAGTCGTCGTCAAATGCTCAAACATTGAGAAAACAATTCAATCATGAATGTTGAACAATTTCTTTCTTCTAAATCTTAACGAAAGTTTAGAATCATACATCTTCAATCTGATACAAAGTGTCAAGATCAACAAATTCGATCTATTAATTGATGATATGACTATCGTTTTAGTCGATCATGACAAATAATTAAATTCAGGGAAGAACTTCAGCTTCAAAAGTATGATAGCTCAATTTGATGATAAGAAGCGAAAATTTGAAAACAACAGTGAATTTCAAAAAGAATTGAAAAAATGCGCTCATTGCGAGCAAAGAGAATCACAATGAACAGAACTGCTGACTTCTACATTTGAAGCTTCGTTCAGACGAATAAAAGTCTCTTCAAAAAAGAAAGAATCTGATTAAAGAAGATTAGACTGATTGTCAAGTTGAGTTTCAAGTTGACATTTTGAATTCAAATCGAGATCGAGTCAAGTTGCTCACATTTTCAACTTAACTTAAGTCGAGTTGCTCATATTTTCAACTTGACGCGACTCGACTCAACTGAGAATTGAGTTAACTCGACTCGACTCGTCAAGAACTCGAGCTTGACGTCAAGAGAGTTAAATATAGAAAAATTTTCGGTTTTTGACTTTTGCATTATCTTTTTGCATTATCTTTTAATAGAAAGTCATGAAGAAGAACATGAAGATCATTTGATAGAGAGTCATAAAGAAAAACATGAAGATCATTTGATAGAAAGTCATGACGAGAAACATGAAGAGAAACATGAAGAGAAACATGAAGAGAAACATGAAGAAGAACATGAAGAGAAACATGAAGAGAAACATGAAGAGAAACATGAAGAGAAACATGAAGAAGAACATGAAGAGAAACATGAAGAGAAAAATGAAGAAAAACATGAAGAAAAACATGAAGAGAAACATGAAGATCGTTTGACTTTGATAGAAAGTCATGACGAGAAAACATGATAGAAAGTCATGAAGAAAATCATGAAGACTGTTCAATCAAGCTATTTACATTTATTTAATATCTTGTTGAGTCGAGTCGAGTTTTTGAGTCGAATTATCGAATCAAGCTTCTCAACTCGACTCGACACTTTTTCAAAAAAATTTCAATTCAACTCAACACTTTTCAAGTTGAGTACTCGACTTGAACTCAAGTACTCAACTCGACATGATCAGTTTAAAGAAGATGACTTTGAAAAAAGCTTCGAAGTCAGAATAGTCAGAACAATAAAGATCTTCATCATCTGTTGAGTTGACAGTCACACAGATGTCTGATGAATAAACATCGAAGCTGAGAATCATGTCTGCTATGATATAAGCTTGTTCAATGAACAGTCATATTGAAAGATCATCAATAACAGCATTGTTACTGCAAATAATGAGACAGTATTCATTCTCAAGAAGAGTTCAATTATGATTGACATTTTGCTGAACAATTAATCAATCAAAATTCAACTAATCGATGTTTATCACTGTTCAGAACTACACTATAATCTGATGTCAATCAATCAAATGAAAGTCAAAGAGTATATGTGTAGTATAAAGAACAACGAATTTCGTTTCATGAACTTTAGAGATGTCATCACTCTCATCGACTTGAAAAATGATAAGAAAGAATATTTCGTGAATACATCAATCAACTCTTCAAATTCTTAAGTCAATCTGACAAGCAGTTCAGAATCAGTCAAGACGTCATGATATCAATGATATAAATGATTAACTCATCTGAATATGATAAATGTCAAGCATCTAGTCAACATGAGCATCGACATTGATGTGAATTTTGCAAATAGTCTAGAAGACGAAGAATTCTTAGAATCAATATGTAAAACTTATGTTATAAACAAGCAAAATTGAGTTTCAAGTCGAAAATCTCACATCAGAATCATCAAAGTAAATGAGCTAGTACATACAAATCTTGTTGATAATGATAAAATACTTCAAATCAATGAAGAATTCAGATATGTAGCTACTTTCATTAATGACTATAGTCAATATACAATCACATATCTATTGAAATGAAAGTTTGATTTAAAAAATGAACTTTGAAACTATTTGAAATTGATGAAGACTTGAAATACTTTGATTCATTGACTGCGTTTAGATAATGAAGATGAGTATGCTGATCATCAAATCATTGAATTACTCAAAGAGCATGAAATCAAATGAAAGTTGATGACATCATATAATTTGAGTTAAAATGAAGTTGCAAAGTGATGTTTTCACACTCTTTTTGAATGAACTCACGCTATACTGACTAGCGTCAAATTGTTGATATGATTATGAGATAAAGCAATAATGACTGTCATTTATCTGAAGAACAGAAGTTTTATCACTGCGTTGAACAAAATAACTCTTTATGAAACATGACATGATAAAAAGTCTGATCTTAGCTATCTACATACGTTTAAATGCATAGTCTATCATCATGTGAAGAAAGCTTGTTGAAAGCTCAATGATAAGAGCTTAAAATGTCAGTTCTTGAACTACAAAAGAGTCAATCAGTTTCGCTTGTGAAATGAGAAGAATGTACTAATATTTAGTCATGTTCAATGAGATGAAATAATCATCGAAGTCGAGAGATATAATGAAGATCTTTCGATACTAAGCTTCAATGATCAAATCGATGATGCATCTTTCTTGATAAAAATCACTGAAAATGTGAAAATCACGAAAATTATCAACGATCATCAAACAAGAACATCAATCGCTTCACAGAAAGCTAGTAGAAGTCAATCACTAAAACTAGAATCAAATGAGTTAAATAACTCAAGTGATTTTGATGCATTTGATGTTTCAAGCGAACATCTTAAATGAATCATCATTGAATCTGTTGATTACAGAACACTAAATGATCTTTGAATCAAAAATCATAATCAAGACTTTGTCAATCAAGCAAATCAAGTTCAAATTGAATTGAATACTTCACAAACAGTGAAACAAGCTAAAGCTAGTCTCGATTGAGAACAATGAAAGCTTGCATTCAGAAGTAAGCTTGACATTCACATCAAAAATGACATCTTTACTCTGAAAACATCTTCATCGAATCGATGAATACTGTTGACACGCTGAGTAACTATCATTAAGCATGAACTCAAAGAGAAGATGATCAAATACAAAGCTAAATGAGTGTGTAAGAGATTTCATCAGAAGCAGAAAATTGACTATGATGAGATCTTTACTTTGATGATCAGAGTCATGATCATCAAAATGCTTTTAGCATTGATGATTAAATATGACTATGAAGTTAAATAAATGAACATCATCATTGCTTTTCTAGAAACACATCTAAAAGAGAAGATCTGAAAGCAGCAATCATCAAGATTTGAGTAAAAAAAATCAAATGAAATCTTTTTAATCTGTTGTTTAAACAAGACTTTATATGAATTAAAACAGACATCTCAAGAATAATATGCAACTCTGAAAGTTTATTTCATCTTCATTAACTATCAAAGAATAGAAATTAATCATTCAATGTTCATTCATGATAATGACATCATTATCATCATCTATGTGAATGATCTGCTTATTCTAGAATCAAATATATTCAATATTCAAGCTCTGAAGCTGCAATTTGCAAAACACTTTCAAATAAAAAATCTTGACTCAATTGAATGATATTTAAAAATGCACATAACTTGTAATAAAGTTGAATGAACTCTTTGAATCAATCAAAGCATTTATATCAAGCGAGTCATTGAGCTTCTGAGCATGAGCAATTGCAGCTCAACTAAAACATCGATGCATCACAGATGTCAGCTCAAGAAGAACGTTTATTGAAAGTCAAAGAAGTGAATTGAATATCAAGCTATCTCTGAAGAAATAGAGAGCTATCAATCAATCATCGAAACATTGATGTGAATAGTCTGTCAAACATGATCAGACATAGTCTATGCAATGAGCAAATGCAACAGATATTTGATGAATTCTATCTTCGATCATGATCTAGCTGTCAAACAAATCATTTAATATTTAGTCGATACTGCTGAGCTGAAACTTCGATATGAATCTTTTAAAGTGAAGAGAGTTGAGAAAGCTGAGTTCTTTGAATATATCGATTCAGCTCATACGAATTGCTTGAATTTTCAAAGATTCATCTTCAACTATATGTTTTTTCTATGAAATGAATCAATTAGCTGAAGCTTCAAACATCAGCAATGCATTAGCACGTCATCAGCTGAAGCTGAATACATTGATGAATGTAATGCAGTCAAAGAATTGATCTTTCTGATTCAAGCATTGAAAGAGATGAGATATGATGATTCAGATATGAATTCAACTATCGTTTTAACTGACAATCAAGCGACTATAAAAATGAATAGCAATTTCGTCAATCATTCTCGAGCTAAGCACATTGATATGTCGTATCACTATGTTCAAAATAAGATAGAAGAGAAAGCAATCAGATTGAAATACATACTCATTGATCAAATGATGATCGACGATCTAATCAAATCTCTGAACTCAGGCAAATTTCTAAGGTTCAGATCAGTTATGAGACTAGCTTCAAGAAATGAGGCTATCTCGTCGAGCATGACGTCGACGAGTAAAAGAGCACGGTATACATAGAAGATCTGAATAGCTTCACATGAAGCTTCAATTCCTAAGAGGGAGTGTTGGAAACGAGATACGTATGCACATACATATGAACATACGTATGCTCATACGTATACCCCGGCGGTTAGTTATTTCCGCTCCGGCCGAAGCGGCTTGACGCTAGGGGTATTTATTCGTCCTCTCACTTCTTCCTTCATCTGTATGCTCTACCATATATGCTCTACCTACTAGATAGTCAATATATCTACATGCACATATTCGCTCTGACCCTCATATACCAATATTTTACTCTTACATAGCATTGATTTTTTGGAATTATTGATACCGTTCTTTTAGCTTTTAATCGATGATGAGGTTTTCATCGATCTTTTTTAAAGAGCGTAATTCAAACCCGTACGAAGGACAGCGTTTGAGAGCTAGAGGATGCAAAGGCGCGTCTCTCTCAATGTTTGACTAGAGTGCAATCTTCGGGTACTGATCTTCATTTTTTCAGCATAGATTTGCTTAATTCTCGATATCATTCTTTCAGTTTCAATAAATGATGGGGTTTTCAAGATTTTGATCTGGAAATTGGTCGCAAATCGCAATGCCACCCCATTTTTCACACCTTGCTCCACTTCGCTTGTCGATAGCCTCCAGTCCAGTTGGCCCATGCAAATGCGTACCTCACGATGCTCAAAGAGAGATGAATCGTAAACATTGTCCGTTGTCTCAGCATCGTTTCGCTTAATTCTTGATATCATTCTTTCGAATAACAATCGATGAACCGTTCATCGTCATACCGAAGATCAAATTCTAACCCGTAACACTGATGGGTTTGAGAAGTAGTTCCATAGACGGCCGGGTTGGATTGATCGCAAAATCGCAATGCCACCAATTTTACCCTTTGCTCCAGCCGGCTGCTCCCTTTCACTCGTGGATAGCCTCCAGTCTGTTGAAGGAGAGACTGCGATCTAGGAAAACAGTGTGTATTGTTCCCAGCCAAAATCTTATATTCATGATAGACTTTTCGTCGTTGTATAAAACATCAACATCTTACTTGTATGGGTGATAGGTAGCTAGATCCCGAGACCACCCCTTGCTCCCTTTTGCTCCACTTAGCTTTTCGACAGTCCTCAGTCAATCTGGCTCATGCAGAAGCGTTTTCTTTGATGCTCAAAGAGGATAGCGCTCTAAGAGAATATCGCTCGTCATTCCCAGGACTGCTTTTTCAGAAAATTTTGGGGGTTCTTGGAGATCGTGGAGAGAGCATTCTCAGTGGGGGGTGATAAAGGTATAAGAGCTAATTTCGGAGACGGCCGGCCCATTCAATTGCTCTGCACGCAGACGGGTTTTCAAGAGCTCATAGGCGGAGTTGACATGTTGCAACTTGGGAACCATTTGTTTCATTGTCGCGGCCTGTCCCTTCGTCCGCTCAAACACATGCGGCATCATCTGCTTGTGATGATGAACACGAAGATCTCTGCTGATGATGATCATATCATCTGCATGCAGATCGAACATCGCACATGAATTCAAGCCGCGCCGGGTTAAACCAGTCACAAATCAAAATGCCCCCTTTTACCCCTTTTCCCGGCCGGCAGGTCCACTTCGCTTATTGCTAGTCTCCGGTCCAGTTGGCCCAAGCAAATGCGTTCTTCCTGATGTGTATTAAAAGATTGCGGTCCATGGAGATACTTTTCTGTAAGATGAAACCGTCGAGATCCATTCTGTGGGGTTTCGGTGATATGGGCGAGGAGTACTGGGATTTGTAGGCTTGGATAGGGTAGAGCGGGTCGTCGATAGTAGGTACGTTTTTATGAATAATAAGATAAAGCGTCGAGATTCATGCCGTTGAGCTTGGTGGAAAGAAGCGCGTTTATACGTTTTCCAAGGCTAGAGGTCATGGGCTGAGAAATTGACGTTTATTGGAAATAGCCGGTTATCGAGATCGACGCGGGATATCCTGCTCTGGAAGCCTCGGTTTCGAAGGCAAAGAAGGTGTTCTGCTGGATGTAGGTTTGGCCTGAGGTTGACGAGCGCTGCGCTCGGTTTAATGAACGCGTCATGTATATTGTCATTCAGTAGCCTTGTAGCGGCGTTCTTTTTACCATTATCTCCCTCGTTATCTCCCTTCAAGTCCCGAGAGACTCATCATCCTATGGCCTCCTTTCCTTTATCGACCTCATATCGCAGTTCCTGGCTGTTAACCAAACCCCTTCTAAAACGTCCCTCACACTTTGAAACCCTTCTTTAATAAAACCCAGACACATTCTGCGCCATCTTCGGATCACGCTTTGTACCGTATTCTCCATATTGATATGGTTGAGGCGGTGAGTAATTCCGTACCAAGTGTTTTGCCAGAAGATGCTTTTATTCCATCGCTTCAGGGAGTGAGGGGCTGAAGGGAAAGGTAGAAAGTAATGTGGGTGAAGATATTAGACGAATCAGCTCAAGAAGCGCTGACATGTACAGAGCGGCTGAGAGCCGGTCACTGTAGGGCGGCAACGAGGTGTCGGATCTCGTCTTCCGGTGGTACCATCCCACCCCGTAGTCGCTGTCCTTTTCGTACCACTTGTTGATCTTTTTTATCCCCGCCGCATTGGATCGGGTGATCAGTTTGTCGAGCTGCCTTTCCAGCTGTTGAATGAAAGCAATATTTTGCTGATGTATCCCAAGATAGACCCGATTCGGAAAAGGTTTTGGGATCCTTTCTGCATCAGCTTCGGATCACGCTTCTTAGCGCTTTTCTCATGCCGATATATTTAAAACAAGAGACGATTCCGGATCGAGGGCTACGCCATAAGACGCCTTTGCTTCGTTGCACTCCAGGTTTTAGACGTTGAAGGGAAGAGTAGAAAGCAATGTGGGTGAAGATACTGCACACTCTTTAGTTGTGGAGTTATCTTTCCAGCTGCTTAATGAAAGCTATATTGTGCTATCGCAATCCAGAACATATCTCACTCTCAGAAAGCTTTCTCGTTTAGACCTAGAGTACGTTCTGTGCTAGCTTCGGATCGCGCTCCGGGTCGTAATTCCCATGCTGACGGGGTTGGCTCGGTGGATGAATCCGGATCGCGTGTCACGCTGGATGATTGCGAGCTGCATCGCGCTTCTCCTCGCGCTTCAGGATCTTGTTCTCGTTACTTGCTGCCTTGCTTCTCATTAGCAGCATCTTCAGAGATCTGGAAGACGTGCGGGGGACTGGTGGTTGGAGCGAATGAAGTGGTGGAAGGAAAAGATGGAGGATGAATGGGGTGATGGGTGGCCGGACGCATAGAAAGCAATGTGGGTGAAGATGCGAGAACCATCTGGTTGGGGAGCTGTTATTCCCAAACCAGCACCGAGTCCTCAAAGTCCCTTGTTCACCCTCCGTATGTTCCACAACGAAAGTTTACCACACGCTGAGATGAGCATATCCTGCGTCGTAGTAGAACTCTCCCCAGAGCGCCACAAAGGCAGCATGTGAGACGTGCATGCGGCGTGAACAAATCGCAAGTTGGGAATGTTTCTGGGAGCGGAAACCGGATCGGCAATTGGATGTTGTTTTCGATCACTGTGTTGGATGGCTTCTCGACTGTTTAGCTTCTAGGCTCAGGCGCGGTCGGACCGAAAGTCGAATTTCATTTTTGGAAGATAGTTTCCCGGATTTTTTAGGTGGATTTCCGATAAATTGAGCTCCAAATGAAGAAGTGAGGCAAGCCAGTGACATTTGTGCATCCTGAATGGCGACTTATCCCACAAGAACTCTTGCGTTGTGACTTTGTTAAAGGTATGTTGAGGCCTTGAATTCCTTCCATCGAAGAGGGTGATGATATCTCAACTTTGAAAAACCCGGGAAAGGGACCTACAGGTCTTGTTGGCAACTCAAGCGGATCAAATTGATCAAAAGACCAGATTCATTCCATTGTGTGAGAAATTGAATTTGTTACTGGCCAAGTAAACGAATACAGCTGACCATAAAAGTGACCAAGTTTCTCAGTTCAGTTGGACGATATCCGGGATTCTAGGTAGTTCTTAAGTCTCTGGTTTTCGCATTCGAGCCTCGTTCTGGAGGAGTTCCAAGAGGAAAACAGGAGGAAGCATAGAATTCAGAATGGAGGCTTTCCTAGATCATAGGAGGTGCCCAATATTGACACTTCGTCTAAAATTCACTTGACAGGATGCTCTAAGCCGAGGTTGCGATACCAGCATAGAGAGCCGGATCTTTTGGAGCGTGTATGGGTCCCAATGCTTTTGGTAGTAATCGCATGGACTACGTGACGTACTTACTGACTGATCGTTCCTTAGTAGAGAGTAAAAGCTCAACGTCGTTTATGTTCTCTTCCAATGTATAATACTAGTAGGTGGAACAAGGAGATAGTAGACCAGACTGGTGCCAGGTATATTAGTCCATGCTGTGATGAAGGAGGTTGGACCAGAGTTGGTGGATATAGAAAAGACAAAGAAGTCGGGAGGAGGTTGGGGTTTATGTATCTGAGGGTGAACATTGAGCCTGCGCTAGAGCGATTCATCTTCCACTATCAAGGGGAATCGAAGAAGAAGCTACATTCATCGCAAGTTAGCAATCGCTCATTTCTAGTCTGGCAGTGATGTTGAATAAGCAGTGAAGATCTGGTGACCGTGTTGAAGCAATAGGAGCTGCAGTAGGAGCTGTGGTAGAAGCAAGGGGAGTAGTCGTTCAATTAGGAACATAGTTCCTAATTAGGAACATAGTTGTTGCAATGCCCGCTAGCCTGATTGAGGCTAGCGTCAGTTGCGGCACACAAAACATAGATAGACTCTGCTGTAGAAACACACACCTTTAGTCAATGATCAGATCTACACTTCATCAGATTATGAGTATCGAAAGCGTTGACTGTGCAATCAAGCAGTAGATCTGACTATTATCAGCTTGAATAAACAATTCGACATCGCTGTCGTCGTCAGTCTTTCTCGAAGAACTGTGTTAGTATCGACTTTCAGCAAAACAATATCTTTCTTCTGAATCAAGTCGTCAAAGATGATCAAGAAAGATGAGATATGCATGTTCTCTAAGCTGAAGAAGAGTGACAACTACAAAGAATGAGCATGTGAAATAATGTTTGCTCTTAGACAAATTGAATTGATGAGATTAGTCAATGATGATCAAATTTGATCACTTTCATATATGAAAGAACAAAAGAAGACTATACTTGAGAAGAACGAAGAAGTAAGAATTGAGAAACATGAAGAAGTCATAGAAAAATGAGATATCAACAACAAAAAGATAATGAGTAAAATTGAAGCAATGTGCATCAGAGCTGTTCAGATGAAATTTAAATCTGAATGAGATGCAAAGACAACATGAAAGTCGCTTAGAAAGCGATATACATCACATGAATAAATCTTTAAGTGAGTCTTATTAAATCAATTGAAAGAGACGAGCTATGTGAACTTGATTGACGTTTCAGATTTTAATAGAAAGATGCGCTTCATTTTGAAAGAAATAAAGAATCAAGAGATCACTATAAAAGAGTATGTGATGATCAAGATCATCAATTTCATGAGTAGTAAGTTTGACACATACATGATTGTTCTCAACGAATCAGTCAGAAAGAAAAAGACGCTTTCAGAACTCAATGAACTACTTCAGAGCTTGAAGAAGAAGAAAAATCAAATGAAGAGCACAATCACTTTAGCTGTTATGCACAGTGAAAGAGAAGAATATAGAGATTGAGATCAAGAAGATCGAGAAGATTTTGATCGATTCAGTTTCTGAAAGAACAATGACTCAAGTACTGAATCATATTGCAATGTCTGTTTTCACAATCACAAGAAGAAACAATGTTATCATAACAGAATGAAGTGCTATGAATGTCATAAGACAAAGCACGTTCGAAGAAACTGTTTGAAATCAAGATCATCAATGTCACAAAGTCAAAATGAATGAAAACAGATCATTGATATGATCAGAAACATGATTGCTTAAGTCAGCTTTACTGAAAACATGAAATTTGTCGACTGAATTTTGAATTTCAAATGCACTACTCATATCTGCAATAATCAATTCAGATTTATTGATTCAATGTATAAGCAGCACATGAAGACTGTACAGATGATCACTGATCAGATAGTGATGTTCTGCGATAAAAAAAGCATTGAAATCAATCTCGCTGTCATCAAGATGAAGTTACTGCTCAAAGAAGTCATTCATGTTTTTGAGATGAAGCATAATTACATGAGCATGAACGCTCTGTCAAAATGAAAGCTAGATGTGTTTTTTCATCATGTTCAGTCTAGACTGATGATCAACAATAATGTTATTCAATATATTGAGAAGCTAATTGACTGCTATGAGCTGTATGACATTCGAGAAGAAGAACAGAAAGTCATGATTCTCATCAAGAAGTCACTCAATTCAGCTGTCTGACATGATAGAACTGCACATCTGAATCATTGAAATATGTTAAAGATGAGAAATCTTGTTAAGAAAATGAAGAAATTAAAGACATCATCATCATCTGAGAAAATATGTGAATTTTGCATGATTGAACGTCAACAAGCTGAAATTTCTCGCTCTTCAATGACTTGTGTTATCAAAATTTTGAAGCTACTACATCTGAATCTGAAAGATTCACTGTCAATCGTTTGAATAAATGATTATTCATATTTTCTACTGATCAAGAATGACTTCTCTTTATTGATTTTTGTCTATTCATTGAAACTGAAGAGTGAGACGCATCACAAGCTCATAGAGTTTAAAACTTTAATGAAAAAGCAGATCAATATGAAAGTCAAGCGACTTTAAGTAGATGAAGAAAATGAGTTCAAAGATCACAAATGAGAGAATTGATGCAAAGAGACTGAGATTAAGCTGAAATCTTCTGCTTTTTATACTTCTCAGCAAAATGAAAAGACTGAACATTCAATGTACATTCTCATGACTTCAGTATGATCAATATTGAAAGAAAAGAAGCTATCAAAAGCTCTGTGACTTGAGCTAGTAAAAGCAGTCGCTTACGTTAAAAATAAATGTTCGAAAATCAATGAAGTCATTCTCTTTCAAACTGACAATGAATTTCAATCAGACGTATCAAATTTACGAGCGCTTGAATGCAAAGCTTGAATTCATGTTTCAAAGATCATAAATCATCACAAGCTTAATAGTCGCTTCTGACAAGACATAATGATTGACTACGAAGAATTAAGAAGTGAATCAGTAATGAATCTACAATTCAGTGAATAGAAAGATTCATGTTTCTTGAGATGTCAAATTTGACGAGCTGAACATTTATAATAGTTTCTTTGACGAAGAACTAGACGAGATCTGAAACGAAGAAGATGACAGTCTGTTCAATGAAACAACTGTTATTGTGAATGACTTGACTATTGAGAATTCTCTCAAGAAATCGCGATATTCTACTCTCATTTTCAACGATGCAACGACTTTAGTAGAAGCTGAGACATCGAAGAATATAGAAGAAGAGAATAATAATGAGAAATTCGATCTTCTTCTTCATATCTTCAAGTCTTCAGAACATGTCATATCACAGAGAATCATGCAATCTTCGACTGATAAGTCAGTCAGCAAAGTCACGAAGAATGAAACAGCTCAGAAACAACAACAGAAGAAACAAAAGAAAATAAAAACTCAATCAAAGTTAAAAGAAAAGAATGTTGTTTTAGCAAGCACACAAGTAATCAGAAGTTCAAAATTCAATGTTTGATTTAATTACAAGAAATTAAATGAAGACTTTAGTGCAAATAAGATTAGCATCATATTTATTGAGTCAGAAACTCTAATTTTCACATTTAGATCTGAAAAAGTAGCAAAATCACACGTTCACATGATGAAAGTTCTACACGTCTTAATCTTTAATGAGACATTGAGTCTAGAACTAGCACATGATGAGTTGAAAATGTACAAAAAAGCTAAAGCATCATCAGACTGATCATTTTGAATGAAAGTCATGAAGATTGAAGTGAACTTCTTAATTGAAAATGAAATCTGAGAACTGATAACTTCATCAAATGACAGAAGCAAATCACTGATTGATCGCTGAGTATTCAAGATTAAATATGAGCTTAATGAGAACATTTTGAAGTACAAAGCTCGCTGAGTAGTTCATGAATACAAACAGCAATATGAGATTGACTACAATGAAATCTGATCAGAAGTAATGAAGTCAGCTATCTTCAGAATGATGTTTGATATAACAGCAATTTGTGACTTGCATATTGAACAGATGAACGTTGTCATCGTCTTTCTATATGAATTTCTGAATGAGCTGATCTATGTGAAGCAATCACATGATTTTATCATTGATTTTGAATTGATCTGCAGACTCAGAAAAGCACTGTATAATCTAAAACAAGCTTTTAGAGTCTGATCAATCATGATATGAAGCTTTTTAAACAAGCTAGACTTTCACGAAATTGAGTCAGACAAAAGTCTGTTTGTTTCAGAAGATAAAAAGATGTTCATTGTGATATACATCGATGATCTGCTCATTATTAAAGCTGATATGAGTCGTATAAATAAGATCAAGACTGAGTCTAAAAATACATTCAAAATGACAGATCTAGACTTGACTTTGCACTATTTAGACATGAAGATTCGACGTGATAAAGAAAGAAGAACACTCACTTTACTATAAACAATTTATCTGAAAACAGTTTTAGAAAAATTTGACATCATCGACGTTTCGACGAAGAGCTTGAGTAGCTTGTAAGCTAGTGAGCAACGACATCTGAATCTTAATGCACTTGAGACGCATATGCTAGCTACTAGAACAGACACTTTTCATAATTCAGCAATTAGCTGATTTAGCAACATAGATCAATCATCAGTCAATCGTTAGCTGATTAGATCAGCTACAAGCTGATTCAACAGAGTAGAACTCGTATCAAGCTATCGTGCGTTCATGATTCTGCGTGATGTTTATCTTAGTAAGCTTCAATTTTACTTCACTCATTTTTCTCATCACAGTTATTCAATTATCATACATCATGTCTGTCAGTGATCGCGCAGAACTCATCTTTCTACAACGTCTACAGTCTTATTTATCATCAGTTTCAATCACAGCAGTCGATTGTGCTCACAACGATCTCATGTACGATTATCAGTCTGCTCAGTTTCAAAATAAATTGAAACAGATTGATTACATGTCTCTTCTTCTGCGATTGAAGATTTCAACTTTGATTGATCAGAATGCGAAGATTTTTGAGCAGAAGATTGACGAGACTGCAAAACAACTGATGATAAATATATATGATCATTCGATTCAAACATTCGATACTGAGAAGAAATGACATCTCATCGAAATCATCATCTACGTGAAACTCGTCATCAAATCTATTCTTCGCTTGAAAAATTGAATCGAAGCTTTCATTCACTCGAAACATTCTTCTTCGATGACAGAAAAGACATCTATAGAAGAAAAGAATGCTAGTGTACATAGAAAGAGAACACTATCTCGAGAATTTACAGCTTTCTTCAACAAGTCGTGAACTTCTACTGACAGACGTCGTGTGTAATGCGTCAGATGCATTGAAGAATGCATAGAGTAAGTAGAAATTTCGTTCAACGAATGAGCAGACACTATGATTAATAGATTAATTAATTTTAGATTTTCTCATCATCTGAACTATGTAAGTTCTTGTATGTCGCTAGCTGCTACATAATCAATCTCATTATTTACAGATTTTTACAGTGAAATTTCAGTCGCTTGTTCGTTTTCAATACTCTGTCATTATAATCATGACTAGACGCTATCGACTGAAATGTTTTGATCATTCATATATGCTTCATTCGACGTGACTATATGCTTTTCACTTATTTTCTTTGATTTATCTCAATCTACTTCAATTTACCTCAATTTACTTTAATTTATCTCAACTTATGCAATGTTGAACTTTCTTCATTATCGAGTGAATTTCGTCTTTTCTCGTCTGTCTAAGCTCGCAAGCTCGTTCGTCTTTCGAGCTCTCTTTTTCAGAAAACTCTCTTCGTATAAGATGTTGAATGTATTTCAGTCAATGTAATTATTCACGTAAAAGAACTTCTTGCTTTCAGTTGATATCAGATGTGCACTTCATAGTATAGTACTCATATTGTAAAATCGTTGACACTCAAGATATCGAGACTTCTTGACAGTATTATTCGATTACTGCTCGACTTCTATCATATCATGTAGAGCATCGAGTACTTCGTTGTTTTTGAGCTTTAGCAATTCTATTAAAGCTCTCGAGTATTGCACAGATTTCTCATTATCATTTTGACGAAGCGAATCACGAACAGTGATTATAATTTGCAACTGTCTCATCAGTTTATCATTCAAAGCTTTGACTATGTCAGAATTCTCTTGATCATTCTCAGCATACTCTTGAACATAGACATAATCACGTCTTCAATTCAACATTTGTCTCTGTCATACAGAAGCACATCGAATTCACTTCAATGTAAGCTTCTCAGAGTCTGTTGAGTCTTTATCTTCACATCTTCAGCATTCAATCGATGCATGAACAGAAACGAAGTAATTGTTTATTCAGAAGAAGTCGATTTCTTTTCGATTCATTTGATACTTGTTTGACTTTATTTCTGATTTCTTGCGTCGAGATTCTCTTATAAAAATCGACAATTCGTTCAAGAAATTCTTAATATGTGTCGTCTTCGCTATTTCAGAAGCGATGCGTCAGAATCAGAAATTACTAGATCAGTTTCATCATTGATTCAAATTCATTTCTGACAAATCTCATTCAAGCTGCGTTAAATCAAGACTTCTAAAAGACTTTGTAATCATGACTTTTATTCTCTCGTCAATCTCTGATCTGAACGTGATTAGATCATGAAGAATGATATTTCTCATTGTTAACATATTGACTCATCAAGTATTGTGATGCAGTATTTGCATTTGAAAGTTCTCTCGCTTGTTTGTAAAATCATAATAATCTTTGATCAGAAATTTATGTGCGATCTTCATGTAAGATGTGTCAAAATCATCTGCATCTTCGTATCTTTGAATAAAATTCATATAATGAGAGATCACATGAAACTTGAAATAGTTAAAGTTCTCGTCATGTTGAAACTGCTCAAATACTTCTTTTAAGACGTTAATTCTGTATATTACGTTGTTCATGTAACGCAGAGACTCGTTATCGTGCGATCAATATTGAATCATCATCACGAAGTTCATAAGAGCTTGAGCACAGTACAGCGCATCTGATGCTTTTCTAATCAATAGTGAAGTGACAATCGCAATAAGCTAATGCACTATTGTCTTTTGTTCAACGTTGATTCATTGCTTCACGAATAGAAAGTCGTGAAAACGTTTTAGCTCTGAATATGAAAGAACTACTTGAAATCTTTGATTCAATTGCACATCATGTGTTGTGTCTGCAATTGTCTGTGAATCACACTTTCTTTTGAAACTGATCGTCAATGTTATATTCTTGATGATCATCTCAAGTCATTGAATTAGATACATCATTGTGCTCTTCAATAACTGATGCAAGATGTCAATCATCATGATGACGTGAATATTAACAAGTTCATGTTTTCAGACAAAGTTTTGCACTGAGTGTACTTACTTAACATCACGCTTGATATCTGCTTTAAAGCGTGAATTCTTTTCTTGATGTTTGATTTGAGTCAATGTACTCTCATGTGTTCGAGCTTTTCAGATTGTCTGCAGATTATCGCGTTGATTTGATGAAACGTGACATATAGTGCACTGCTCTTCATTTTTGATTTTCGTAATAGTGATCTGCTTTTCATAGTTGATTATAAATTCGACGATGATAGAAAAACACTGTCGAGTATAATCATTCACACAGCGAACGTGAAACTTTCTTCTAGTTAATTTCTCAAGTGCTAAAGAACGAGAACGTTAGCAAGAAAAACTCTTCATTCAATTGAACAGTTTAAGCTCACGTTTTAATATTATCTTCAGTGAGTGATGATATAACTTGCGTTTCAGATCTTCATTTGCATATTTAGTTGAAGAAATAAACTTTAATAGTATAACATTAGATCTATTTTGCTTTCGTTAAGTTGCTTGATTCAGATTATCAATGATAATATATACAGATCATGCGAATTTATTCTCGTGATGTTGAGTTAACATGATTTTGTCTGTAGCTAACAGTACTGAAACTATAGTGTCATCTTCAGAAATCAGTGCTTGCGTATTTCATCATCAGATATCAATGTGCATTTTCGTGTACATTCAATTTTTATTGACGTTGTATACTTTGATTGATGCATATTTCAGATTACTCACAAACGAATGATGTCTCAAGAGAAATTTCAAGATGTTTATCACGTTTCTGTACTGAATCTTGAATATATCTGTTTCGATCTCTGAATTCATCGATGAAATCTTCAAAGATGTTTCAAATCAACTATCATCAGATATTTCGTGAGATATATTGTGTAGAATGTTTCTAAATTGATCTGCATTCTTGAAGATACAATTAGCATGATGAGTCTTCTGAAACGAGATCTTGAAGTATTGATTAATATCTTCGCTACTGACTTTTGCATTCAGAAATCACTGTGCAAGAGAAAAATCTTTCTCATTCGAAAAGAAAAGTCACTCTGATTGAAGACTGTCATCTAAAGATAATCATGAATCTTGTTCAAGTTTACTGTAGTTTGAAATGATTCTTATGAATCTGATATATTGTTCTAGCGATTCATCGACGCTTTGTCTCTTTGTATCATTCGTCTCATCATAATTGTCTACTTTGATGAATGAGAAAGTACATGATGAATTGATAAATCTTTTGAAATCAAGTGATATTTGTGCAATTGAATTTCGAAAATGCTTCTGATCATCTGAAGCTTCTACGTTTTCTTCTGTACTTTGCTTGAAGTCAGAAATGTCAGTATCGTTCATTGTGATCGTTTCATGTCATAAATCAGTCTGAAAGTATTTGCATGTGTCTGTATATTCATTGACTGCTGAGTTCTCTTTTCTTAAATATTTCTTGAAGAACTGCACGTCATTTCACAGCGTCGAGCAGTGATTAAAGTGATATATCAGATTTCGTGTGATTCTCAATATCATTTCACACGTACGACAGTTTCGCTTCATGCTTGAAGCTGATTTCGATGAAGTAGATTGTAGTGAGAGAGACAACAAAAAGTACTGATTGACGCGTTTGACAAATTGTATCGCGCTGTCGCTATTTCTAATCAGAATCTCTGTTGATACAAGTACGTTGAACTACAAAATGTCAGAATAGCATGCAATACAAAGAATAAAATGATCAGAAATTAATGAGATCTGATATAGCAGTAGAAGCAATAACTCTTGTTTTACTTCTGATCAAGTAATTTGTTCTTTTTTACTTGAAGCTCTCTGATGAAAGCAAATTTTTCTGAATTACAGCGAGTTTAAGATAAATTATCGTAAATTTGAAATGCTTTGCACATCTCAATATTTACATCGAAATTTGTGAGTTGAAAGCAAATTTCCCTAGATTATCATCGATTTGAGATAAATTATTGTAAATTTGAAATGCTTTGCACATTTCAATATTTATCTTGAAATTTGTGAGTTGAAAGCAAATTTTTCTAGATTATCATCGATTTGAGATAAATTATTGTAAATTTGAAATGCTTTGCACATTTCAATATTTATCTTGAAATTTGTGAGTTGAAAGCAAATTTCCCTAGATTATCATCGATTTGAGGTAAATTATCGTAAATTTGAAATGCTTTGCACATTTCAATATTTACTTCGAAATTTGTGAGTTGAAAGCAAATTTCTCTAGATTATCATTGATTTGAGATAAATTATCATAAATTTGAAATGCTTTCACAAAATGCTCAATCAGCTAGTATGTTATAGTCATAGTCTTTGTGCTTTGATAACTCTGTAGAATATTAGAGATCATTTTATATAAAGAGAATCTAACGTGCAGTACTCTTCAGATTGATGAAAAGATGAATACAGATAATTCATTGTCAAAGTGTGTTGTGAGCAAATTTGCTTTCGCTTAGCATAATTTGCAACATGAGAACGAAAGTTGATCTTTGCTTCATCTTTAACTTATCAACTCACAACTCTTTGTTCTTCTAATACTCATTGTCATGATAAGCACTTTCACTCTATCTGTTGCAAAGCTCAGTGCGTACATCATCTGTCATCAGCATGTAGTGAAATCTGTAAGTGATTCAAAATAGAGAACATGTCACATGTACACTTATCTCACTTCTCAACATCATGACAGTAATCATCTCACATTCTATTGTATGACTTCTAGAAATTCTCAGAACTGATGACAATGTTTGCGTATCTGTTAATCTTTCAATATGTCACGAAGATTCAAGTTGATTTCAGATACGCTTACAGACTTCAACTATGATGAGATTTCGTCGAATTGAATCAAGATGATGATCACTCAAGATTTTGTCATCGATGATGATAAATATAATGCATTGAAGATATGCATTAAACAAATGCTGAGAAACGCAAGATTACTTGAAACATCACTTGATAATAAAATCGAGAAAAAGACAGTCAGAAAGATTGCAATCATCATAAATGATGAACTCTTGCACTTTCTGATAGAAGATCATCAAGTAACATGAAAAGATGCATGTCTTATAAAGTGAGTGAGACAAATAAACAGTAAGAAGAAAGATAGAGCAACGAGCATAAAGACAGAGAGATCTGCTCATCTGATTGAGCAAGCACAACTCAGCTCAGTCTCATCATTCATCTTATCGATAATAATTGACTTTGATTGCATGATCTTGACTTTGAACAATACGATGAATAATAAGACAATTCATCATTCACAGCTTTTCATAGCGAATGAAAAGCAGAGCAATTTCACTCTGAAGAACGTCAATTTCGATAACTATTAAAGACAGCTTGTTAGTGAGACAATGTTCAACTTCGAAAAGAAGAAAATTATTTATGAAGTCGAGAACTTCGAAAAAGTTGAGATCAGAAATGCAGTCAACTTTCATGTCACATTGATAGATATGACAAAGAAGAAGATATTCTACTACATCTTTCAAGTTCAAGCTATAAAAAAACGTAAGAGAAGTGAACATGAGAATTTCATGCAGTGTTTGAGCAGCGCAGTCAAGAGTACAGATAACTTCACTTCATTCAAGATCTCATCAAAAGATGAGAGTGAATAACTCATCACAAAGAAGCGAAAGCTTTGCAGAGAAGTTCATCTCAATGTTTCGATAGTGATTCTCGAAGTTCTCAACGTCGTCAAGACTGTCAGTCTCAATGAATCATTTTCTTTGACAACAGATTCTTTGACAATTAATGATGACTTGAACATGAGAGAAGTGATGAAATACAATCGAGAGCACATCGATCTGTCTTTCGTCATCAACTTTATTCATATCACTCAGACGTAAGTGCGAGTGCAAAGCAATCATGTAGTAAAACATGCTAACTTCATGATATAGATTCAAAGATCTGCAGAAATAACAAGCATGCATTCAGATGAATGAGAATATATTTCTTAAAGTCTTGCAGTTTTGAAAACGCGATCTAAGCTGTACAGACATCGACGATAAGAAAATCAACAAAGATGCAGATGCAGATCGAAATGTGTAAATAGAAAGTATGATATGAACTCTACTACTCGTACAAGCGTTGAGAATATATTGACAACTTCATGTTGAAAGAATGATTCAACATGAAGAGTTTCAATGTGATCAGATGAAAATGAAGAAAATAAGTCTTCTTCGCTTTTCGAAGCTACAAACAGAATAACATACTTACTTTTCTTCATTCACAGATCATTCAAGTCATAGAATTGATAATGATGAAGCGCTGACTTCATCTTGCTCATGCGAAAGTCAATCTCTTTCATGAGAAGCTCGATGATAAACATCTGCTCGTTGAATCTCAGAAATTTTCTCAGAATCTCAAGATGAAATGTTCATCAGACGAGTCATGATCAATGATCTGTCTCTGCGTGAAGAGCAGTTTCACAGCGACGCTAAAGTCAAATCTTGAATTGATTCTGATTCTGCTGTCTTCGATCTTGATATTGAATTGACAGAGTGAATTCGCAAAGACATTAACATTTGTATCACGTCTTGACATCAAACTGTATGTGAATCATTGCTCTGAAAAGAACAAGCTTCTTTTAGAAGATCGCTTGCTGTTTCAAAATCAAAAGAAGATAGAAACAGATGAGAATGAGATCGATGTAACAATGACAACTTTCATAGAAGAACAGAAACGACTTGTAGTGCTGACTGAATCGAAGTCGTACGAGACACATGTGAAATGTGTCATTGTCAATCAAAGAGATATTTGAAATGAAATCAACAGAAGTAAAAGAAGAGTAACTCTGTATGATTCACGAACATGCTGAGATCGAATACTAAAAGATGAATTTCACATAAAGAAGAGCAGAGATTCTAAGATCATAAGCATTTTACGAGCATTCAAACGTTGCATGCACTTCGTACTGTGAATCTATTCGAGCACATCTTTTGAGATCTCGTCAGATGATTTAGATCACTATGTGAAGATTCTGAAGCACTCTGATGAATGAAAGAATGAACACATTCTAAAGTCAAGTGATTCAGAGAAAGTGCTGTCATGAGACAAATCGATGTTCAACGAATTAAAACGTAAGCATGATGTACAGATGAACGATGAACTGCAGAAAATCGCAAGAAAATTTGATAGACTTCTCACTCTTCTTATGATTCAACGTCTATCATCAATGAATTGATTCAATGCTCTCTGCATGAAGCTATCTTCTCATGAGATGCAAGATGTGAACTGTTCAATCATCGAGAAGTATAAAGAAATGCACGCGAAACTCAAGAGCAAGACTGCAAGAAGTGTAAAAGAAGAACTGCAAGTATGTGTTAACGACTGAGTATCAGACGACAAGAAGAAATCGATGTCTGTGTTTTCTTTCTTTGACTTTGTTCAGATCTTATAACAGATGAGACTGTGTGTTACATTCTCATATCTTGTCAAATTGAAGACAAAGCACAATTTGATGTTTATTTGAACTGAACTTGTTCGTAATAAATGATTGACAGTCATTGATAACTGTCTCTACGATGATAATATCAAGAAACTGTACAAATCAAGCAGCAAGTTACAGCGAGTTATGAAGATATTAAACAAATCTATAGTCATCGAAAACAATCAGAGAGAGAGAATTCTGATAATGTTCTTCTCTTCAATCATAGCGAAGATCATCTGATTGATACGTCTACTTGAATTCTCTTGATCATAATTTCTATGTTTTGCATCATGCATAATGTTTTCAACTTGTTGAATGTCGAGTATATCTGTCTCTTTACTAACAACGAGCTAGTATCTTATCAAGATTCGTGAAATGAACGTTGCATTCTTTCATAGTGATCTAAGTCTTGAAAATCGACAGAGCTTGATTGATAGTTTTCAAGACATGAAAGAGAATGATTTTGATTTCAATATTCTGATTGAAACTATTGAAGTTCTAGAAACAGATTACACTCTTCATCATGCGTTTTAAGTGATACTGATGAAGTTCAACTATATGATCTGAATGAAACAGTAGACTTTTTTTCAAATCAGTAAATATGATCAAATCGCAAAGAAGACGTGAGCATATCGATTTTATACTTCGAAATTCAATGTTGAGAGACTTATTAAAGATCATCAGACGTGACGTCAGATCTTTCAAAATAATACATATGATGATAGTAGAGTGAAAGAAATGAGTGATGAAAAGATGAGAAAGAATAATCAGATAGTAGAGACTGTGTGAGAGACTTTAGTTTAGTGCTTTTGCTTCATAGTCTGTTAACTGTTATCAGCGAATCGTTGTTAATTATTTCAGTCAAAAGAAGTAATCGTTGACAGCAGAAGCATAGACATGATGACATAAGTAATAAGATGCTGTGTTTTGAAAATATCGAAAATGCAAGAAAAATAACATCATGTGTATATTTTTACTGTCGTAAAAATATGGCAATTTATCATTTTTTATTCTGATTATTCAGATGATTTATCTTGTCAGATGATAATTTATCATTTCTTACTCTGTTTTTACATTAACAATGTGTTTTCTAAATATTCTAGAAGTCATTAGAATCAAACTCATGCAAAACTTACGACGCGACTGTAACATAACTAAAGCTACATCTTTTTGTATTCATCAGATTATTATCATCAAGTCTTTCAACTATCAACACAGCTTTCGTGATCACATTCTGTGATAGTCATAGAATTCAAGTGTAATAAAAATCATTAATCTGTCTTGAAATCAAAATAACAGCATCTCATTTCTGCGCATTCTTCATTGCATAGACAACATCACATCTGTATTGCATTCGTGTTTCTTCTAAGTCTTTGATGTTTTTCAAGACTCACTGCGATTCTGTTGCATAAGAAAAATCAACATGTTCAGTACGAGATCTTTGATGATCTTTTACAATGAATTGCAGCGACATAACCGAATCAAAAAGATGATGCAGAAAGACTTAATGATCGATGATGATAAATGAAGTGAGATCGTAATGACAATGAAGAAGAAGATGATATTTTCAAAGATATATGACATAAAACTTGATAGTGAGCTGACAAAGAAAAAGCTTTAAACGATGACTGCAAAGATTATCATCATCTTCGATAAAGAGATTGAAAGCATATCACAGAATTGACTGCACAAGACATTGATGATCATGACTCAGCGACTGAACAACAACAAAAGACGAAGAGCACAACATCAAGAGTGAATACATGAAAATATTCAGTGTCAAAGAAAGTTGCAAGAAGAGATTAGAGATGACAATGCTGATCAATTATCGTTGATGTCGTGAAATGCTACAACATTGCTGATGATGAAGAAATCAGATAATCAAACATCATTGATGAGTTCTATTCACTTAACTATGAATAAAAGGCAAGAAGAGATCAATCTGCTGAACATGCAATTTGAAGAGTACAAAAGATTATTGATCGAGAAGAGAATTTATGACGTGACGAAGAATAGAATTCTTTACGACAGTGAAAATATGAGACGAATTGAGATTGAAAATGAGCGATGCTGACAGACTGCGTTGATAAAGATGACAGCAAAGAACTGCTGTCACTTTCAGTTCATCATTGATCGACTCTCTTCAGATCAGTAACTAGAAAATTGTAAAGATTATATTAATTCATTCATTGACTTTGAAAGTAGTAGAATCAATCTTTGCTACTTTAACATCTGAGAATATGCTTGAATCATCAATCAAACGTTGCAAACTGCGATCATGAAAGATCTTGAAAAGAGATGCAATAGCTAGATTAAGAAAGATTACATGCATGCAGAACTCAAGAATGAAAATTCAAGAAGAATAAAAGAATAACTGAAAGCATGCGTTGACGCTCTGATTTCATTAACAGCAAAGATCGTGTCTGTGCTATACAAGCTCATGAAGAAGATTTCATGATTGATGAGCGAAAGTTCTATTACTTTTTGAACTAACAATATTCGCAACGTTTCAGTTCTAAAGCAAAGTCTTTGATACGTCGTCAGCGAAAACTTGCTCTCTAACAACGAAGATTTCGCGAAGAAGAAGTGACTGACACTCATGAAAGAGACACTCGATCGTCAAGAGATCTCTCAGTAAACATTGCTCAGTCTTTGTCAAGATCTTCAGTGATGAGATTGTCATCTGCGATGTCTGCTTTATAGACTCTTCATTCAAGCACGACTACTTCTTCGAACGAAGATCGCAAGTAATTTCGTTGACGAAACAAGATTTCTGTCAATGTTAGAGAGCTTAGATAAATTGATGCAGTCATGAATAGATCGATCTTCAACGCTCTAAAACGCAAGCAGAGTATTAAGATGAACAACAATCTACAGAAAATCATCAGAAGATTTGATAAATTTCTTACTGTGCTCATGATTTGACAACTATCATTCATGAATTGATTCAACACGCTGTGTACGAAGCTATTTTCTTATGAAGTGCAAAACGTGAACTGTTTCATTGTTGCAAAGTATAGAGAGATGCAAGCAAAACTCGAGAACAGAACTACAAGTGTGAGAGTGTACTTAATGATAAACTGAGAATCGAATTTGAATATTAACGATGATTTCAAGAATAGAAGTCTCTGTCACAAATGTTGTGATTCTTCAGATGAATTTTGAGTAATCAGCTGTTTTCATGTCTACTGCAGAGAGTGTCTTAATGCTCTCGTCTACAAAGTCATCAAGCGCGATGAAGAGCAAACTGCATGTTTAGATTGCAACAACATTTACATCGAGTTTTGATCATGCAACGAGTTAAAAGAATTGCAAATGAATGTCAAAGACAGTGAGAGAACTTTCTTACACACTCGCAAAGATTTCGAACAAGATCTCAAATGAATCAATTTCAATAATTCAATTCTTTCATCTTCAAAAATGATGATGATGCAGATGCAAATTGAGTTGTGATTGATGAAGAAGTCAAACAAGAAGATCATCATCTTCATTCAGTTTCACATGCTGTAAGCTCTCATCATGTCATGAGTTCTCTGACTTGAGAACAAGTTAATTGCAAAACAGCATGAAAGTGCTGAGTCATCTTTTTCAACAGCGTGACTGAGTCTTTGTCAACTATCACGACAAAATGAGTCAGAAAGTTCGCGATCACATCATCATCACGTTTCGTGATGATTCGATCATGAAGATCATGATCATCTTTCTCAAATGCAACGATGTTGAACTCAATTTCATCATGATCTCGCGTGTCATCTGCGTCGATCTGTGATGAAACAGCAGCGTGAAACAACAAGTTTTCTATTGCATCTTTTGCATTGATCAGTTCTTTGAAATCTTCATCACTCATCATGTCATCAAGAACAGCGTTGATGAGAAACTGATCTTGCACATTATTTGCATCGATCTGTGATGAAACAGCAGCGTGAAACAACAAGTCTTCTGTTGCATCTTTTGCATCGATCAATTCTTCAAAATCTTCATCACTCGTCATGTTGTTTAAAACAGCGTTGACGAGAAACTGATTTTATGCATCATCTGCGTCGATCTGTGATGAAACAGCAGCGTGAAACAACAAGTCTTCTGTCACGTCTTTCACATTGATTAATTCTTCGAAATCTTCATCACTCGTCTCGTTATCAAGAACAGCATCAACGAGAAATTACAGACGCTGCAGAACAGCAAGCGTGAGATCATTGATATTGTCATTGATGACGTCAAGATGCTGAATCAGCTGAGCTTGACGAAGCTGATGTGATTGTTTGAATTGATGAATGTTGAAGAGAATAAAAAGTCATTTATTCTGATGAATGAGAATGAGAAGAATGAGAATGTTAATGAAAGAGCATCAATGATGAGAAGTTGTGAGTTGAGAGTGAGAGAGATGTTGATTGTGATTTCATGAATCTAAGCTTTTTTTTTCTTCTTTTTTTCTTCTTTTGACACATCGTTTCTTTCACATCGCTACTCTCTTTTCGCTTTTCTTCTTTTCTCGCTCTCTAGTACTTCTTAATCAGCAACGAACACGTCGTTTGCACACTGCACGCACACATGCATGCACGCACTCAGCTCAGCTGATTCAACTTCACTCACATAGATGACATTATTTATCTTATTCTGTATTTTATTCAAATTGATGAAATTCTTCTTGAACATCTCAACAGTTTCTGTACATGAAACGCAAAGAAACTTGAAGAATGAAAAGAATTCTTCTACTCGATTCTAATCATTCAATGATGCTTTCTCATTAGATCTCTGCAGACTATAGAGTTCTGAAACAGATGATTCTTGATGATCTGAGCTTTGTCAAGCATGATACGATGAAAATGAACTTGATGAAAGATATCACGATTCTTCTTGTACATCTTCGTTCATCATTCTCGTCTACGAAGTCATCAAGCGTGATGAAGAGCAAACTGCATGTTTAGATCTAACTGCAACATTATGTACATCGAGTCTTGATCATGTGATGAGTGAGACTCAGAGTTCTTTAGCAATAAAATGCACAGTTCGTGTTCTCAGTTCACACATGCAAAGACAAATTATCATAAATTTCTTGAAATTTATCTTGAGTAATCAGAGTTCTTCAGCAATAAAATGTGTAGTTCACATTCTCAGTTCACACATGCAAAGATAAATTTATCGTAAATCACTCGAAATTTACCTCTGATAATCAGAGTTCTTCAGCAATAATATTCGCAGTTTGCATTCTCACTTTGCATAATGTGCGAAGATAATTTATCGAATTTTCTCTTAAATTTATCTTTGATAGTCAGCTTAAGCTCAGAGTTCTTCGACAATAAGATTTGCAGTTCGCATTCTCAGTTTGCATGTGCAATGATAAATTATTGCAAATTTTCAAATCTATCTACACTTTTGAGTAAGTCATGAAAACATTATCACAATCTCGATGTGACGAAGTTAAAACACGAATCTGACAGAGTAAATGAGCATTAAAATGCTAATCTACTCATTCTCAATCAATAATTGAACATAGTAATGTTAACAACAACAGAGTTACACGCTTTCAGAGATTGCATATCTTCAAGTACGCATTATGTCTTTTTCTTCTTCACTCTTTTTCTCTTTTATCTCAGAACTCGATCGCATTCATCAGTTCATCATGTATTAATCATTATTTTGTGTCGTCTTCTAAGTGAACTGTCATGACAAGTAATAAGAACAAGAAGAACTCGAACACTGCAATTGATAGTCAGATGCATAGCATGTATTATGAATTGTTGACACGCAGGTAACTGATTCAATAATCATGTTTAGTTCATTTATCAACAAGATGTCAAAAGAAGAGTTGAGAAAGCAAGTGACAATCTCAACATATCATTGAAAGAATCTGAATTCAGATTTAAAAGACAAGAACGCAAGTTTCTTGACATGTTGAACAGCTTGAATGATGATTTATCATCTCAAAAATAGTGATCTGCAGAACGACTGCAGAAAAAGGCAAAATCAATGTCAATATCATCATGTATATTCTCAGCTAATATGATCTCAACATAGTTCACTAAAGTCATTCGATTTTTCAAGAACATCTTGTCAAAGAAAAAGATGCATCAGCGTAAACAGCATTCTCACTCGTCGTTATCAATCTCGTCATCTTTTCAGCTCAATGAACGAATCTCAAAGTTTCAAAGATCAACAGAATTTTCATCAAGTTCTTTCGCATTAAGTTCACGATACAACGCAGCACAGATTGATGATTCAGATGACAACTCTAGAAAAATTCTTTGAGCAGAATTCAGACGATGATCGAGAACAGTCTTTGCTGCAGCTCATGTCAATGTGCTTAGATACATAGAACTCATTCTACTGACAACAATTATGACGTGTGAAGTAGAAGAGTGATATGAAATTTGAGCTTGTTTTCATTCATAGCTTGTCTATATTCGCTGCAGAGCTCATCTGTTTGATTGATCATTCGTACTCGTTGATAGAGATTTGCTTTCGATTCAATAGATAGAACATCGACTCTATCGAAAGTCAGAATAGTCTGAAAACGATCTTCAAGACGCTGAGCTGATTCAGAGATGTTCGCTAGAAGCATTCTGATTAGAGCATCGACTTTAGTGTTCATTTTGCCTGATCTAAAGATGATCTGAAAGTTGAACTTCGATAGAATGTTCAGATAGTTGACTTGTCGTCGACTCAACTGTTTGTTTTTCATGAAGATCTTCAAAGTCTGATGATCAATGAACATTTGAATGAGTAGTTCAGTGCATTTCAGCTCGAATCGTCAGTGTTTGAAGCATTGAATAATGACTAGCAATTTCTTGTCATAGATGTGATAATTGATTTCAGCGAGAATCATGCTTTTACTGTAGAAGATCATCGAATGAAGAACTTTCTCGTCATCGTACTGAGATAGTATTTCATCTTTTACATAGTTCGAAGCATCAGTCTTCAGAATAGCTTGTCGTTTGAGATCGAAGTGACGAAGTACTGAGGTCGAGCTGACTTGTTTCTTTAGATTGTCAAAGACTTGAACACAGATCTCGTTTCAAACAAAAGGCGTGTTCTTTCTAGTCAGCTGAGTGAATGATTTGACTAGCTTCGAGAAGTTCTTAATGAAACGACGATAGAAGTTAACAAATCTCACGAAGCTCTGAATTTCTTTTAGATTGATCGAAGTGGTTCAGCTGACTATGACTGTCACTTTGCTGAAGTTCATACGAAGATCTAGTTCTGATACGATGACTTCTAGAAAGACAGTCTCTTCTACATTGAATTCACACTTTCGAATATCTATCTGCAGTTCAGCTTCGCGTAGTTGACTCAATACTAGTTTGACGTGATCTTTATGTTTCTTTCTCGTTTTGCTATAAATGAGAATGCCATCTAGATAGACTTGACAAAAGTCGTTCAGAAAGTCTCATAGAACGTCATTCATATATTGCTGAAAGAAGATTGATTCGTTAGTCAGTTTGAATGATAGCATCTTGTATTTATATGCTTCTAAAGCAGTGATAAAAGTGATGTAATTCTCGCTATCGAGATGCATTCAAAGTTTGTTGAACGCTGATATGATGTTCAATCTAGTCAGATGCTTGCAACTCACTATTTTATCAATGATCTCGTCTATCAGCGATAGAGAATATCTATTTCTTTTGAAAATGACATTTAGCTTTCGA